>JGI24710J26742_10004842_pt1 | contig 10881 bp, 9 predicted proteins | sample BioPla2DNA2_FD_26742 | JGI IMG/M metagenome (IMG submission 26742) | reverse complement strand
AACCAGGAGCGATCGCGCGGGCCGATGCGGTCTGAAGCGTATTCCCCACGGATGTGGGGATGAACCGGTGACGACACTGTAGTTGGTAGCGTAGCCAAGTATTCCCCACGGATGTGGGGATGAACCGATAATCAACGGGCGGTACGTTACGAGGCGTCCGTATTCCCCACGGATGTGGGGATGAACCGCTCTCCCAGCGGATTGCTTACGGCATGGCAAAGTATTCCCCACGGATGTGGGGATGAACCAGCCTAGGCGCTCGATTTGCATGAATAAATGATCGTATTCCCCACGGATGTGGGGATGAACCGGGGGAACAAATGAACAGGAAGGCGATAATCGCCGTATTCCCCACGGATGTGGGGATGAACCGCTGAGATTGTCGTCCATCGTGAGGTGCAGGTACGTATTCCCCACGGATGTGGGGATGAACCGTACACAAATATCAACTGCAATTCTTTCTGTCCGTATTCCCCACGGATGTGGGGATGAACCGAAGCGCCTTGGATAGGGCAAGGGTAGGTAGAAGTATTCCCCACGGATGTGGGGATGAACCGACAGGTAAGCCTGTATCGTAGGTGGATGAGTCGTATTCCCCACGGATGTGGGGATGAACCGCGATCCGCAGTTTATCCTCCTTGCCGTCTCGACGTATTCCCCACGGATGTGGGGATGAACCGAAATAAGCAATCCATGCAAGGGTTTATCAAAGGTATTCCCCACGGATGTGGGGATGAACCGCTTTCAAACACCTTCGATGAAGCAATGACTGAGTATTCCCCACGGATGTGGGGATGAACCGTGAAAAAAGTGCTTGACAGATGGGAAAGACCACGTATTCCCCACGGATGTGGGGATGAACCGGATTTTCAACGCCAAAATAAAATAGATAGAATGTATTCCCCACGGATGTGGGGATGAACCGTACCCCAGGCACGACTGGAGCACATTTTCCGTCGTATTCCCCACGGATGTGGGGATGAACCGAAACTAACGAAAGAAGAAAACCACGCTATTGTGTATTCCCCACGGATGTGGGGATGAACCGTATAAATATCGTATCGTGAAAGCCGACATCGAGTATTCCCCACGGATGTGGGGATGAACCGCCCCCCACAATTCGGGTGTTTCATTCGTCAGCGTATTCCCCACGGATGTGGGGATGAACCGCATGGGTGAGCTTGTCGAGGATATCATGCGTCGTATTCCCCACGGATGTGGGGATGAACCGCTTTTAACGGGAATAGTAAAATCCCACTCAAAGTATTCCCCACGGATGTGGGGATGAACCGGTAGTAATACGTAATGAAAGTAATCGACACGTAGTATTCCCCACGGATGTGGGGATGAACCGTACAGTGTGCAACAAAGGATTGACATAATCTGGTATTCCCCACGGATGTGGGGATGAACCGACAGGCCGCATTTTGTTCACGCCTTCTGGGATGTATTCCCCACGGATGTGGGGATGAACCGTTGAAAGCGTACAAAGAGCTTGCGATCACCGCGTATTCCCCACGGATGTGGGGATGAACCGCGTACTACAGTCGGATTCGGGATGAGGTTGTTGTATTCCCCACGGATGTGGGGATGAACCGAAAACAACCCCGTTTTCCAAACGCTGACGCTGTATTCCCCACGGATGTGGGGATGAACCGTTTGCATTTGAGGGAACAAGTCTTACCGCTGCGTATTCCCCACGGATGTGGGGATGAACCGTTCAGTAGTCGACCTGCGTCCACATATGACCCGTATTCCCCACGGATGTGGGGATGAACCGATATCTTTGATATCGCTCACCATGCTCCGCCTGTATTCCCCACGGATGTGGGGATGAACCGACACTTGTCGCTCACGCTCAGATAGTGACAGCGTATTCCCCACGGATGTGGGGATGAACCGGAGACGACCAAGCGATGTTCGAGCGAATCTGCAGTATTCCCCACGGATGTGGGGATGAACCGCAAAGAGGAAAAAAAAGATGCTTATTTCTATTGTATTCCCCACGGATGTGGGGATGAACCGAACGCACAAGCGTTCAATTCTAATCCCAGTATGTATTCCCCACGGATGTGGGGATGAACCGTTGACAGATAAAATAGATACCTCAAATAAAAGGTATTCCCCACGGATGTGGGGATGAACCGACTCTATTCTTCATTTTTGGATTCAAGTTTGAGTATTCCCCACGGATGTGGGGATGAACCGATATGTATAAATTGTTAAGCCAATGGGGAATTGTATTCCCCACGGATGTGGGGATCGATTCGTTTAGTTGACAGATTTCCACCCCCTCGTCATCATACGAAGTATGGGGAAGAACGAAACACCTCCCTCTTCGAAGAAAAAAACGAAACTGGCGACATTCAAGGCGGGTAGGCTTGCCCAGCGCGCCTTGGCGTTCACCAAAGACGTGCTCGATCAGTTGGGACCGCGGAAGAGCGGCAGTTTGGCTGCGCTCGAAGCGGCGGAATTGATCAAAAAGGAGCTTGAAGCCACCTGCGACTCCGTTGAAAGCCAACAAATTCCGATCGACTCGAAGATCAATGTCCGCCTCTTCGCCCTCATCGTGTATGCCTATCCGGCGATCGTTCTCCTCTGTCTCATCGGTCTTCCCTATCTCGGGATAATCATCTCCGCTTCGGTTCTCTGGTTCGGCTTCGAAACCTTTGGTCGTTATGTGCCTCGATATCTCGCTCCATCGGAAATGGGGGTGAACGTCCATGGGGTCATCGAGCCGGCGAAAGCCGCCGAATCGACGATCGTCTTCACCGCCCACCATGACAGTGCTCCCATCGAACGCTTTGAGAAAAAGAAAGCGCTCGTGCCGCTGGGGTTGGTCGCCGGAGCAGCGCTGCTTTCGCTTCTTCAAACGGGCGTCGAACTGACCCAGCTTCGATTGTTCCGACCTAATTTCCCGCCGGTTCTGTCGTTTCTTCTTGGTTTGGGACTCCTCGGCGGATTCTACTATGTTCGGACGCTCAGGGATTATTATACCGAGGAGGTCGCTCCCGGGGCGGGTGACAACCTCATCTCGGTTGGAATCCTCACCGCGCTCGCCCATCATTTCAAGGCGGAACCCCTTTCAAGGACCCGGGTAATCCTCGCTTCCTTTGACGGAGAAGAGATCTTTCTTCAAGGCTCGGCGGCATGGTATGAAGCCCACGAAGAAGAACTTGAAGGTGCGGTCGTTCTGAACTTCGATTCGATCTTCAGTCCCGAGCATCTCGTCTTCCTGGAGCGGGATGCGAACGCGACGCTCACTCTGTCAAAACCGCTGGCCCGCAAATGCGTCCACATCGCCCGCTCGATGGGCTACGAAGCCTCATCGTTGTCGATACCGATTCTCGGCGGGGCGACGGACGCCGCTTCAGCGGCCCGGATCGGATTGGAAGCGACCACTTTGACCGCCTCGTCATGGAGTGACGGCGTCTACCACACCAAGGATGATACCTTAGAGGCGATCGATCCGGCGAGCGTGGAGCGATCGATCGGCATCGCGATTCGTCTCGCCGAGCTTATCGAGAGCAATCAATTGTGGGATGATGAGCCGCCGATCGATGAGGAAAAGAAGAGGGAGGAGCCGGAGAATCCCAATCTCATCTTCTCGAAGCTCACTCGACGATGAGACTCGCCTCTCCGTTGGTGAGGTTTCGGACGTAGAGATTCAGGCCTTCGATATCGGCGCTGGGAAGGGTTGCGGCAATGGTCACATCCGTGGCGAACTCTTCGCTTGTGATTTCCGCTTCCAAGGAAACGAGATGCAGCCGCAGCAGCTCATAGAGGTTGTAGGCGACCGTAACACGGAATGTCGTTTTCTCGATGAGCTCTTCGGTCTCCAGCAGAGGAATCAGCTCGCGGACGCTTTGCCCGTACGCTTTGACCAGCCCCCCGGTTCCAAGCAGAGTCCCCCCGAAATAGCGGATGATGAGAATCAGGATATTGGATATTCCACTGCCTTTGAGAACCTCCAATGCCGGTCGCCCGGCGGTGTTTCTCGGTTCTTTGTCATCGCTGTAGCTGTACAGGTCGCCTTTCGGTCCCACCACCGCGGCGTGGACGACGTGAGCCGCCCCGGGATGTTCGTCCCGGGTCTTTTGAACGAGACCTTTGATCTGATCCAGCGAGGTGATCGGGATCGCGTGGGCGATGAAGCGGGACTTTCGAACTTCGATTTCGACAGTGGCTTCTTTTTTAAGTATCAACATGCCTTCAACAGGATACTCCATCCTTACGGGGTTTTGAAGGTTATCCGCTTGTCGACCATCGTTTGTTCGTCAAAGATGAAATATCCTTCAAAATGCTTGCCTTCCAGAGCGGGCGGCAGCCAGTACAGGTCATCTTCCCACATCCGATCGTAGGGAATCTCGGAGACCGGGACCCAGAACGGTCGTGCTTCCTCGGTTTCGGCGGGTTCTCCGCTGTAGGCATGGGTGAAGAACACGTACGCTTTTTCCGAGAGGCCGTCACGGAACTGGAAATTCAGAATTCCGACCATCTCAAGATCACTGATTTCAATGCGGGTCTCTTCCTTGAACTCGCGGATCGCCGCCTCCACTGCGGTTTCATCCTCTTCTATATGTCCGCCCGGAGCGTTGATCAGTCCCCGGCCGAGACCGCTTTTTTTCTCGATGAGGAGAACCCGGTCGTCATCGAAAAGGTAGGTGATCACGCATACCTCGCCGGGCTCCCAGCTTTCCCAATCGATCTGTTCGACGCTGCTGGCATCCTGAGCCTCGATCGTCACCTCGATCGGGTTTTCTTCCCCGACCGGCTCCGGATGAGCAGCCTCCCAGCATGTTTTGCAGAGGTTTTCATCGCCGCCGATGACATGGTTGAAATCGAGCTTCGCGGAGCACTCGACACAGCGCAGCTTGAACGGCCAGGCGCGCTTGCGGAGAAGAAAGAGAATGAGAATACACAATAGCGCAAGCGGAATGGCGAGGTAATGGTTCCACTCTTTTGCCAGGATCGTGATGAGCCCGAGCTGGAAGAGGAGAAAAACCGAAGCGATATAGAGCGTCGCGGTTCGTTTTTTATGGCTGTTGGGAATCTTCCGTTGAGTCAGGTTCAACAAAAGAATTCCGATTAGAGCCCATGTATAATAGCGTTCAATCGTTTGTAGAATCATAGAGGTAGGGTATTGGCAAGAGGAACCCTCGTCAAGATATTCTCCAATTGCCCGCTCATCGGATTTGGAGTAAGCTGTTAATACGTTACTTGATGGAGGATATAGATGAAACAAGAGGATATTGCCCCATATATCGATCACACGGTTCTCGCCGCGGATGCGACGAAGCAACGTATTGAACAGCTGTGCAAAGAGGCGGTCAAATATAACTTCGCCTCGGTGTGCGTCAATGGATGCTGGGTCAAAACGTGCGCCAAGCTCTTGGAAAAGAGCTCGGTGAAGGTGTGTACCGTGGTCGGATTCCCCTTGGGGGCGATGAGCAGCGAAGCCAAGGCGTATGAAGCGAAGAAAGCGATCCATGCCGGGGCGAGTGAAGTCGATATGGTCATCAACATCGGTTTTCTGAAAGACCGCCAAGATGACAAAGTACAAGAAGATATCTCTGCGGTAAAAGCCGTTTGCGGCAAGGCCGCGATCCTGAAAGTGATCATCGAAACCAGTTTGTTGAATGATGAGGAAAAGGCGCGCGCCTGCCGCCTCGCCAAAGCCAGCGGAGCCGACTTCGTGAAGACCTCGACCGGGTTTTCCACCGGTGGAGCCACCGTGAAGGACGTTGCGCTGATGCGCAAGACGGTCGGCCCGGGCACGGGAGTAAAAGCTTCCGGCGGAGTTCGAACCTACGAAGATTTCCTTGCGATGGTCGAGGCCGGAGCGAATCGAATCGGAACCTCCAACGGAGTGGCGATCATCGATGGCGCACATTGAACAATCGCCCCAAGCCCGGGATTTTCTGAAAAGCCTGGGCTTTCCGACCCTCGCGTTCCACGAAACGTTCTCACACTTCGATTTCACCGTACCCGGTCGAAGAGTTCTCCTGATCGGGCCGATGGGCTCGGGGAAGACCGAGTTCGCCGCCCGGGTCTGGCGCGATGCCGCGATCGCTCAGAAGAAGGGGAAGGTGGTTCGAAAACAGACTTCGACAGGCGATGTCGATCGGCGAAACGTCTTTTTCGTCCGCGCTCAGATCGACGCTTCCCGCTTTCCGGATGCTCCCTCCGATGCAATGGTCTACCGAAACGGCTACATTCGTTGCGGTGAGAATATCGCCCTGATTCGCGACTCCTTCGATCTTGAACGGGTATTGGCGGACAATCCGAAGGTCGGAACGTTCATCATCGACGAAGCGTCTTTTTTCGATGAGCGGTTGGCGTACGTGGTGCGAAACCACAGCTATGAACGAGGTGTGATGTTCATCTTCCCCTCCCTGATCCTGAACTTCCGCCGAGACCTCTTCAACATGACGGCCCGCCTGATGCTGGATATCGCGACCGACGTGATTCCCCTTACCGCGTACTGTGAGCACCCCGAATGTCTCCGCGATGCGTTCTATACCTACCGCTACTACCAGGTGGGTGACAAGGAATGTCCGGCCCTGTACTTCGACCCGTTGATCATCGTCGGAGGAGATGAACACAAAGACAGTTCGGTGGAGCCCAACTATGCGGCGCGATGTGACGAGCATCACTATCTGCCCGGGAAGGAGTACACGTACTTCACCCTCAAGCCGTTGGGACAAAAAGCGGCCGCCGGAGAGGAGAAGCCGCTCATTAACGAGCTCATCATGCTGAAAGAGGACATCAAAGTTTCTCAATTGTGGCAGAACTTCACTGAACGGTATGACAAGCTGGGCGACAGGGAAATCCTCTTCAATTCGCTGGAAGTGGAGAAAATCGCCGAGAAGGCGCTGCTCTACCTCTTTGTCGAGCAGAACCTCATCCCTGAAGATCTTCTCCTCAGAATCGTCGATCTGCTCGAGTTGGACGTCTCCTACATGAGCAAGGTCCTCACCGATAACAAGCGCCCCGTTTCTTTTGCCCAGCCGCTTCTCTTCTAAAAGTGCTGGAACGTGCAAAGACCCCTCGTAATATTCCATTGAGAGGGGTCTTTTCGTGTCTTAGAAAGAATGAAACGTCGAGAGCGTGTTCGCCAAGGTTTCAGGGTTCGCATTCTCCAGGAGCGCGGGAACGGAAATCTTCCGAGTCCTCAAGTCGGCAAGCAGCGCCGGCCAGTCGAAGACGCCTTCAAGAGCGGGGAGGTTTCCTGTTTTGAAGCCGTTTTCATTGAGGACGAAATCTTTGACGTGAAGGGCCGCGACCCGAGAACCGAACGCATCGATGGCGTGGTCGGTAAAGGCGCGCTGAGCTTCAAGCGAAGGCTTGGGACGGTAAGAACCGTCAGCTTCGGGAATCCCGATCCATGGAATCAGGTTGACGGGATCGTAGATGATCTTCAGATGGGGGTGTCAAAACGTTCGGAAAGACGGGCCATTCGTTCAATCGTGCAAATCGTATTCTGTTTGGCGACCGCCTCTAGATGATCTTCAGATGGGGGGTGTCAAAACGTTCGGAAAGACGGGCCATTCGTTCGACCGAGCAGATCGTATTCTGTTTGGCGACCGCCTCGACCGCCACGACCGACCCGACTTTGGCCGCATACTCGACCAAGCGGTCCAAGGAGGTGTACAGAGTCTCAAGATTCTCGGGTTCGGCGGTGTCGGGATGGTAAGAACAATCGGGACGAATCGATCCGGTTTCCGTTCCGACCATCAACGCTCCGAGGATCGGAGCGACCTTGAGGTGCTCTTCAAAACGCTTGAGCTGGCGTTTCCGCTCGGCGATGTCAGGATGGATCGGATTGATATAGCAGCCGAGAACCGCTATGGAAACACCCCGGGCATCAAATGCTTCCTTGATCCGAAGAGCGAACTCTTCGTTGAGGGGGCCGGAGGAAGGAAAGGATTTGGCGACGGCAAGCTGTACCGGCAGGTGTTCACCAAATGTCCGAACGGCGGCAGCGAGCGCCTCGGGGGTTGTAAAGGAGCCCAGATCGTGGGCGCGAACTCCAAATCTCATCATACGGGAAGTATAAAAGGATTTGGAAAGGGAGTAAAGGAAGGAGAAGATGGCGACGATACGAGCAACGATGTTGGTTGATGGGGGAGTATTTGACAACACCGAGCACTTTCAACATTTCTTTCATAGTCTGGGTGAAGGTGATGAATTGATCATTCCTCCCGGTATCTATGCCACCGGAGCGCTGACGCTCGAAAAGCACTACGTGACCATTACGCTGGAGAAGGGATGCCGGATTCAATTCATCCCTGAACCTGAACTCTATCCGCCCGTGTATACCCGATGGGAAGGGGTGAACTGCTGGGCGATGCAACCCGCTTTTCTGATCGCCGACAGCACCCATATCCACCTTCGGGGTGAAGGGGTCCTCGACGGAGGCGGGTCGTGGTGGTGGGAGCAGGCGGCGATAAAGAAAAAGCAGCCCAAGCCGATTACCGATCTTGAACACTCCTTTGCACGTCTGAACCCCGGTTTTGAGGAGCAGGCAAGCGGCGGAGGCGGTCGTAAAAGCCGGTTTCTTCGTCCGCCTCTGCTTCAGATCTATCAGAGCAGAAACGTTCATGTCTCAGGAATCACCCTGCAAAACTCCCCGTTTTGGACGCTTCATCCCCTCTACAGCAAACGGTTGACGATTGAAGACATCACGATCATCAATCCGAAAGACGCTCCAAATACCGACGGAATCGATATTGATTCATGCAACGATGTCGTAGTGAGAAACTGCTTCGTCGATGTGGGTGATGACGGCATCGCGATCAAGAGCGGCAGCGGGAGCGACGGTGTCGCCACTGCCCGTCCGACCGTCGGTGTCGTGATTGAAGGATGTACCGTGCAAAATGCCCATGGCGGTGCGGTGATCGGCAGCGAAACCGCCGCCGGGGTACGGGATGTTTTTGTCCAACGGTGTCTCTTCGACGGAACCGATCGGGGGATACGAATCAAAACGCGCCGTGGTCGAGGTGGTGAAATCACCAATGTCCACTTCCGTTCCCTCACGATGAAAGACAATCTCTGCCCTGTTGCGGTGAATATGTATTACCGCCCGGGAAGCAACGATCCCGGCCTCTTCAGTTTGGACCCGCAGCCGATTCTGGATACCACTCCTTCCATTTCCAACATCCTGATCGAGGAATGCACGGCAGTGGGTGCCACCTCAAGCGCCGGGTTCATCGTCGGGCTTCCGGAAGAACCGATTCGCAATGTTCGAATCGCTCATTCCTCCTTCAGCGTATCACAGGAGAACGTCACGGCGATCGAGGAGAGTGAGATGTATGAGGGACTTCCCGCCATCAGTAAACGGGGAATTCGCCTGAGAAACGTCCACCTCCACCTCGAGGATGTCGAGGTCCTCGGAGTGGAGGTGGGATTCGTTATTGAAGACGGGGTTATGTTTACTTCTTAGCCTTTTACCAAGTGGAACGCGAAGCCTGCGATCTCTTCGTTGAAGTAGCAGCTCTTCATCGCTCCGCTCTGATCCCGCTTCACGGACTCTTCATTGAGGGTGAAGCCTTTCATTTGAAGGTAGTAAGCGGTCCGATCGACGCTGTAGCACGCAAAGCCGAGATGCCCGTGTTTTCCGTAGAACGGGGTATGGGTCACTTCGATGGCGGCATCGAGGAACGTCGAGGAGTTTCCGACCTTTCTGGTCATTCCCAACAGTTCGAGCGCCGCGGCGACGGTTTGAGCGTTCTCTTTGCTCGTTTCATTGATTCCTAGATGGGCGAAACGAAGACCCTGAAGGGCAAGCACCGCTTCGGCGCAAAGAGCGGTGATCTCGTCCCACTGCTCGTTTTCGATCAAATCGCTTTTGACCATCCAAGATCCGCCGACGGCCAGGACATTGGAGAGAGCGGCGTATGAACCGAGGTTTTTGGCATTGATTCCGCCGGTGGGCATGAACATTACATTGGGGAAAGGCCCGGCAAAGTTTTTGAGCATATCGACTCCACCGCTCGCTTCGGCGGGGAAGAACTTGAGGACGGAAAGACCGCGGCTCAAGCCCGCTTCGATATCGCTCGGGGTGCAGACCCCCGGAACGATCGGGATGTTGTTTGCAAGCGCCCAATCGACGACCTCGGGATTGAAGCCGGGGGAAACGATGAATTTGCCTCCGGCCTTGACCGCCTTCTTTGCAAACTCGACGCTGGTTACCGTCCCGGCTCCGAGGAGCATCTCGGGCACCGCTTTGGCTATATTGGAAATCGCCTCTTCCGCCGCGGCGGTTCTGAAGGTGACTTCCGCAACGGGCAGACCGCCGGAGATCATCGCTTTGGCAAGGGGTACCGCCTTGGCGGCGTCATCTATTTTAACGACGGGAACCAGACCGAGAAGCTGGATTTTTTTCATCAGAGCATCAGACATTGCAATGCCTCCTTCTTAAATATGAAACAGTGTTTCAAAATACATTGACAGTGTGAACTATACTCTCTATAGTGGGTAATAGCAAGAGATAAGGAGGGAAAACCTTGAGTAAAAAATTTGTAACATTTGGTGAAATCATGCTTCGCCTTAAAAGTCCGGGTCATGAACGATTTTTCCAGAGTCCCGCTCTGGAGGCTACATTCGGCGGGGGAGAGGCGAACGTCGCCGTTTCGCTCTCCTTGCTCGGTAAAAACGCCCAGTTCGTAACCGCTCTGCCGAAGAATGCGATCGGGGAAGCGGCAGTAAGAGAGGTTCGGAGCTTTGGGGTGGATACTTCAGCGATTCTTAGAACCGACGAAGGGCGAGTAGGAATCTATTTCCTCGAGACCGGGGCGAACCAGCGACCGAGCCTCGTTGTCTATGACCGCGCCGAAAGCTCGATCGCCACCGCGAAGCCGAGCGATTTCGATTTTGTCA
>JGI24710J26742_10004836_pt1 | contig 10891 bp, 11 predicted proteins | sample BioPla2DNA2_FD_26742 | JGI IMG/M metagenome (IMG submission 26742) | reverse complement strand
TCATCATCNTCTTCTTCGTACTCTTCACCTTCTAATTCATCATCGCTATCTATTTCATTTTCAAGTTCATCATCAGGTAAATTTGTATTTTCATCCTCCATTTATATCACCTCTTTCTTTACATTCTAAGAATATTATGCCCTTTTTTTGATAATTATTACTTTTATATGAAAACAAATTAAAAAGACACTAAAAAGTGTCTTTGATTATCATTGGTTGTGGGAGAAGGATTTGAACCTACGACCTTCGGGTTATGAGCCCGACGAGCTACCAGCTGCTCCATCCCACGATATGAGACTATATAAGTCTGTGTATTTATATATTACCATATATTATATGATTGCGCAAGGTTTTTATGCATGGTTATATACTAAATGGCGGAGGAAAAGGGATTCGAACCCCTGCGCCACTTTCATGACCTCTCGGTTTTCAAGACCGACCCCTTCAACCGGACTTGGGTATTCCTCCACTGTGGTGCTTGTGGCCGGAATTGAACCGGCACGAGGGTTGAATCTCGCAGGATTTTAAGTCCTGTGCGTCTACCTGTTCCGCCACACAAGCAAAATTTGGTGTCTCGTATGCGACTCGAACGCATGACCCTTTGATTAAAAGTCAAATGCTCTACCTACTGAGCTAACGAGACGAATATAAATTTTGGCTGCCTCGGCTAGATTCGAACTAGCGCGTGTCAGAGTCAAAGTCTGATGCCTTACCGCTTGGCTACGAGGCAACATATCAAGTGGTGGAGAGAGGTGGATTCGAACCACCGAACCCGAAGGAACAGATTTACAGTCTGTCGCGTTTAGCCACTTCGCTATCTCTCCATAATGGTGCCGAAAATAGGACTTGAACCCACAACCTACTGATTACAAGTCAGTTGCTCTACCAATTGAGCTATTTCGGCATAAATGGTGGACCCTGTAGGACTCGAACCTACGACCCCCTGCTTGTAAGGCAGGTGCTCTAACCAACTGAGCTAAGGATCCAATTTTCAATTGACATGTACTAATATATCATCTGATGTGGATAATTGTCAATAACTAAAAGGACATTTTACGAAAGTTCACGCATTTTCTGTTCTATCCATTCATCTCTTTTCTGACTCAAAATGGCAAAACCGCTCCCAACTTCCTTAATTCCTTGGTTATTTTTACTCTTTTTGCTTTTTCGATAATCGATATCTTTTATAGATAATTTGACATGACTTTCTTTCTCGTCAACATCTATAACTTTAACATATATAGTTTCACCAATCTTAGCAAAATCATTTACATCTTTTACATAATTGTTTGAAATCTCTGAAATGTGAATTAAACCACTATAATAGTCATCTAAACTAACAAATATTCCGTATTTTTCGATTCCTGTAATATTGCCTTTTACAATTTTTCCCTTCTTGTACCTAGTCATACTACACCTCATAAAAATTATACCATTTATTATTTTTATTTGCTAGACAACTTCTCTTTTAATGTAAATACATGTATAATTGATGTGAGGTGAATATATGGAAATAGAAAATAAAATTAAAGAAGTAATAAACACTATTAGACCATTTCTTATGAGCGATGGCGGGGATGTTGAGTTTGTATCTTTTGAAGATGGTGTTGTATATGTTAAATTATTAGGTGCTTGTAGTAGTTGTCCAGCAGCTGATATGACACTTGAAGGTATGGTCCAAGAAGCATTAACCTTTGAAATACCTGAAGTTATTAAAGTTGTCAAAGTAGAAGAATAATTATATATTATTCTTTTTTGTTAACCAATCAAGTTGTGGCATTAGATTATTTTTATTTATAAAAGCATGAAACTCAATTAAGAATTCCTCATATTCAGAAGCTTTATCTATAATAGACATAATGCTTTCTTCCTTTAGTCTATCCTCGACTATTTCTTCATATACATCAAAAAAATAAGTCGGGAAGAGTAATCTTGCGTATAATAATTGAAGATCAAATAAATTAATATCATAAAGATAAAAATAGTTTTCAATTAATTGCCATACGTCTTTGCCATTAAAGAAAGCTGATTTAATGTATTCAGCCAGATCCCTACACTTATAATCAATTATTAAAGTAAGAGGATTATATAGGTCGAAAATAGTGTCAGTCGCTTTTATTCTTCTATGGGCAATAGTTAAGTTTTGAATATTAGAATTATCATTAGGTCCTCTGTTTTTGACATACGATATGGCATTTTCAGCCAAGCCTATATAGTAACTTAAATATTCACATATAATTGGATATTTTTTACCTATTTGACTTATTTGATATTCAAAATAATCAACTTTAGCCGCCCATAGCATTGGCCAATTACTTCGATCTAACAATTTATTTGGTTTTATATCTAAATTAGTCATATTAATAAAGGTGATTTCAGCTAAATCACTTTTTTTATTTACATTTACATATACTCTCATTAATACATATGGAATATCATCAATATATGTTACAACACTTTTATCTTTATTTAAAATAATTTCATGAACTAGTGAACCTCGTTTAATCATTTCAACATTTAATTCATATATATAATTAGCTTCTTCAATAGCGCGATTAAAAATAACAAAATAATATATTTCATCATTATAATTAAAATATATTTCTTTGTTTTCTTCATGAATGGAATCAGGATATATGTTATAATAATAATTAATATAATGATTCATATAGTCACCTGTTTTATCATATGATAGGCAAGGATAATTTATGAGGAGGGTACATGGAAGATTTAAAGAATTTAGCTATAAAAAAACTGAATGAACGAGGTGTAACTTTAGATGATATAACTAATATATTAAAGAGCATACAAGGAGGATATAGAGAACTATCTGATAAGGAATGTATGGATTCTATTTTATATGTTGTATCAAAAAGAGAAGCAATATATACTATTCTAACTGGCATTGCTTTAGATGAGGCAGCTGAAAAAGGTTTGCTAGATGAAGAAATAAATAACTTAATCACTAGTGATAATGGTTTATATGGCATAGATGAAATACTTGCACTTAGTATTGTTAATATGAATGGTTCGATTGCCTTAACAAATTTTGGGCATTTAGACAAAGTAAANCCTGGTGTTATTGGCAAGTTAGATAAAGAAGGAAAAGAAGGTAGTCGCTGTCATACTTTCCTAGATGATATAGTATGTGCAATAGTTTCCTCTGCTGCTAGTAGAATAGCGCATAACATAGAGAAAAAATAAAAAACATTAGGTTTTAACCTAATGTTTTATTTTGCTTCTTCAACAGCTCTTGTTTCCCTAATAACGGTAACTTTTACTGTTCCTGGATATTGGACCTCTTTTTCAATTCGGTCCTTTATCTCTCTTGCAATTTTAATACTCTTTAAATCATCAATTTGATCAGGGTTAACTAAAATACGTAATTCTCTACCCGCTTGGATAGCGAATACTTTTTCTACACCTTTAACTTCTTTAGCAATATTTTCTAATTGTTCAAGTCTTTTTGTGTAGTTTTCAAGTGAATCGTTTCTAGCTCCAGGTCTTGATGCCGATAAAGCATCAGCTATAGCAACTAAAACAGCAATATTACTAGTTGGTGTAGCATCATCATGATGAGATGCAATAGCATTTAATACTATAGGATCTTCGTGATACTTTTTAGCAATATCAAGGCCTAATTCAACATGACTTCCTTCGACTTCGAAGTCTATTGCTTTACCAAGATCGTGAAGTAAACCTGCTCTTTTTGCTAATGTAACATTCTCACCAATTTCACTAGCTAATATACCAGCTAAGTGAGCTACTTCTATTGAATGTTGTAATGCATTTTGACCATAACTTGTTCTAAAATGTAGTTTTCCTAACAATTCAACAATATTAGAATCAATTTTAGTAAGGCCTAGTTCAAAGACAGCCTCCTTACCATATTCCATTATTTTAGCATTGATTTCTTTTACTGTTTTATCGTATACTTCTTCTATTCTAGCTGGATGAATTCTTCCATCTTGAATTAGTGATTCGATTGTTACTTTAGCAATCTCTCTACGAAGTGGATCAAAACTTGAAATAACTATAGCTTCAGGAGTATCGTCTATTATTAAATCAACACCAGTAACAGATTCGATTGTTCTAATATTACGACCTTCTCTACCTATAATTCTTCCTTTCATATCATCGTTTGGTAAAGTAATAACAGAAATTGTTTGTTCATTAGCAACATCTGATGCGTATCTGTGCATCGATGCTACTAACATATTCTTAGCATTGCGATCAGCTTCTATTTTAGCTTCACTTTCACGTTCACGAATATATTCTGCTACTTCTATTTCCATTTCTTCTTCTACTTTTTTCATTATAAGATCTTTAGCTTTTTCTTTTGAAAAACCTGAGATCTTCTCTAANAGTTCTAATTGTTCTTTCTTAATTTCTTCCATTTCATTTTCTGTTTTTTGGATTTCTTTTTGCTTTAACACTAATTTATAATCTTTGTCTTCTAGCATTTTTTCGCGATTTTGAAGTATTTCTTCTCTCTTCGCCATGGTGTTTTCTCTTTGAAGCAATCTCTCTTCAGCTTCTTTTGCCTCATTTTTCTTCTCTTTGATTTCTTTTTCAACTTCTAATTTATACTTATGTGCTTCTTCTTTAGCATCAAATAAGTATTCGCGTTTCAATTTGTCAGCTTCTTTTTGTGCTTTTTCTAATACATTTTCAGCTTTTTTGTTTGTGTTTTTCTTTTTTATATGGTTAATAGCAAGAACAGAGCTTGCTCCTAAAGAAAGTCCAAGTACAGAGGTTAAAATGGATATTAATAGTGTATCCATATTCTTTCCCTCTTTCTACTATAGAATTAAAAGTTACTGATTTTTAATTCTATACTTCTATTTTAAAATTGATTTGATTTTGTGTCAAGAAAAATATAATTTTACTTTGGATTTAATTGCTAAAAAGAGGAAAAAAACTATTTTCCCTCTTTTTTCTTTTCTGTAGTAGCTTTATCAGATTTAATATCAANACCATAATGTTGTCTAACTTTTGTTTCAATTTCATTATATAATTTTTCGTTTTGAGCTAGAAGGGCTTTAACATTTTCTTTTCCTTGACCCATCTTTTCTCCTTTATATGAATACCAAGCACCACTTTTTTCAATTATTTTAGCTTCGGCAGCTAAATCAATAAGTTCACCTGTCTTACTTACACCCTCGCCATACACAATTTCAACATTTGCAACTTTAAAAGGAGGCGCTACTTTATTTTTAACAATCTTAATATTTGTTTTATTGCCAACAATGTTATCTCCTTGTTTTATTTGCTCTGACCTTCTAATATCTAGACGAATTGAAGAATAGAATTTTAAAGCCCTACCACCAGGCGTTACTTCAGGGTTGCCAAAAATGACACCAACCTTTTCTCTTAATTGATTAATAAAAATTGCTATTGTATTTGTCTTATTAATTGTTCCCGATAACTTTCTTAAAGCTTGTGACATAAGACGCGCTTGCAAGCCTACATGACTATCGCCCATCTCACCTTCTATTTCTGCTTGAGGCACTAAAGCTGCAACTGAGTCTATTACAACGATACTTATTGCTTCACTTCTTACTAAAGCCTCGCATATTTCAAGAGCTTGTTCACCAGTATCAGGTTGTGATACTAAAAGTTCTTGAATGTTTACACCAAGTTTTGATGCATATACAGGATCAAGAGCATGTTCAACATCAATAAAAGCTGCCTTTCCTCCTTGTTTTTGTACCTCAGCTATTGCGTGAAGTGCAATAGTTGTTTTACCACTTGATTCTGGTCCATATATTTCAATTATACGGCCCTTTGGATATCCACCAACACCTAAAGCTATATCTAAAGCTAAAGAGCCACTAGAACAAACATCCATTTCACGATGAGTATTTTCACCCAATTTCATAATTGCGCCTTTTCCAAATTGTTTTTCTATGTCTACTAGCACTTGATCAAGTACCTTATCTTTATCAATGTTTTTTGTAACCATATTTTTTTTCCTCCTATTTTAACTACATTTATATTCTACATTAATAAAATTTAAATTGCAAGNGTTTTTCGAACATTTGTTTGTTCTTTTTGTAATCCTTTTTCTACCAAATTAAAAAAACCTTTATATTAAAAGGTTATTTTGGTTTTGTTTTTGTCACAGTTTTACAAAATTTCTATTGTTTCATCAAGTTCTTCCTTTTCAACAATTAGGTTTTTGTTCATCACATAGTATTGAACTGCAGAAATCAATGATAATACAGTTGCTGTAACTAGTAAAAAGTCTGAAATTTTTATATTCCATAATTCAAATGGTAAATTATTAAATAGTGTAAGTGATATTCCTACCATTAGACAAACTGTTTTAATTTTACCTGATTTTATAGCTGCAACTACTTTGCCTTTACTCGCTGCAAGCATTTTAATTGAATCAACAATAATGTCTCTCATTACAACAATAACTGCTATGATAGGGCTTATATGATTACTTGATGCTAAAATAATTAAAAGTGAGTTCACTAGCACTTTATCAGCAATTGCATCCATTAGTTTTCCAAAATCTGTTACCATGTTATATTTCCTTGCGATAAAACCATCAATAAAATCGGTTAAGGCAGCTATAATAAATGCAATTCCTGCAATTATGTATTTACTATCAACCAATATTTTCCCATCAACAAGGTATGTCGGAAATTCCACGTTTACAGAATAAAATGGAAATAACAATAAAATTATAATTCCAAAGGATAAAATCATTCTGAAAACAGTAATCTTGTTAGGTAAATTCACAATATCACTCCCAAATAGTAAAATCGGTAAAGTGAACAGATTCTACTTCTCTTTTTTCTTTGATGTTGTTTATCACTAAAATTGTAATAATNGCAATAATTATAATAGCAATTAATATAACATATTTTAGATGTTTAAATTTTCTTTTATGTTCTATTGTATAAGGAGATACAATATCTCTTTCTTTTTCCTTCATTTCTTCGTTTGCTTTAGCTATTTCCTCTAGAGGTATCTTTGATGTATATTCAAAAACAAACTCATTAAAATCATCTTCTAATTTTTCATATTCCAAACTTAAATATTTTGCATAATCCCTAATTATCTGTTTAAGTTCAAAAACATCTTTAAAAGCACTTCTATTACCCGCTTCGATGTTTTCCAATTGCGAAGGTTTAAGTTTTAAGTCAGTTGCCGCTTCATCGAGTGTTACACCCATTGAATCTCTTGCTTCGGCCAACTGCTGTCCTATTTCCTTCAAGCAAAATCACCTCTTCTTTTTTAAATAAAAAATGCTTAATAAGCCATGTTCTGTACCTATTGCTAGGTGGCAAATATTTATCTATGTTACCATCCTCCGCGCCGTTCATATTCCGGTTTGGAAGTTCCCCTACCTAATTTGGGTTTCTCACTTGTGGGGTTTACCGCGTTCCACTACTTCAATTTCTCAAAGTCATCGTCACTATGGCACTTTTACACTCTAATAACCATACCAATTGGCTACAGGTTATCAAAGAGCCGTTAGGTTTTCACCTACCATAGGTTATTTTTTCCCTATGCACAAACACTACGATCATCGCAGATCGTGTGAGCATGGACTTTCCTCTACACCACTCGGGATGCAGCATTTGCCTTAGCATTTTTTATTTTTCTTCTCCATATATTATTTTTTCGAGTTTTGAAAGACGTCTAAGCATATCAACATTAGTTGGTTGTGTATCTATGCTTTTAACAATATCAACATTTTCTTTTAGAACCCTGTTTTCTTGTTTTAAACGTAAATTTTCCTCAACTAAAGTATTGTTTTCCGCTTCCCTTTTTTTGATTATTTCAATAAAATTTGTGTAATCTCTAATCACGATATCCAAGAATTTATCTACTTCTTGTGGTCTATATCCTCTTGTATCAATGGAAAAATCCTTCTCAAGTATTTCTCTTGGATTAAGTGTTATCTTATCATATAACATACACTCACCTCGCTCTATTATATTCTATATAAATTTGTGCGAAATGTCAATTGAATTACTTATTTCTTTCCTTATTACTTCTTACTCCCTTTTTTGTTTGTTTATATAGTTGATAGAGCATAGTCGATAAAGAAGTTGCCATTATCGCTTCAAATAAGCTTTGAAAATTAATTCCTACAAATACAAATTGAACAAGTATACTGATAGATATTAGTATCCATATTATTGCCCACTTAGGAATAAAAGGAACATCTTTAAGACCATTACCTATAACAAGTAAAATAAGGGATAAATAGATTAGTTGCGGTGTTATTTCAATTCTAAATAATAAATCTTCCATATGACCTCCTCACTAATCATATGAAAGATTATTAATAATTATTTCTTAGTTGTTAACAGGAGTTTGTTATATTTAGTCTCCTCAATCAAATCGTCAAACATCTTATAAATATATACTCTATCCATAAATCCTCCTTGAATGACAATATATCACAGAATGAATTATAATTATTTTATTCTCCTGTATGCTGACATATTTCAACAAAGCTTTTCAGTAAACCTTATTTTTTGTAATCACTATTGTGGAAAAAATAATGAAATTATAGTATAATTTGAACAGGTGATTTTATGAAATACCCAAATGCAATAAAAAAAACAACACGCAAGACAATTGATTACGCTAATAGAGGTATGGATTTAGAAAGTGACTTAAATTTAACAAACACTTACTATCTAGAGAATAATATAGCTATTGTACATAAAAAACCAACTCCCATAAGGATAGTTAAGGTTTCATTTGATAATAAAAAACATGCCACTATAAAAGAAGCATATTTTAGATTACCATCAACAACAGACTATAATGGTTTATATAAAGGGAGATATATTGATTTTGAGGCTAAAGAAGTAAGACTTAAGTCTTTTCCTTTATCTAATATAAACGCTCACCAAATAGAACATATGAGAAAAGTAATTAATCATGGGGGCATATGCTTTATTATTGTTAGATTTACTACCTTGAATAAAACTTTTCTTTTTAAAGGAGAAGATCTAATCGATTATATCGATGGTGAAAAAGCGAAATCAATTCCCCTTGCTATATTTGAAGAAAAGGGTTATTTGTTAAAGGAGGCATTTATGCCACGCCTTAATTATATAGATATTATAGATATAGCTTACCTAGGAGGTAAAGTATGAAAAAAACATTTGGAAAAATTAAAAGAGAATTTAAAAAAATATTAAAGGATAAGTTAATGATTGGCATTATAGTTCTTTCTTTACTAGTATTTGTTGTAGGAGCATTTATAGTTGGAATTAACAAGGTTTTAATTATTGCAGGCGTTGTAATTGGACTTGTTTTGTTAGTAAAATTTGGAAGTAAGTTTTTAAAACCCAAACGGAAGAAGAAAAGCAAAAGAGGACCAAAGAAGAAAACAAGCACTTGGAAGAAATTACTCGCCGTTATTATTTTCATAACTCTTTGTTTAGGAATTTTAGGGATTATTGGTGCGATGATTTTCTTTGGGTATATTGTATCAAGTGCACCTGAATTTGATAAGAAAAACTTATTATATAAAGAGTCAAGTATTTTATACGATATAAATGGGGACGAAGTAACACGTTTCGGGGTTGAAATGCGTGATAAAGTAACATATGATGAATTACCACAAGTATTTGTAGATGCAATTGTAGCTACTGAAGATTCAAGGTTTTTTGAACATAACGGTTTTGATCTACCTCGCTTTATGAAAGCAAGTGTTGGTCAAGTATTAGGTAACAGTAGTGCTGGTGGAGCTTCTACTATTTCAATGCAAGTTATAAAAAATAACTTCACTTCAATTACTAAATCTGTAACAAGGAAGTTTACTGATATATATTTAGCAGTATTTAAATTAGAAAAAGAATATACTAAAGAACAAATACTTGAGTTCTATGTTAATGATATTCATACATGTGTAAATAACACTTATGGGGTTGCCGAAGCTACAAGAGGTATGTTTGGTAAGGAAATTGGTGATATCAATCTTTCTGAAGCAGCTTTATTAGCAGGAATATTTCAAGCACCATGTGGTAACAACCCATTCAATCACCCAGAGAAAGCTGAAAGCAGAAGAAATACTGTTTTATACCTTATGAAAAGGCATGGATATATAACTGCTGAAGAAGAAAAGATTGCTAAGAGTATTCCTATTGAATCAATGTTGACAGATAAAAATGCAGATGAGCACCCTTTTCAATCATATATAGATTATGCTCTTAAAGAAGTTGAGAAAAAAACTGAACTTGACCCAATGGTTGTTCCAATGAAGATTTATACTAATTTGGATCCTAAGAAACAAAGTTATATAAATGATGTTTTAAGTGGAAAAGAATATACTTGGGAAAATGATACAGTTCAATCTGGTATTGCAGTTACTAATATTAATACCGGGGCAGTAGTTGCTCTTGGTAATGGACGAAATCGTACTGGTAAAAAATTACTTAATTTTGCAACTGATTTAAATAATCAAATAGGGTCCACTGCAAAGCCTCTATTTGATTATGGTCCTGGTATGGAATACAATAATTGGTCTACTTATACTCCTTTTGTTGATGATGTACATTCATATTCAACTGGTCAAAAGATGAATAACTGGGACAATAAATATAGAGGGTTCCAAACTTTAAAATATACATTAGGCCAATCCCGCAATGTTACTGCTTTAAAAGCATTTCAACAAGTTGATAATGCAAGCATTGCTAAATTTGTCCAGTCTCTTGGAATTACTCCTGAAATACAAGGAGGAATGATTCATGAGGCTCATTCTATTGGGGGTTTTAATGGAGCATCTCCACTTCAAATGGCAACAGCTTATGCTGCTTTTGGTAATGGCGGATATTATATTGAACCTTTTACAGTAAATAAAATTGAAATAATAGAAACAAATGAAGTTACAACTTACAAGCCAGAGAAA
>JGI24710J26742_10004831_pt1 | contig 10901 bp, 12 predicted proteins | sample BioPla2DNA2_FD_26742 | JGI IMG/M metagenome (IMG submission 26742) | reverse complement strand
TATTTTACTGAACAGCATGCACAAAATTATACACTATTGGAGGCAAACATGAAATACGAATGCACACTATGCGGATACATCTACGACGTAGTTTACGGAGATCCCGATAACGGAGTAGAACCCGGAACATCGTTTGAAGATGTGCCTGACAGTTGGGTCTGCCCGCTTTGCGGCGCCACTAAAGATTTCTTTAACAAAATCGACTAAACCGCAAACACCGAGTCGGCAAAAAGAACCCGACTCGGTATTTTTTTGTTTTTTGGAGGTTAAATGAAAATAATCGAAATTAAACCCGGGATTTTTTATACAGGCGTTCAGGACGAGAACCTGCGTGTTTTCGACATAATAATGGAGACGGAATTCGGAACCAGCTATAACTCATATGTCATTAAGGGAAGCGATAAAACCGCTCTTGTGGATACGGCGAAGTCTTGCTTTTTTGAGGAATATCTAAATAAAATCTCCACTGTTTGCGATGTCGAAGAAATTGATTACCTTATAGTCAGTCATACCGAACCGGACCATTCCGGAAGCATTGAGAAGCTTCTTAAGATTAATAACCGGATAAAGGTGGTCGGAACACAAAGCGCTTTAATGTTTCTTAAGGAAATGGTAGATGTTGATTTTGAGAGCACGGCCGTAAGAGATGGCGACAAATTATCTCTCGGGGATAAAACGCTGGAGTTTTTATCACTGCCGAACCTTCATTGGCCGGATACCATGTTTACCTATGTACCCGAGAGCCGGGTTTTGTTTACATGTGACTGTTTCGGCGCCCACTACAGTTTCCCCAAAGTTTTAAGAAGCGATTTGGAAGATGTGGAAGACTATCTTAAGTCGGCAAAATACTATTTCGACATGATACTCGGTCCTTTTAAAACTCCATTTATTAAAAACGCACTTGAAAGGATAAAAACACTTAACTACGACATAATCGCAACCGGCCATGGTCCGGTGCTTGATTCAAATATCGATGAAATCCTCAATCTTTACAGCGTATGGTCCTCCGTTCACAAAAGGGAAAAGAAAAATGTCGCAATACTCTATGTCAGCGCTTACGGGTATACGGAAATGCTTGCCCGTGAAATAGAACGGGGGGTGCTGGACAGCGGCGAGATTGAAGTCGAAGTTTATAATCTTGTGGATTCTTCCGACTATGAAGAAGCGGTCGGACGTTTATCTGATGCAGACGGAATTTTATTCGGTACTCCCACAATATTGGGCGACGCTCTTGAACCCATTTGGTCGGCAGTTAATTCAATGTTCCCACCCATACACGGAGGAAAACTGGCCGCCGCTTTCGGAAGTTACGGCTGGAGCGGGGAAGGTGTACCCAATATTACCGAACGCCTGAAACAACTAAGGCTGAAAGTGCTTGAAGGCTTCAGAATAAGGTTCAAGCCCAATCCGGAACAGCTAAAGCTGGCATATGATTTCGGAATGAACTTCGGCAAGGCGGTACTGGAAAAATAGAACACGAACATGACAAAAAGCACAACACTCATTAAATGAGTGTTGTGCTTCGTCAACAGACTTCAGTCCACAGGCAACCGTTGTACTCCCTGCCCTGAAAGGGCATAGTGTATGCATTGAGACGGCGTCATAGCAACACCGAAAGGAAAAAGCCACGAACTCAAAAAATCCTATACTCTTATCCGCACTTTAGGTTAAGCTTATCATTTCACTTCACAAGCAACGAAAAGGTTTATTTAAATTAATAAAAAAGACCGCTGTTTACAGCTGACTGCTGAGATGTTTTCGGTTTACATTGTACTGGACAATCCTCCCGTTAAATACTATAATTTTTATGGTAATTCGTGAAAAATAATTGTTATTTTTATATCAACCGCTTTATGGTGAATCATGAAAAAACTCAAGGTTTTTATTTTAAAAAACTGCCCCTACTGTATCAGAGCCATTGCTTATATTAATGAGCTTGTAAAGGAAAACAGCGCCTACGCGGATATAGAGGTGGAATATATAGATGAAAGAAAGGATTCGGCCATAGCTGACAAGTATGATTACTTCTATGTGCCATCCTTTTATATAGAGGAAAAGAAGGTCTTTGAGGGAGCTATAGACAAAGACGGAGTCAGGAAAATTCTGGATAAATTTATCTGAAATCCTTAATATCTAACTTACCGTCAGCATATTTTATTGAGTTTAAGGTCTTTTGGTTTAATGTCTAAAATTTCGGTTTTGGTGGCCACATATAACAACGAAAAGCATGTCGGCGAACTTCTTAAATCCGTTTCCGATAATAAGTTTGACGGAGCGGAGATCGAAATACTTATCCGCGATGATTGCTCGAGCGACAGTACTTATGAAAAACTCGAAGAGTTCGTCTCAAACAATCCCGGAGCAAGAATAATAGATTCTGCCGGGGTTCGTCTGGGCGCAGTCGGGAATTTTTTCAGACTCCTGTTCGAGTCGGATGCAGATTATTTTATGTTTTGCGATGCGGACGATTTTTGGTTTGCGGACAAAGTCGAAAAGACATTTGATCTTATGCTCAAAATTGAAGACGGGGGCGACAAACCTGTTCTGATTCATACCGATTTGTCGGTCGCAGATTCAGAATTGAATATAATTTCGGATTCTCTTTTTAAGTATGAGAAACTTTCCCCCGAAAGAAAATCTCTTAAAAACCTCATAGTCCAAAATAATGTTACCGGTTGCACTGTCATGATTAACGGACAGTTTAAAAACTATCTCACGGAAATTCCCGAACACGCCGTGATGCACGATTGGTGGCTGGCTTTGATTGCGGCAGCTTTTGGGAAAATCGGCATTCTATATGAACCTACAATGCTGTATAGGCAACACGGAAAAAACCAGATCGGCGCATACAACGCCGGAAATTTACTTGATTCCGCAAGAAGACTGAGCGACAGGAAAAGGAATAAGCTCATTTACGAAAGCATGTTTCTTCAAGCAGAAAGTTTTGCTAAAACTTACAGATCTTTATTGACTGCGGAGCAGTATGAAACGGTCTTTCTTTTCGGCGAGATGAAAAAATTTAAAAAATTAAAAAAAATCCTCACCATTTTTACCAAACGCTATTTTAAAAATTCTTTTCTTAGAAATGTCGGTCAGATAATTGCAATATAGGCTTCAAACCCTTCCAATAACATGAAAGGATTAATATACAGTGAGCAACATATATTTAAAGCCGAATATCGGTGGAGGAATTAAAACGGCGGGTCTCAAATCGACAGAGGATTTCAAGACCGCCACTCTTCCTCTGCCCAAAAAGGTTGTGATTCCTTTTACCCATCACATCGGAGCTCCGTCAGCGCCTGTAGTTTCAAAAGGGGACCATGTTTTTGTAGGCACTAAAATCGCAAGTTCAACTTCCTTTATCAGTGCGGATACCCATTCATCCGTCAGCGGTACCGTTTCGGACATCATAGAGCTTCATTGGTCTGACGGCTCGCTTAGGCCGTCCGCCATTATAGAAACCGACGGAGAACAAAAACCCGATCCCGGTATCACCCCTCCCGAGATATCTACTAGAGAGGATTTTGTTAGCGCCGTTCAGTCTTCGGGTTTAATCGGTCTCGGAGGCGCGGGTTTTCCCACTCATGTTAAGCTCGCAAAAACAAAGCAGCCGGTTGACACCTTGGTTATAAATGCTGCGGAGTGCGAACCCTATATAACCAGCGACTATAGAACGATAATGGAAGAAACCGACGAGGTAATTGAAGGTATAGAAACCGTTCTGCGGTACACCGGCGTCAAAAAAGCCGTTATCGGAATTGAAAATAATAAACCGAAAGCAATAGAACTTCTTAATAAGAAATTAAACGGCAGTCCTGAAATAAGGGTTGTTCCGCTGAAGACCATCTACCCGCAGGGCGCGGAAAAAGTGCTGATAGGAAGAGTTACCGGACGCGCCGTGCCTTCCGGAGGTCTTCCGGCAGATGCCGGGACAATAGTGCTAAACGTGACAACCGTTTCTTTCCTTTCAAAGTTCGTAAAAACGGGATTCCCTCTCGTTGAAAAGAGAATAACGGTTGACGGCTCCGCCATTGCAAAACCGGGAAATTATCTGCTTCCTTTGGGATATTGTATCGGCGAACTGGCTGAAAACCTCGGTGGTTATGTCCGGAGTCCTGAGAGAATTCTTCTTGGAGGGCCAATGATGGGAATTGCCCTGTCTTCAGAGGATTTTCCGATACTAAAGACGACCAACGCGGTACTCTATCTCTCGGAATCGGAAGTATCAACCATACCAAACAACAACTGTATCCGTTGCGGCAGGTGTGCATACGGTTGCCCTGTTTGTCTGTCTCCGGTCGAGATAGATACGGCTTACGAGAACGGAGAGATTGACGAGCTTAAAACTCTATCGGTCAAAAACTGTATCGAATGCGGTTGCTGCTCATACAACTGCCCTGCCGGAAGACCTTTGACCCAGACGATGAAACTTGCAAAAGCACTTTTAGCAAAGGTAGGTGAGAAAAAATGACAAAACTTCTTTCCGTCGCCCCGGCGCCGCACATAAGAAGCAAAAAAACGACTAATCTCATTATGCTTGATGTAATTATTGCGCTTTTACCGGTTGTCGTTGCCTCCGGCATTCTGTTCGGACTCAATGCCTTGGTGCTTATAGCCGTTTCAGTCGCCGGATGCGTCTTGTCCGAATACCTTTGGTGCCGGTTGATGAAAAAACCTCAATGTGTGCAAGATCTTTCCGCTGTGGTCACCGGCATATTGATAGCTCTCAACGTTCCCGCCTCACTTCCGATATGGCAGGTACTGTTCGGAGATGTGGTGGCAATAATTATTGTCAAACAGCTTTTCGGGGGAATCGGATACAACTTTGTGAATCCCGCGCTTGCTGCAAGGGTCGTTATGGGTCTTTCTTTCCCCGCCAGCATGACGTCATACACATNCCCCGCCGGTACGCTCGAAGGCATGTCGGGAGCAACACCTCTCTCAAGCATTGACGCTCTCTCGAACGCAACACCCGAAGCGGCCACCCATCTCGGAAAATATGCGGATTTATTTTCCCTGTTCATCGGCAGGCATGGAGGCGTTTTGGGGGAAACGTGCGCGTTGGCGATTTTAATCGGGGGCATCTATCTCATAATCAGGGGTATTATCAAACCTATAATTCCCTTGAGTTTTCTTGCGACAACATTCCTGCTGCACTATGCATTCGGATCTATCGCACCGCTTCATGCGATTTTGTCGGGAGGAATTCTTTTAGGAGCCGTTTTTATGGCTACGGACTATACCACATCCCCGTACACAGATAAGGGAAAACTGGTTTTCGGAGTAGGTTGCGGTATCTTGACCGCTGTAATAAGAACTTATACAAACACGCATGAAGGCGTCACATATTCCATTCTCATAATGAATCTTCTTGTACCGTATATCAACAAACTGACAAGAAAAAAACCCTATGGGGGTGCGGCAAAATGAATAACAAAAAAGGGGCGCTAAAAAGTTCAATCAAGTCGGTTATTGTACTTTCGGTAATCGTTTTGGTTTCATCGACACTTCTGGCTGTTACGAATGAAGTAACAAATCCCATAATCATCGAAAACGAAAAAAGGGCATCGCTCGAGGCCCGCCAACTTCTTCTTCCCGAAGCGGTAGAGTTTGAAGAGGTGGATTATACCGCAAATGAAACCGTGCGTTCTGTAGCAGTGGATAAAGGAGGGAACGGCATTATTGTCGTCGTTTCCGACAAAGGATACGGGGGTGATGTAGCGGTTACAATCGCCGTCGATTCTGATGGAAAAATAATCGGCATGAGTGTTGACGCTTCAACGGAGACGGTCGGTTTGGGCACGGAGGTCGCTCTTCCCGAATATACCGACCGGTTTTTAGGAAAGGATTCTTCGTCGGAAAAGGTCAATACCATATCAGGCGCCACCTATTCTTCAAAAGTCGTGGTGGAGGCAGCCAACACCGCTTTTGAGATATTTGATTGGGTAAAGGGGGGAATGAAATAGATGGGCAAACTTAAGATTGTATTCAACGGTATATTAAAAGAAAATCCCGTTTTGGTTTTAGTTTTGGGAACCTGCCCGGTTCTTGCAGTATCTGTAAGTGTAGCAGGGGCTTTGGGAATGGGAATTGCGGCAACATTTGTCCTGATAGGTTCAAATGCCGTTATTTCGGCTCTCAGGAAAATTATCCCCTCAAACGTAAGGATTCCCTGCTATATCACGGTCATTGCCACTTTCGTTACAATTGTCATGATGTTGATAAAAGCTTTCGTACCCTCCCTCTACGCCGCTTTAGGAGTGTACCTCCCTTTGATAGTCGTCAATTGTATAATTCTCGGAAGAGCCGAGATGTTCGCAGCAAAAAACAAAATGCTTGACAGCATTCTGGACGGCATCGGTATGGGGTTGGGTTTCACGCTTATCATTGTCATTATGGCCTCAATAAGAGAACTTTTAGGCGAAGGAAGCTGGTTCGGAGTCAGCATAATACCCGAGGAATACACCATTGGGGTTATGACACGCTCTCCGGGCGGATTCTTAACCTATGGTTTGCTTATGGCTGCACTTGCAGCAATTCTGGCAAAAAAAGGTAAAAAACCTCTTAAATTTTCAACCTCCAACGGCTGTGCCGATTGCCCCGTTGCTTCAGCCTGTAACGGCAGTCACGAGTGTGAGGAAGGAGCTGAATAATGGCAAAATCTTTGATGATAATTTTGTTTACTATGATTCTGACGGAAAACTATGTTTTGGTCCGTTTTCTCGGAATCTGTCCTTTCCTCGGGGTTTCCAAAAATTTAAGCAGCGCGGTGGGCATGAGTATGGCCGTAGTTTTTGTAATGACCCTGTCATCCGCCGCCACCTCCCTGATATACAATTTTTTGTTGTTGCCCTATGCTCTCGAGTATATGGTTACAATCGTCTTTATTCTGGTAATTGCAGCATTGGTTCAGCTGGTTGAAATTGTACTCAAGAGGTATATGAAACCCCTCTATAATGCTCTTGGAGTGTATCTACCGTTGATAACAACAAACTGTGCCGTTCTGGGAGTTACCATACTCAACGTTGACAACGGATACGGTTTTACCGAATCCGTGATAGCCGGACTGGGCGCCGGACTCGGTTTTTTCCTTGCAATGGTGTTGTTTTCGGGAATCCGCATCGTTGTCAATCGGGCAAAGCCTCCAAAGTGTTTTGAAGGGCTTCCGATCACATTGGTTTCGGCTTCACTCACATCCCTTACATTTATGGGTTTTTCAGGGCTGGTAGAGGGAATATTTAAGTAATACTGTATAGTCGCTCGGAGGGTTCAATGGATATTCAAGCAATCATTTCAGCTGTAGTCGTCCTGACATCAATAGGTGCGGTATCCGCGGTTATGCTGGTTGTAGTGGACAGGTTTTTATCCATTCCGGAAGATGCCCTCGTGGCTGAAATCACGGAGATTTTACCGGGGGTAAATTGCGGAGCTTGCGGATATGCAGGGTGCCAGGATTACGCTTTGGCTGTTACAAAAGATGAAGAGGTTAACCTCTGTGTCCCCGGAGGCGATGAAGTTTCCCGCCTGATTGCAGCCGCGACCGGGAAGGAAGCGAAAGATGTCATGGAATGTGTTGCGGTTGTCCGATGCAGAGGCTATGATGACGTTGCAAAGAAAAAAATGGAGTATGACGGTGTCAAGAGCTGTATTGCCGCAAATGCAATCTTCAGCGGATCGCGGGAATGCCGTGAGGGATGTCTCGGTTTCGGCGACTGTGTTGCCGTATGTAAATTTGATGCCATGCAAATAATTGACGGAGTTGCATACAGCGACCCCGAAAAGTGCAACGGATGTGGCGTGTGTGCAGAAGCATGTCCGAAGGGTATAATCGATATTTTGCCTTTGAGCAATCGTGCGGTAATTTCCTGCAGCAACCGTGAAAAGGGAGCTGTTGCAAGAAAGCAATGTTCCAACAGCTGTATTGGATGCAGGTTATGCGAAAAAGCCTGCAACTATGGCGCAATTAAGATAGTTGATAATTTAGCACAGGTGGATTTCGAAAAATGCGTCGGTTGCGGAGACTGTAAAGCGGTCTGTCCCACCAAAGCTATTTCCATGATATTCGGAGAACAGAAGCCGCTCATAGCAGATTAAAAAAGAGGGTCCGAAAGGACCCTCTTTTAATATTCTTTCTGTGTAAAAAAGTTTCTATTATTCAATTCTGTTGCTCATAATTTCCACAGCGCCTATTACATATTCCACGCAGCTGAATCCCGGTTCGCTTTCTTTTCGTTTTAAAAGCTCCGAACATGTCAAACTCCCGTATTTTCTATAAAATGCGTCTGCCAATTTAGCTGTTTCTTCAAGTACCCATCTTTTATTTTCCGGATTTGTATCGGCGTATATAAGTCCGAAAACAAAACCCATTCCGCAGACCGCCCCGCAAAGATTTTCTTTTCCGCCAAATCCTTTGCCGAAAGGTGCGGCGAGTTTTATTAAATCCGATTTATCCGTTTCAATCAAATCTGAAAACGCAACCGCAACCGCCTGAGCACAATTATATCTTTTCGACATCATTTTCCTTGCAACGGCTATTCTGTCCAATTCACATCTCCTTTTAGCTTCTTAACATTATGGTTGAAAATACTTTCATCATAATTTAAAATAACTTTGTCTTAAATCAATTAAGCCGAATATTCTTAAAAAATAATATCACACTTGATTAACTTATCAAGTCCGCATCACTTTGGAGGATTTTGTATGAACATCATTTTCTGTGAAGACTATGAAGAGATGAGTCGAAAGGCTGCAGCAATCATTGCTTCACAAATTATTTTAAAACCCGACAGCGTTCTCGGGCTTGCAACCGGGTCGACCCCCATAGGTCTTTACGAAGAGCTTGTGAGCAAATACAACACCGGAGAAATCAGTTTTTCCCGTGTTCAAACATACAATCTCGATGAATATATAGGTCTTGCCCCGACTCACGACCAAAGCTATGCCTACTTTATGAACCACTACCTTTTAGGAAAAATTGATATAGATATGTCAAACACCCACCTCCTTTTCGGCATGGCAAAAGACATCGATCAGGAGTGTCAGAACTACACTTCAAAACTTTCCTCAATTGTTGGCGGTTTGGATTTTCAGATACTCGGCATGGGTCATAACGGGCATATCGGTTTCAACGAACCGGACAGTAAATTCATTTTGGATACACACTGCATTGAGCTGACGGATGAAACCATCCAGGCAAACTCAAGATTTTTCGGCGACACGGATCTAGTGCCTAAAAGAGCTATAACCATGGGTATTCGTCCTATAATGAATGCAAAGCAGATACTGTTTATTGTAAACGGAAGCGATAAAGCCGAGATGCTCGAGAGAGCTTTATTTGGAGACGTCACTCCAAGTGTACCCGCATCAATACTTCAAATGCACCGCTCCCTGACTGTCGTAGCCGACAGGGAAGCGCTCCGTGTTGTGGAACAGCTTCATCCGGAACAGATTTATTGATTCGATAACCTTCTTTTAAAATTTCAAAGGACAGCAAACATCAGTTTAACTATGAATAATATTACTGCAAAATTAAAAATATTTTTTATAACAGCTACCCTGGTTGTTGTGTGTATCCTTGTTTCAGGTTGCTCTTCTCTCTATGATAACAGCGTAGGAGACAATATAGGTTCTTATGTAGATCCCGTAAACAATGCTCCTGAAAAGGGGGATTATCTCCCGGAAGAAAACGCAAAATCCGACGGCAAAGCGGATATCGAGGATAACATCGAAATCGAAGACGGTGACGGTTCATCAAGCAGAATAACCGAACCGAACATAATCGACGACCGTTTTGTTTCCGACAACTTCAGCTTTTATGTCCCCTCTTTATGGAGAAAGAGCATGCAGCTTGAAAAGAACATTGAAGAGATTAACGGATATGAAATACTGTCATATGTATTTTATTATGTTTCCTCCGATGAAACCGAGGCGGTTGTAATGACACTCAAGGAAGTGCCCTATGATGTTTTCACGAAAATAGGAACAAAGAAAGACTGGAACAGATTGGGTGATATATCAAAAGACAAACCTGTTTTCTTTATTTTGAGCACGGATGAGCCGCTTCCCGAAGATTTTGTTGATGTTGATGCATATCTCGAGATATATAATATGCTAAACGAAAAGCTGGACTTTAAGAAAGCATAAAAACGGGGCTGAAAAACAGCCCTGTTTTTATGCTTATGGAAACAACCTATCCGAATATGACTTTTGCCTCTTTTAAGTTTTCTATCTGCCCCGCGTCTATAAAACTTTCCTCGTCGATAGGATATACTCCGATTTTTTCCCCTTCAGATATACATTGCTTTATAAGATCGGTTATATGTTGGAACTCGTTATCTTTTACCTTCTCAATAAATCGAGGCGAAATTACATAAAACCCTGCATTTATTAAGTACTCTTCACTCGGCTTTTCTCTTATTTCCGAAACAGATCCGTTTTCGTTGAGTTCCACAACACCATAAGGAACCGTCACACGTTTTCTTGCCGCGACAAGTGTCAGGATATTTTTTTCGCGTTTATGAAAGGACATAATGTCCCTATAGTCCGTTTCGATTATGTTGTCGCAATATGTCATAAATACATCGTCTGAAAACCTGTTTTTAAAAAAAGCCAATCCGCCGGCCGTACCCAGTGGAGTATCCTCATCAACAAACTCAAGATTATAGTCCTGTTCCTTTTCGGAAAAGTAACTCTTAATCAGATTTTTTCTGTGATTTACAACAAGTGTTATGTCTCTGCAACCGAACTTTCTAAATCTTTCTATGATAATTTCGGTAATAGTTGATTTTCCCATGGGCATGAGCGGTTTGGGAAGAATATCGGTATAGGGGTACAGCCTGGTGCCGAAACCTCCCGCCATTATTATGACATGATTTTTTAGCGCTTCACCCTCTCTGTGGAAT
>JGI24710J26742_10004826_pt1 | contig 10904 bp, 6 predicted proteins | sample BioPla2DNA2_FD_26742 | JGI IMG/M metagenome (IMG submission 26742) | reverse complement strand
GCACGCTGATGAGCGGCGGCACGGCGGGAGCGCCGATACGCACGAGCGTTGTGGCTGCCCCTGCCTGCGTTGCATCATCCCCGAGCGCGACGATAAGCTCCGGGATGGCGTCACCCCCGAGCGCGGCGAGGACCTCGGCGACACACCACCGCCTCCGGCCATCTGCGCGAGAGAGAGCCTCTACCAGGGGAGCCACAGCCTCCGATCCGTGCCCGGCAATGGCGACGGCAGCACGCTTCCAGACTCCGGCATCATCGCTGCCGAGGTCGTCGATGAGATACTCGATCGGGAGGTCATAGAGGTCAGGCTCAGTCACCCCGTCGAACGCGGGGGATGGTGCCCCCTCCACCAGGTCGTCGAGTTCGAGTTCAGTAATCTCAGTGGGCGCGGGGGGTGCTGCCTCCTCTACCATCTCGTCGAGTTCGGGCTCAGTCACCCCGGCGAACAGGGGGGATGGTACCTCCTCCACCAGGTCGTCGAGTTCGAGTTCAGTCACCCCGGCGAACAGGGGGGACGGTGCCTCCTCCACCAGCTCGTCGAGTTCGGGCTCAGTCTCAGTAACCCCTGCGAACGCGGGGGACGGTGCCTCCTCCACCAGCTCGTCGAGTTCGGGCTCAGTCTCAGTAACCCCTGCGAACGCGGGGGATGGTGCCTCCTCCACCAGGTCGTCGAGTTCGAGTTCAGTCACCCCGGCGAGCGCGGGGGATGGTGCCTCCTCCACCAGGTCGTCGAGTTCGAGTTCAGTCACCCCGGCGAACAGGGGAGATACTATCTCCTCCACGGGCTCTGAGGGGTCTTCATCGGCCGGGAATTCGGGTTCTGAGTCTGGTAGCCCTTCCGGGGGAGGGATGAGTGGATCCGCATCATCAGGAGCGGTGTGATCCGGATCAAACGTATCCAGCGGATCGGGGGGGGTGGGTTTGCCGGACCGCCTGAAAGAGCCCGGGATCCGCCTGATCCGGGCGAAGATTCCCGGTCTCTTCTCATCCCGGGCGGGCTCTGCCGGGGTCTCCTCCTCTACATCCGGGTGGGAATCCTCCGGGTCTGGGTCCTGCGCCCCGTCCTCCCCGGACTCTCCCTCCGCCCGGCGCCTGAAGGGTGTGGGTCTATCCGATCCAGAGAGCCCTGCAAGACCCACGAGGGGACAGAGGACCTCAGGCGACAGGGTTGCCTGTATACCGGTCGGTTCTGTGGAGAGGGAGAGGAGAATGAAGCATGTGGCCCAGAAGATTACGCAGATCAGGATGTATGGGGCGCCGGGGGTATGACTGCCTCCAGGCCCCGGCGCACGCTGATCCCCACATCTCTCCCGTTTGCCCATCGCACCATCGATCCCGGCCGGGAAACGAGAAAAAACCCCGCTCCAGGGCATCCTCGTGGCCGAAACAGACATATTGAGGCATATACGTTTAAAAATTAAATACTTTCTTTTCATTCTCCAATCAATAATGGCCATCTATACGCATAAGGGTCACTCCTGAGGCGCTGTTGAGTCAGTGCCCCCGGGGTATCCAGGGGATCGGTCAAACGCCCTGATACCGGGGGAGCAGGCGCGATCATCCACCTCCGCTGCCCGCCGGGAAGGATATTTCAGAGCGAAAAAAAACAGACTCGGGGATTACTCCCCGGCCTTCTCTTCAGTCCCGGGGGTTACCCCCATCTCTTCAGGACGCTCGAACGTCTCTTTCATGACGATCTTCCTGATATCAGGGAAATACTCAAATATCTCACGGATGAGCGTGCCCCGCCAGGTCATCCAGCGCTTATCATACATGAGGATGGCCGGCGGAAGTGCCAGTTCGACCGTATCGTCGGCGATGGTGACGCCGATATCGGTCCTGCCGATGAAGAGCCGAATCAGGCCCCTGATCTGCTCGATTGGATCCTCAACCTTACCGAGGATCTTGTAGGAGTACTGCAGGGTCATTCCGGCGAGCGGATGGTTGAAGTCGACGACCGCGCGCTTTCCGATGACGTCGACGACTGTACCCTCGTTACCGTCGACCTTCACCTCCATACCGCGCTCCGGTTTTTTGGAGAACTTTGCGGTCGAGAAAGACTTCACGTGCTTCTTGTCGTGTGCCCCAAACGCCTTCTCAGGCGGGACCTCGACCGNTCCCTCATCGCCGACCTCTTTTCCGATCAGTTCATCCTCAAAGCCGAGGATGACATGGTGGCTTCCCAGACGGACGGTGGCCGGACCGTACTTCGCCTGTGGATTGTGGATGCCCCCCTCCTTTGCGTCTTCCTCGTCTGTGGTGTCAAATATGTTCGCACCGGCACGACCGGTGTATCTGAGACTGATAAAATCTCCTTTCTGAAGTGCCATTCCATTCACCCGGGAGAGCAGGATCTGCGCCCGGTGCATACCCATGCACCTCTCGATCGCATACCTGCGCTCGTTGTTCTATTCAGGTTGGATGGATTGGTATTTATCCCTGCGGGAGTGCCGGCAACATGAGCGGGCTCATGGCAGGAGAGACGTTCATCCACCGGATCGGTATACCGGCACCGCACCACCTCTCCCGCCGCAGGATCGGGAGCGGGTTCACATTCTGCCCAGATCTTAAATATAATCGAGTTCGATGGTGAATGGACAAGAATATGAATCAGATACAGCGGAGGACAGGGAACATATCGTATGCTCCCTGCCCCCCTGAGGAGTTTTGTGGTCGGTACGAGGAGCGTGAACGCCTCCGGTCCCTTCTCCCCCGGGCAGAGGAGCATGGGCAGGCGGTGATGATATCTGGACCGCCCGGCATCGGGAAGAGTTCTCTCTTAAACTGGCTTGCGTATGACCTTCAGGACCGCCCCGGCGGCTCCAGGTCTCTCGTCATCAGGGCGGAGATCTTCGAGCCGCCGAGGATGATATTCTCTGCGTTTCGCAAACTACTCTATGACCTGCAGTTACATGCCGTATCGGGCTGGTTCCGAAGCCCCTTCGGGATCGAGTACGTGAAAGAGGCTGCCCGGTATGCCAACGATCTGCTTGAGAAGTACGCCGCCCCGGTGGAGCCGGTCGGACTGCTCCCAAAGACCGGAGAGGAGATAATAGGTGTATTTGCTCAGGCGCCTGAGGTCGAGTATGACCGTGTGCGCGAGGGGTTCTGGGAGCTCCTGCAGGCGCTCGGAAGCCTGATGGCGGATTCGGGCCGCATCGCCGTTGTTCTCCTGGATGATGCACACCTCGCATCGCGCCCCGATCGGCGCCTCCTGAAGGATATCATCCACGACCTCCCGCCCGGCGTCCTCCTGGCCTTCACCTGCCAGGACGGAGGGGGGTATGAGATGACCGATGAATGGGATGTTCCGGTCGTGCACCTCTCCAGGATGCAGGGCCATGAGATCCAGGAGATGGGCATGAAGCGGTTCGGTCTCTCTCCTGACGATACGGCCGCGGCATTCCTCGAGGAGACCGCCGGCGACCCGTTCAGTCTTATGGCCTGTTTCAATGCCCTGCGCGTCCGGGGCCTCGCACCCACCCCGGAGGTCCTGGAGGAACTGCTGGCCGGGGAGTGGGATCCGGCAGAGATCGCCTTTGATGCACTCCCGGAGATCTGGCAGGCGTGGGCGGAGATGCTCTCCGTGCTGAACCCCCCGTTCCCGGTACCGGTCATGGCCTGCATGCTCAGCAGTCCGGGGCCGGCCCTGGTACCGATAACGGATAACCTGCAGGAGAGCCCCATATTCATCAGGCTCCCGGGAGGGGGGTACGCCTTCGCTCACCACTTCCTGCAGGAGTACAGCCTGAAGAGACTCTCTGCCGATACAAAGATGGCCCTCAACGCCATGGCCGTGGAGTGTTTTGAACAGTCCATGCATCTCATTCCTGTGCGGCTCCACGCCCTCCTCTCGCTTGCCGGCCACCATTTCAACGCGCAGGACTACGAGAAGGCCGCAGACTTAAACCTGGAACTGGCGCTCCGGTTCTACAACCGTGAGGATTACGATACGGCCCTTATCCTGACCCGACAGGCGATCGTATCCGCCGAACATATGGGGGATGATACCCTCCTCGCTGCTGCAAAGAGACAGAGAGACCTGATCCAGCAGAAGATGTCGGACCCGGCCGGGACCGCGCAGTGAAAGGTCGCATGCTTGAGGTAGAGGCAAAGTTCGCGGTTCCGGATCCTGAGGAACTCCGAGCCCGGATCGGGCAGCAGGGTGTGAAGCCGGCAGGACGGCGGCAGGAACGAGATGTCTACTATAACGCCCCGCACCGCGATTACGGGAAGACCGATGAGGCGCTCCGGGTCAGGTACGACGATACCGGGGTCACCCTGACGTACAAAGGGCCGAAGATCCGCGTCGGGAGCGCAAAGGCCCGCGAGGAGTTCAACCTGAAGGTGGCCTCGGGCGAGACGCTTGAGGCGATCCTCTCCCGCGCCGGCTTTCTGCGCAGCGCCGAGGTCATAAAGGTCAGGGAGTTTTACGAGATCGGGGACGTGACGATCACGCTCGACGATATCGAGGGGCTCGGGACGTTCGCTGAGATTGAGATCCTGACCGAAGAAGGCGAAGAGGACGCCGCCCGCCGGATAGGGGCGATCGCAGAAGATCTGGGCGTGGATGGGCCGCCGATCTATACGTCGTACCTCGAGATGCTGCTCGACAAAAACCCGCACGAGTGAAGGCTCATCGTCCGGGGATCTCACCAGAAGAGATGATGTATACGGGGATGGTCGATTGGACCGATCCCCCATCGGGGAATCGGTTCGTTCCTGTCTTTAAACCTTTATCAGGTCGATCTTGATATCTTTTGGCTCGTTTCCGAAGCGGATGATGGCGCCGTAGCCCTCTGACGCCGAACCGGGGTTGACGACGGTGACGCCGTCGGCCTCAGCGATGCCCCGGGCCTCGTGTATGTGGCCGCAACAGACCAGGTCAAATTGGGTCATGTGCTTTCTGATGCTCTTGCTCCCGACGTTGTTCCCGTTGACGTCGTCCAGGACTTCGTACGGTGGAGCGTGACTGAGCAGGACATTGTGGACGTTTTTGCCCATGTATTTGACGATCCGGGTGAGCTCTCTATCGATCTCCTCCTCTGTTAACTCAAACGGCGTGCCGAAGGGGGTCTCATTTGAACCGCCGAGCCCTGCGATCGTCAGGTTGCCAAGAGAGATCCACGCGTTGTGCAGACAGACCGCATCAGAGCGCTCGAGCACATCGACGATCTCGCGGGGATCGCAGTTGCCGGGGATTGCGAAACACGGTACCTCAAAACGGGAGAGTACTGAATCTACAGGCTCAAGAGGACCAAAGTTGGTGATGTCGCCTGCAATGATGACTGCATCGTAGTCGTAGCCGAGAAAAGCCTCAAGCTTTCCGTAGTTACCGTGCAGATCTGCTAAGAGTAGCACATCCGTCATGCTCTATAGATGAGGACTGTGTCTAAAAAACCTTATCTCATGTTCCATCCACGAACCGGTTATCCTGCCACCGAGCGCCAGTCTTCCGAGAACTTTCTCGGTCTCTGGAAGGAGGCCGCGTGGCCGGCTATCCTGGAGCGGGGTGCCGGGGAGCGGCATGAAGTAGTGGATGTGGGCCCTGCCGGCGCGGGTGACGGATCTGATGAGGTCGAGCGTCTCACGCTGATCGTCGTCGGTCTCAAACGGCAGGCCGAATATGAAATCGACGACCGGAGTGAGCCCGTTCTCCCGGCAGAGGTCGACGGCCCGGACGACGTCCTCCACGGTGTGCCCCCGGCGCAGGTGGCGGAGCACCCGGTCACTGCCGGACTGGGCGCCGAAGTGCAGGCGGGTGTTTGCGCAGTGGTCGAGTATGAGGTCGATGGACTGCTGCGATATGAACTCTGGCCGGACCTCTCCCGGGAATGTGCCGAAGTAGACCCGGCCGTTGAGGCTTCTGAGGAGCCGCTCGATCCGGTCGAGCCGGATATGGACCCCATCGGAGCCGTAGGCGAGGGCGTTCGGGGTGACGAACCGGATATCGCGGAACCGCGCAGCGTACCGGCTGATCTCGTCGATCGAGCGGTGGCGCATGTGCCGGCCGAAGAGGCGCGGCGTCTGGCAGTAACCGCATCCAAACGGGCATCCCCGGCTGATCTCGATGAACCCCTTCACGTCTGAGAACGGGGGGTAGCCGTCGAGGAGGACGGTGTGGCGTGCGGGCGTGTAACCGGCGGCGGTGGCGACGCCCGGGGGTGGCGCCCGCCCCTCCTCGATCGCGGAGAGAAGCGCCGGGAGGGTGTACTCTCCCTCCCCGACGACGACGTAATCGGCGTACTCCGCAACCTCCCGGTAACAGGCGGAGGCATGGGGGCCGCCGACGATGGTTATGCAGTCCGCTCCTTCGATCTCGCCACGGTATATCCGCTCCGATATGGAGTTCAGGCTGTAGCAGGTGACGTCGGGGCGGGGCTCCTTCGTCGCCTCAAGGTGGTAGCCGTGTACCTCGCACGCTGCGGAGAGCGCGGCGAAGGAGTTGCTTGCTGAGGAGATCTCACGCCAGTGGACTTTCATGGTATCGATTCTCAAACACAACAGTACTGGTACCGTCTCTCCGGATATGCGCTTTGGTGACGATTCGCCGGGGTGGATCCATTCGCACGACATGAGCGTATCATGCGTTTTGGTGATGTGCAGGGCCTGTGCCCGGGTTTGCCGGCACCGCGGGATAGCCGGCGTTTCAGTCCCCGATCCATAATCATATTTATGTCTTCCTATATCGCGCAACGGCTATGAACTCATACGATCAACAGATCTGCACGCTACAATGAAGAGCATCACCATCAAGGGGGCCCGGGAGCACAACCTCAAAGACATATCTGTCGAGCTCCCGCGCGATCAGCTCATCGTCCTCACCGGGGTATCGGGGTCGGGCAAGTCCACGCTCGCCTTCGACACCATATACGCCGAAGGACAGCGGCGCTACGTCGAGTCACTCTCCGCGTATGCCCGGCAGTTCCTCGGGCTGATGAGAAAGCCGGACGTCGATAGCATCGACGGGCTCTCGCCCGCCATATCCATCGAACAGAAGACAACATCCAAGAACCCCCGGAGCACCGTCGGCACGGTCACCGAGATATACGACTACCTGCGGCTCCTCTTCGCCCGGGTCGGGACAGCGTTCTGCCCGGAGCACAACATACCGATCGAGGCACAGTCGCCGGAGAAGATCGCCGATCGGATCGGCTCCACCGTGACCGGGACGGTCACCATCCTCGCCCCGGTCGTGCGGCAGAAGAAGGGAACCTACCAGCAGGTCTTCAAAGACCTCGACCAGGAGGGCTACACCCGGGTCCGGGTCAACGGCGAGATCCACCGGACCGACGATGATATCACCCTCGAACGCTACAAGAAGCACGATATCGAGGTCGTTATCGACCGCCTGGACGCGGACGACCGCTCGCGACTCGTCGAGGCGATCGAGAACGCCCTTGCAAAGTCAGAGGAGGGACTTGTCATAGCCGTCGACGAGAACGGTAACGAGGAGACCTACTCCGCCCTCATGGCCTGCCCGGTCTGCGGCATGACGTTTGAGGAGCTCCAGCCCCGGACCTTCTCGTTCAACAGCCCGTTCGGGGCCTGCGAGGAGTGCAACGGCCTCGGGATCCGGATGGAGTTTGACCCTGACCTCATCGTCCCCGATAAGGAGAAGTGCATAGCCGAGGGCGCCGTCGCGCTCTACCGAAACTACATCGACGGATACCGGGCGCACTTCCTCTCGGCGGTCGCCGACCGATACGGGTTCTCGGTCTTAACCCCGATCAGAGACCTCACCGAACGGCAGTATAACGCTCTCATGTACGGTTCGAACGAACGGCTCCGGTTCTCTATGGAGACGAGGAACGGGGATGCCTGGTCACGGACCGGGGCGTGGGAGGGGCTTGTGCCCCAGGCTGAGCGGCTCTACCACCAGACCCAGTCCGAATACCGCCGGCGTGACCTCGAGCGGTTCATGCGGGTCCTCCCCTGCCCGAAATGCGGTGGGCGGAGGCTCAAAGAGAAGGTGCTCGCCGTGAAAGTGGGCGGGAAGTCCATAGCCGACGTCACCGATCTCTCGATATCCGGAGCGCTCGCGTTCTTCCGGAACCTGGACCTCACCGAGAGCGAACAGGCGATCGCGCGGACGGTCTTGAAGGAGATCGCCGCCCGGCTCGAGTTCCTGGAGCAGGTCGGCGTCAGCTACCTGACGCTCTCAAGGAGCGCCGGGACGCTCTCGGGCGGGGAGGCCCAGAGGATACGGCTCGCAACCCAGATCGGGTCGAACCTGACCGGGGTGCTCTACGTCCTCGATGAGCCATCCATCGGGCTGCACCAGCGCGACAACAGGAAGCTCCTCGATACCCTGCAACACCTCCGCGACCTCGGGAACACCCTCGTCGTGGTCGAGCACGATGAAGAGACCATCAGGAGCGCCGACTGGGTCATCGATATGGGGCCGGGGGCCGGCCTCCACGGGGGCCGGATCGTCGCCGAGGGGCCGCCGGCAGCGATCGCCGGGGATCCGGCATCGCTCACGGGCCGCTACCTCTCCGGCGACCTCAGGATCGATCTCCCTGCCACCCGCCGGCCGGCCGGGAGGTTCATCAGGCTCTCGGGCTGCCGGGAGAACAACCTCAAGGGGGTCAATGCGGAGATCCCTATCGGTCTCCTGACGGTCATAACCGGGGTCTCGGGGTCCGGTAAGTCCACGCTCATATACGAGACGCTCTACAGGGCGCTGATGCAGAGGCTCCACGGTTCACGGGAGACCCCGGGGGCCTACGAGAGCCTCGCGTTCGATGACGAGATAGATAAGGTGATCGTCATCGACCAGAGCCCGATCGGGAGGACGCCGCGCTCAAACCCGGCGACCTACACCAAGGTCTTTGATGAGATCCGGAAGATATTCGCCGAGACGAAGGAGGCGAAGATCCGGGGCTATAAGCCCGGCCGGTTCTCGTTCAACCTCAAAGGCGGGCGGTGCGAGGCCTGCCAGGGCGATGGGCTCATCAAGATCGAGATGAACTTCCTCCCCGATGTCTACGTCGAGTGCGAGGAGTGCAAGGGCGCACGCTACAACCGCGAGACCCTTGAGGTGAAGTACGGCGGGAAGTCCATCGCCGACGTCCTCGATATGAGTGTCGAGGAGGCGATCGAGCACTTCGAGAACGTCCCCTCGATCCGGAACAAGCTTGAGACCCTCTCCCGGGTGGGGCTTGGCTACATCAAGCTCGGGCAGAGTTCTACCACCCTCTCGGGCGGTGAGGCGCAGAGGATCAAGATCACCCGGGAGCTCTCGAAGCGGGCGACAGGAAAGACGATCTACCTCCTCGATGAACCGACGACCGGGCTGCACTTCCACGATGTGAAGAACCTGATCGCTGTCCTCGATGACCTGGTCGCCCGGGGGAACACGGTGGTCGTGATAGAGCATAACCTGGACGTCATCAAGTCGGCCGACTACATCATCGACCTCGGCCCGGAGGGCGGCGATGCCGGCGGTGAGATCGTTGCGGCAGGGACGCCGGAGGAGGTGGCAGCGACTCCGGGGAGCCACACGGGTATCTTCCTGAAGGAGATCCTCAAAGAGCCATGATCGACCCGCGGAGCCTGCCGGCCGAGCCGGGGTGTTACCTCTTCTCCGACGACGCCGGGACCATCATATACGTCGGGAAGGCGAAGAACCTCAGGAAACGGGTCTCGAGCTACTTCTCCCGGCACGACCTCGACGCAAAGACCCGGATCCTCGTTGATCTGATCGCGGAGCTCGACTTCATCGTCACCGATACCGAGGTCGAGGCGTTCATCCTTGAGAACACCCTCATCAAGAAGCANCAGCCGAAGTACAACATCGACCTGAAAGACTCAAAGTCCTACGCCTACATCCACATCACCGATGAGGTCTATCCCCGGATCCACGTCGCACGGGGCCCGGACGGGGACGGGCGCTACTACGGGCCGTTCGTCTCGGCACGGGAGCGCGACGACCTCCTCCGCCTCTTAAAGAGGCTGTTCGGTCTCCGGTCATGCCGCCTTCTCCCCCGGCGGTCCTGCCTCCGGGCGCATATCGGTTCATGCAGCGCCCCCTGCACGGGAGAGATCAGCGTCGAAGACTACCAGGAGCGGGTCCGGAGGGCCGAGGCGGTCCTGAAAGGGGATATCGCCGGCCTCATCAGGAGGCTCCGGGAGGAGATGGCGGTCTATGCTAAAGAGCAGGAGTATGAACGGGCGCTTGAGCTCCGCGATCAGGTTGCGGCGCTCGAGGGACTCCGCGAACGGCAGAACGTCGAGCGGCAGAAGACCTACGACGAGGATATAATCAACTATATTGTGCGTGACGGAACCGTCCATCTCATGCTCTTCAACGTCTACCGGGGCACGCTCGCCGGAAAGCGCGAGTACACGTTCGATGCCAGAGAAGGATTCCTGGAGGAGTTTCTCACCCGCTACTACTCTGAGAGTGACCCCCCTGAGGAGGTGATCCTCCCCGAAGCGGTGGACGATGTGGTCGTCGAGTACCTCTCGCACCTCAGGGGCGGCCGGGTGAGAACGGTCGTGCCGCAACGGGGCGAGAAGAAGAAGTTGCTCGATCTTGTGCACAAGAACGTCGAGATCGGGTTCTTCGGCGACCAGATCAAGGTCGAGGATCTGAAACAGCGCCTGCGCCTCCCGACCCTGCCGGTCGTGATCGAGTGTTTCGATATCTCCCATCTCGCGGGCACGGCGATGGTGGGCTCGATGGTCCGGTTCCGGTGGGGCCGGCCGGAGAAGCGGGGCTACCGGCGCTTCAAGATACGGACGGTCGAGGGGATCGACGACGTCGCCGCCATCGCCGAGGTGGTCCGCCGGCGCTACGTGCGACTGCAGAAGGAGGATGGAGAGTTTCCTGATCTCATCATCGTCGACGGCGGGAAGGGACAGCTTGCAGCGGCAACGGCGGTGTTACGGGATCTCGGG
>JGI24710J26742_10004822_pt1 | contig 10908 bp, 14 predicted proteins | sample BioPla2DNA2_FD_26742 | JGI IMG/M metagenome (IMG submission 26742) | reverse complement strand
GGTTTACCAATACTGCACCTGCCTTCGGCGCAACCCTGAAGTTCGCCAACATGAAGTTCGGCAGCGTCAATGTTAAGGCATCTGCCCCTGTAGTACAGGATATGGTATGGCTGAGAGCCAACGCCACGTTCGAAACTAAGGATAAGTTTGGTGCCGGCGTTGATGGTTATGTAAAGGCCACCGACAAACTGGTTCTGAAGCCAGCTGCATCCTACGCTCACGAAGGCAAAATCATCGACCTGAAGCTGGTTAGCGAGTACAAGATCGGCCTCAGCGATACTCTCTTGACCCTGACCGTTCAAAAGGTCATGGCAGACAAGGATTACAAAGACTCCGAAGGCAACAATCCTGCCAAGGAACTCATCTCTGCCACCGTCAAGGTTCCTTTCTAAGAACCATAGGAAACAACAACCACCCGAGTCTCTCGGGTGGTTTTCCTTTTTCAGCAATAGGTGCCCTTAGTCCAAAAAGAGATGGGAATGTTTCAAAAAGGCGCCCAGTTTGATCAGGTCCAGCTCAACTGGTGATAAGAGGTGAGGTTCGGAGAGTGACCTGAGCAGCTGATCGTGGTCCAGCTCAGCTAAGCTGGAGCGCAGATCTTCCTGGGCCTTCTGCTTCTTACCTGGCTCGCTTAGCCCCTCATAGATTAGGCATAATAGGGAGAGGTGGAAGATGCGCCAAGGTGCGCTCCGGGCCCGGGATAGGGTTCCAAGAATGATCTCTTCTGCACTGTCTGGCCTGCCTCGGTGCAGGTGCACCAGTGCCGTTAGGTACTCCAGAGAAGGGTCTGGTGGAGGGCTGGGTACCGGCGTACTCAGGGAAGCTGCACTTCTGGTTAGACCTCGAAGAAAGTCAGTGAGCTCTGAGCTGGGCAGCAGATCGAGATAGCCGAGGCATTGGTCGGTAAGGAGTATGGAGTGCTTTGCTGCCTCCAGCACCAGGTGCTCTCCTAAGAGATCGCTGGCGGTTGTTCCCAGTACCGAGGACCATTGCCGCAGATTGCTCAGGGACGGGTGGGCGGCCCCGCATTCTACCTTGCTGAGAAAGCTGGCAGATTCCTCGCCGGCTACATCCTTTTGGCGCAGACCCAGCTGACGGCGGCGTTGGCGCAGCCTTGAACCTAACACATTCATCACCCCACCCCCAAAGTATGTAAAGGTCGAGCTGTTTATGTAAGAGTCTACCACAAAACATGGAAAAGGGCAAATGTTGCCATTGTTGACAGTTATTCGCGGCAGGCGGTATAATGGCTTTGAGTTAGCGTCCAAATGAGGTGACTTCCTAGTGGATACCAAACGGGTTAATATCCGCATTCCAACCGCCCTTCTTGCCAAGATCGACAACATCGCCCATGCAGAGAAAATTAACCGCAGTCAGTTTATACAAAATGTTGTGCAGCTGTATATAATGGAGAGAGAAGCAGCGACGCTGCAGGACAAATTGCGCGTCGGCTATCAGATCATGGGCGAACTCAACCTCACCCTTGCTGAAGAAGGTAATGACGAAGACCTTTTGGAAGACTACGAGCGCCAATTGGCGGAGGCTGAATAGAGTGGACAACGTTTTGCGTGGGGACATATATTACGCCAATTTGAACCCCGTGATCGGTTCTGAACAAGGTGGAGTCAGGCCGGTTTTGATTCTGCAAAATGATATCGGTAACAAATACAGCCCCACCACCATCGTGGCGGCCATCACTTCGCGGATCAAAAAGGCGAAGCTTCCCACCCATGTGGAGCTCGATAGCTCCAATTTCGCCCTGGAGAGGGATTCTGTTATTCTGCTGGAGCAGATCCGCACCATTGATAAGCGCCGGTTGAAAGAGAAGATTGCCCACTTGGATGAAGAAACAATGGCCCAGATTGATCAAGCATTGAAGATCAGTTTGGGGTTGGTGAAGATGTAGTTGAACTGATCGGGAACACTCACTGGTTGAGTGTTTTTTTGCGTCCACAAGGAGGTGTCGTTGTGTCCAATACTCAAGCTCTGATCGGATTAGTTGCACAGCACAGCAGTGACCAACCTGACCGCTACTTTCTGAACGCGGCCTATGTCAACGCGATCCATAACGCAGGGGGAATCCCCATCATCATTCCCTACCAGCCCTTGGAGGGAATAAGAACTGTACTCCATCAAGTGCGGGGTGTGGTGTTAACGGGGGGCGTCGATGTGGACCCCCAACGTTATGGGGAAGCTCCGCACAGAGCCTGCGGGGAAATCAATCCTCTCCGGGATGAGCTGGATCTAGCCGTGACTGAACTCGCTTTAGAGCGAAACCTGCCCATTTTGGCCATCTGCAGGGGAGCTCAGGTACTCAATGTGGCTTTGGGAGGAACCCTCGTGCAGGATATCCCAGAGCAGATTCCAGGTGCCATCAAACACAGGCAGGAGGCTCCCAAGTGGTACGGTACCCATTCTGTCTCCATACAGCCTGGCAGTCTGCTCAGCAGCATTGTGGGCAGTGATGCCCAGGTTAACTCCTATCACCATCAAGCTATAGCTAAAGTGGGAACAGGGCTCAGGGTCTCCGCTGAGGCACCTGATGGGGTTGTGGAAGCGGTGGAGAGCACACCGGGAAGTTTTGTGCTGGGGGTGCAGTGGCACCCAGAACTCATGGAGGAACGCTGCCCAGCCGCCAGGGCTCTTTTTCGACATTTTGTCCAAGCTGTCTTGGCTAACTAAATCTCCACGGCAGGAATCCCCGCCTTCACGGTGAACATGAAAACCATGTGCATGAAGGAGGCGAGGATTTGTTAGCGATTAAGAACGCGAAGTTGCATACTATCACCAACGGAGTCCAAGATGGACATGTACTTATTGATGATCAAGGGAGAATAACTGCGGTGGGACAGGTGGAAATTCCTGCCGAGGCTGAGGTAATTGACGCAGCGGGTAGGATCCTAACGCCTGGTTTAATCGATCCCCACGGCCATGCAGGAGTGTATGAGGAAGGTCTGGGCTGGGAAGGTGCTGACGGAAACGAAGCAGTTGATCCTGTCACCCCCCATGTAAGGGCTTTGGATGGTATCAACCCCCACGACGAAGGTATTTTGGAAGCTCTCCAGGGCGGAGTTACCGCCATGTGTGTGCTCCCTGGCAGCGCCAATGTGATTGGCGGCCAGGGCGTGGTGATCCATCTCCATGGCAATACTGTGGAAGAGATGATGATCAAGGAGAATGGCGGGCTGAAAGTGGCCTTCGGGGAGAATCCGAAAAGGGTGTATTCTAATCAAAAGAAATCACCGTCCACCAGAATGGCCACAGCAGCCATCTTAAGGGAGAACCTGGTTAAAGCCCAGAATTACCTGGCCAAATTGGAGAAAGCTAAGACTGATCCCGATAAAGAACCGGAACGGGACTTGAGACTGGAAGTGCTGGCCAAGGCGCTGAAACGGGAGCTGCCTGTACGGGCTCACGCTCACCGCGCCGATGATATAATGACCGCGCTCCGGATCGCTAAGGAGTTTAACCTGGATATCAGCATTGAACACTGCACTGAAGGCCACAAGATAGTAGATGAGCTCAGGGAAGCTGGAGTGTGGGCCATTGTAGGGCCGACTTTAAGCAACCGCTCCAAGGTAGAACTGAAGGAGCTCTCCTTTGACACTCTCAGGGTTCTGTGGGAAGGCGGCATTTCTGTAGCCATCACCATGGATCACCCGGTGATTCCCGTGGGGTACCTGCCCACCGCTGCGGCCTATGCTGTAAAGGCGGGCCTACCCTATGAGGAAGCGTTAAAGGCGATCACTATCAACCCAGCCAAGATTTTGGGAATTGATGATCGCTATGGTTCCATTGAAGTGGGTAAAATGGCCGATTTAGTTCTCTGGAGCGGCGATCCCTTAGCCATTCAGTCTCGAGTGGAGAAGGTGTTGATTCACGGTAGAGTGGTTTTCCAACATTAAGCTTTGGGAGTTCAGGCCCCGATATGGGGCCTGAACACCTGCTCAGCGCGTTCAGGGAGGAAGAGATTTTGCTAGAAGCTGTATCAAACAGCCCGGAGGAGACCATGCTCGCTGCCAAAGCAGTGGGTGAGCTGCTCCTACCTGGAGATCTGCTTAATTTGAACGGGGAATTGGGTGCGGGCAAAACCCTGTTTGTCAAGGGAGTGGCCCAAGCTCTTGGTATCCCCGCAGAAGTGGTAACCAGCCCCACCTTTTCCATCCTCAATGAGTATGAGGGAGAAGGGGGACTTCTTTATCACTTTGACTTTTATCGTCTAGAAGATGAACTGGATCTGGAGAACACCGGCTACCAGGATTATTTCTATGGTTCCGGCATCACAGTTGTGGAATGGGGAAACCTGTTTGAGGCGCATCTGCCCGGAGAGCGAGTGGACATCACCCTGGAAAAGACGTCCACTCAAGGCCGCAAGCTGATCTTCGCCGGCCGAGGCCAGAGGGGCAGAGAGATCATGGAGAGGTTGAGGGGGCTGAGCGGTGTACGTCTTAGGGATTGATACTTCAACCATGACAGGCGGAGCAGCGCTGCTCAGCGGCGAGGAGCTGGTGGGCGAATCGCTACTCAACATCCGAACTACCCATTCCGAACGGCTGCTGCCTGCCCTAGAAGAGCTTCTGGGCCATGCCAGGGTAAAGCTGGAGGAAGTGGGACTGATCAGCGTTGTTACCGGTCCTGGTTCATTTACAGGGCTGAGAATCGGCCTAGCCACCGCTAAAGGTTTCGGTTACACTCTGGGTATTCCCTTGGTGGGCGTAACCACTCTAGAGGCCTACGGCTGGCAGTTCCAAGTGTTTCCTGGCATTGTAGTAGCCCTGATTGATGCCCGGCGTCAGTCAGCCTTTTGGCAGGCCTTTCAAAACGGCCGGAGTCTCACCGAGCCAGGGCATGGAGCCTTAAGTGACATCCTGGACTGGTGCGCGGCAAACCCCGCGGAGCCTTGTCTTTTTGTGGGGGATGGTGCCGTCAACTATAGAAGTGAGATTGAGGCTGCCCTTCCCGGGGCCGTTTTTCCGCCCTCGTCCCAGAGCCTGCTGCGCCCCAGCGCTGCTGCGCACTTGGGTTACCTGCGTTTTTTGGCTGGGGACGTGAGCGATGCCTTTGCGTTGAACCCTACTTATATGCGTCTTACGGAGGCGGAGCGAAAGTGGCAGGACAAAGCGTGACCTATCGCTGTATGACTGTGGAGGATATTCCCCAGGTCCATCTGGTGGAACGCAAGTGTTTCCCCAATCCCTGGTCTAAGAACATTTTCTTCAGCGAACTCACCCGCAATGACGCGGCGATTTACCTTGTTGCCCTTGTGGGAGAGCGCGTTGTAGGCTATGCTGGAATGTGGATCATTCTGGACGAGGGACATATTACCAACATTGGGGTTGACCCAGCCTATAGAAGGCAGGGTATCGGCCAGGGCCTCCTCGACGAGCTCACCAAATTTGGTGTGGCCCGCGGAGTGTGTGCCATGACCCTGGAAGTGCGTGTTTCCAACGCGGGGGCACAGGCTCTCTATACCAAACTGGGTTTTGAGCCCAAGGGGATCCGCAAGGAATACTACCAGGATGACAAAGAAGATGCGCTAATTATGTGGAGGGAATTGGGTGAAGAGTGGACTAACACTGGGAATTGAGACCAGCTGCGACGAAACCGCGGCTGCCGTCATTAAGGATGGCAGGGAGATTTTGTCCAATGTGGTCTTGTCCCAGATTGATATTCATCAGAAATACGGGGGAGTGGTGCCGGAGATCGCGTCCCGCCACCATATTGAATCCATATTCCCCGTTATCCATGAAGCTCTCCAGCAGGCTGAGGTGACTCTGGCTGATTTAGAGGTGATTGCTGTAACCTATGGACCAGGGCTAGTGGGCAGCCTGCTGGTTGGTGTAGGGGCCGCCAAGGCCCTAGCTTTTGCTGCCCAGAAACCTTTAGTTGGTGTGAACCACATTGAGGGTCATATCTACGCCAACTTTCTTACTGGGAAAGAGATTAAGCCGCCCCTGGTCTGCCTTACAGTGTCCGGTGGACATACAGATCTGCTCCTGATACCCAGGTTGGGAGAGTATGAAATCCTGGGGAGGACGCGGGATGATGCTGCTGGGGAGGCTTTCGACAAGGTGGCCAGGGTCTTGGGTCTGCCTTATCCCGGTGGGCCTCAAATTGAGAAACTGGCACGGGCTGGTGATATGGAAGCTATCCATTTCCCCAGAGGCTTAACGGATGGGGATACCTTTGACTTTTCCTTCAGCGGCCTGAAAACGGCTGCCCTAAACTACCTAAACGAGATGGGACAGAAGAAGCAGGAGGTTCCTTTGGCTGATTTTGCAGCGAGTTTCCAATGGGCCATTATTGACGTGCTTACCCAGAAGCTCATGGCTGCCGCTGAGCAATACGAGGTAGATAGTGTCATCCTCTCAGGAGGTGTGGCCGCCAATCAGACCTTCCGGGAGCATGTCCAAGCGGAAGCAGAATCACGCGGAAAAGAGCTCCTCTATCCCCCAGTGCACTTGTGTACGGACAATGCTGCCATGATCGGCAGCGCCGGCTATTTCCGGTATCTCGCGGGCCAGCGCAGTGATCACGCCTTAAATGCAGTGGCTAATCTGCGCCTGGGCGATGCTTAAGGGGGATATTTGTGAGGGTAGAAGTAATACTAAGTCCAGACGAAGTTGGACACCACGATTTATGCGGGAAGACCTGCGTGGTGATGGATGTGTTTCGATTCAGCACCACCGTTCTTACCGCCTTAGAAGCTGGGATGGAGCGCTTCTTCCCAGTGAACGACGTAGCAGAGGCTCAGCGCATGAAAAATGAGAATCCAAAGTACCTGTTGGCCGGGGAAAGAAATGCCGTGAAGATTCCCGGCTTTGATTTTGGCAACTCTCCCTTGGAGCACTACGGCAAGAGTTACACAGGGGGCGAGCTGGTTTGCTCCACCACCAACGGAACGAAGGCGGTTCAAGCTGCCCAGGGAGCAGCGCAGGTGGTTCTGGCCAGCCTGCGCTCGGCTCAGGCGGTGGCGGCCTATCTGGAACGGTCAGGACGCGATGTTGTGTTTCTGCCCGCGGGCCTAGAGGGGAAGTTCTCCTTGGAAGACACCTGGTGTGCGGGGCTCATTGCCAGCCTCCTCGCTGTGCGGGAGTGGGACGATGGCGCTAAGGCCGCCCGTCTGCTCTATGAGCATACTCCCGTAGATGCTCTGGTGGACAGCGCCCATGGCCGACGCCTGCAGGCCTTGGGCCTCTGGGACGATCTGCGTTTTTGCTTGGAATGCAGCGTCAGTCCTGGTGTGGTAATTTGGGAGCCGCAAACGGGGTGGGGAGCTTTGGTAAGGGAACGCTAGCTTTTGGGAGCTAGTTGGGAAAATCGTGGGAAAACGGACGATATAGCCCACTCTTGCCAAATGGGAAGGCTTGCAAAAACTGGAGTGGTTGATTAACATATGGTATAGATTTAGCACTCACTGACTATGAGTGCTAACAAGAGGAAATTGAAGGGGGTACACACAGTTGAACATTAAACCATTAGGAGATCGTGTAGTTCTCAAGGTTGTAGAGGCAGAAGAGAGAACTGCCAGCGGCATCGTATTGCCAGACACAGCCAAAGAAAAGCCTCAGCAGGGCAAGATCCTGGCAGTAGGCCCTGGGAAATACGGTGAAGACGGTAAACTGGTGCCCATGACTGTCAAGGAGGGCGACACAGTCTTGTTTGCCAAGTACGCCGGCACCGAAATCAAGTATGAAGGCGAAGAGCTCCTGATTCTCAGGGAATCTGACTTGCTCGCTATTGTAGGATAAATTTAACGAGGAAGGTGACTATCTATGGCTAAAGATTTGCTTTTTCGGGAAGATGCCCGAAAGAAGTTAGAAGCAGGTGTCAACGCACTGGCTGATGCCGTGAAGATCACACTTGGCCCTAAAGGCCGCAATGTTGTTATCGAGAAATCCTATGGTTCCCCAACTATTACCAATGACGGCGTAACCATCGCCCGCGAGATTGAGCTGGAAGATGCCTTTGAAAACCTCGGCGCTCAACTGGTCAAAGAAGTAGCCACCAAGACCAACGATGTGGCCGGTGATGGTACCACAACTGCTACCGTGCTGGCCCAGGCCATCGTGCGGGAAGGTCTGAGAAATGTGGCAGCCGGTGCTAACCCCATTTTCTTAAAGCGCGGTATTGAAAGAGCTGTTGAAGCTGTAGTAGCTGAGATAAAGGCCACAGCTAAACCAATCGAGACCAGAGATGCTATCTCTCAAGTAGCTTCCATCTCCGCCAGCGATAAACAGATTGGCGACCTTATTGCTGACGCCATGGAGAAGGTGGGCAAAGACGGAGTTATCACCGTGGAAGAGTCCAACACCATCGGCACCACCCTGGAAGTTGTAGAAGGTATGCAGTTTGATAGGGGCTATGTATCGCACTACATGGTTACTGATACCGACCGTATGGAAGCTGTTTTGGAGGAAGCCTATATCCTCATCACTGACCGCAAGATCAGCGCTGTAGCTGACATTCTGCCAGTGTTGGAGAAGACCATGCAGATGGGTAAGCCCCTTCTGATCATTGCTGAAGACGTAGAAGGCGAGGCGCTGGCAACCTTAGTACTGAACAAGCTGAGGGGAACCCTGAGCGTTGTGGCGGTTAAGGCTCCTGGCTTCGGTGATCGCCGCAAGGCCATGCTGGAAGATATCGCTGTGGTAACAGGCGGTCAAGTGGTAAGCGAAGATTTGGGTCTCAAACTCGAAAACACCACCTTGGATATGCTGGGCCAGGCGCGTCAGATTATCGTGACCAAGGAAGACACCACCATCGTTGACGGCCGCGGCACCGCTGAGGCTATCCAAGGTCGCATCAACCAGATCCGCACCGAGATCGAAGATACCACCTCTGACTATGACAGGGAGAAGCTGCAAGAGCGCTTGGCTAAGCTCTCTGGTGGCGTTGCGGTGATTCAAGTGGGTGCCCCAACTGAAACCGAACTCAAAGAGAAGAAACACCGCATTGAAGACGCTCTGTCCGCAACACGGGCTGCAGTTGAGGAAGGCATCGTAGCTGGCGGCGGCACCATGCTGGTTGACGCCATCGATGTGCTTGATAGCCTTGACCTGCCAGGCGATGAGGGTACCGGGGTGAACATCATCCGTCGTGTGCTCGCTGAACCTTTGAGGATGATTGCCAACAACGCTGGCCTGGAAGGCGCCATCGTGGTGGAGAAGGTCAAGAATTCGCCTAAGGGCGTAGGTTTTGACGTTCTCACCGAGCAGTACGTAGATATGGTGGAACGGGGTATTATCGACCCAGCCATGGTTACTAGAAGTGCCCTCCAGAACGCCGCATCCATCGGCGCCATGATTCTCACCACCGAATGCCTAGTGGTGGACAAACCTGAAGAGAATCCCAACCCAGCTGCCAACATGGGCATGCAGGGCATGATGTAAGCTGAATCCTTAAAGACTCTGCCTCCGGGCAGGGTCTTTTTTAAGTTAACACTGCATTTACAAGGGATCACGGGGACCGTGGCGAAAATACTAGTACGAAAATCGTCAGCAGGTGGGATTGCCTTGCAGGTCAGAGTTTTAATCAGTGCAGAGGAAATTGCCCGGCGGGTGCAGGAATTGGGACGGGAAATCAGCGCAGACTACCAGGGCCGGAGCATTCTGGTCATCGGTATTCTCAAAGGCGCTGTAGTGTTTATGAGTGACCTAATCCGGCACATCTCCGTACCTCTGGAGGTGGATTTTATGGCCATCTCCAGTTATGGGGAAGCCACCGAGACTTCTGGAGTTGTGCAGCTGCTCAAAGACTTGGATCGGCCCATTGAAGGCAGAGATATTCTCGTTGTCGGCCCATTGAAGGCAGAGATATTCTCGTTGTGGAAGACATTGTGGACTCAGGGCTCACCCTATCATACCTCTCTCAGCTNCTGAAGTCCCGCAAGCCTGCTACCTTAAAGACGGCTGTCCTTCTCGATAAACCCGAAAGAAGGCGTACTGAGTTCACACCTGACTATGTAGGTTTTGCTATACCAGATGAATTTGTGATAGGATACGGGCTAGATTACAATCATAGGCATAGGGAACTGCCCTATGTGGGTGTGCTCGAGAAATAAGGCGGAGGGTTGCTTCTTGAAACGAATCTTAGTGGTAGATGGCGGCTCTCTATATGCGCAGGATGTTGCGAGGAAGGTACGTGCCTTAGGAATCTACAGTGAAATCGTCCCGGGTTCTGCCGTGGTTCAAGCTCTCCAAAAAGCTGAACCCAGCGGAATTATTCTTGTGGGGCGAATTTCCCCGCGTCTAGAGGAAGACCTCGCTCAGCTATCTAGGCCCATTCTGCGGCTAGGCGATGAGGATGCCTGGGATTATCCTCTAGAAGGATTCTTGAACGAGGCTTGCGGCAGTGAGCGGGACTGGAGCATGGACTCCTTTCTAGAGCAGGCTGTGGACAAAATCCGGTCGCAGGTGGGCAGCGGCAGGGCTATTTGTGGACTGAGCGGTGGGGTGGATTCATCGGTAGCCGCGGTCTTGGTGCACCGTGCCATTGGTGATCGCCTCACCTGTATCTATGTTGACCATGGGTTAATGCGTAAGGGCGAGAGTGAACAGATCGTCAACACCTTTGAAGGGCAGTTTGGTATTCCTTTAATCCATGTCCAGGCTCAAGACCGTTTCTTAAATAAGCTGGAGGGAATAGAGGATCCCGAACAAAAACGCAAGATAATAGGCATAGAGTTTATTAGGGTCTTTGAAGAAGAAGCGGCCAAACTGGGGGATGCGGCTTTCTTGGTTCAGGGAACAGTGTACCCAGATGTGCTGGAGAGTGGTGTGGGCCCAGGCACCTTTGTCAAATCCCATCACAATGTAGGCGGCCTGCCGGAAGATCTCCGCTTTGAACTGGTTGAGCCCCTAACTCCCCTCTTTAAGGATGAGGTGCGCCTACTCGGGGAAAAACTCC
>JGI24710J26742_10004817_pt1 | contig 10914 bp, 7 predicted proteins | sample BioPla2DNA2_FD_26742 | JGI IMG/M metagenome (IMG submission 26742) | reverse complement strand
TAGCCGACCTCGACCCGCAGTTCGTCGCCGAAAGGGTAAACCTGGACAGTTATTCGGGATTCGCGGGAAGGGCGGTAAAAAATGAGTATGACGACTCCATACCTGAGGGGAGCGACACCATAGACGTGGATATAGCGGTGATGCTGAAACAGCGCGGTGATGTCTTCAAAATTGAGAGACATGTTCACAGTTACCCGCACTGCTGGAGAACCGACAAGCCGGTACTTTATTACCCACTCGACTCATGGTTCGTGAAGACCACGGCGTTCAGGGAGAGGCTCATCGAACTCAACAACACCATCAACTGGAAGCCGCCATCCACAGGTAGCGGACGTTTCGGGAAATGGCTCGAAAACCTGGTCGACTGGAACCTTTCCAGGTCGAGGTACTGGGGCACTCCGTTGCCGATATGGGTCACGGAGGAGAAAGATGAGGAGATATGTATAGGCTCCGTTGCCGACCTGAAGGCCGAAATAGAGAAATCGGTCAAGGCGGGTTTCATGGCCTCCAACCCCCTGGAAGGTTACAGGGAAAACGACAACACCAAAGAGAATTACGAGCAGTTTGACCTCCACAAACCGTATGTGGATGATATAATCCTTGTCAGCCCGAAAGGCAAGAAGATGTTCCGCGAGCCCGACCTGATAGATGTCTGGTTCGACTCCGGATCGATGCCTTACGCGCAGGCCCACTATCCTTTCGAAAACAGGGAACATTTTGATAAGATGTTCCCGGCCGACTTTATCGCGGAGGGGGTGGACCAGACCAGGGGATGGTTTTTTACCCTGCACGCTATAGCTACCATGATATCCGACTCGGTGGCTTTCAAAAACATAATTTCCAATGGGCTGGTACTCGACAAAAACGGGAACAAGATGTCAAAGCGTCTCGGCAACAGCGTCGACCCTTTCCAGGTCATCGAGGAGTACGGCTCCGACCCGTTGCGGTGGTATATGATGACCAACGCCCAGCCGTGGGATAACCTTAAGTTCGATACCTCCGGCATCGACGAGGTAAAACGCAAGTTCTTCGGCACGCTGTACAACACATATTCGTTCTTCGCCCTCTACGCCAATGTTGACGGCTTCCGTTACGAGGAGCCGGAAATGCCCATGGAGCGGCGTCCCGAGATAGACAGATGGATAATATCCCTGCTAAACTCACTGGTAAAGGAGGTTGGGAACTGTTACGACGATTACGACCTGACCCGCGCCGGCAGGCTGATACAGGATTTCGTCACCGAGAACCTCAGCAACTGGTATGTCAGGCTCAACAGGAAGAGATACTGGGGAGGGGACTACGATGCCGACAAGATCTCGGCCTACCAGACTCTTTTCGCCTGCCTGGAGACCGTCAGCAAGCTGGCGGCACCGATAGCTCCGTTCTATATGGACAAGCTGTACCGCGACCTTAACAGCGTGGCCAACAAAACCGCCGAAGAGTCTGTTCACCTCGCCCTGTTCCCCTCATACGACAGGAAACTGATAGACTCCGCACTCGAAGAGAGAATGGAGATAGCCCAGAAAATATCCTCGATGGTATTGGCGTTGCGCCGCAAGGTGAGTATAAAGGTGCGTCAACCGCTGGCCAAGATAATGATACCTATACCCGACAACTCTTTTAAGGCGAAGTTCGAGGCGGTGAAAAACCTCGTACTTGCCGAGGTAAACGTCAAGGATGTGGAGTATATCGATGACTCATCGTCGTTGGTGGTCAAAAAGGCGAAACCCAACTTCAAAACTCTCGGTCCCCGTTACGGCAAGTTGATGAAAGAGATAGGCTCGGCCATAGCGGCGCTGTCGAGAGCCGACATCGCGGCTTTCGAGACCAACGGTTCGTTGGTGCTGAGTGTGGCCGGCAAGGAGATAACAATAGCCGAAGGCGACGTGGAGATAATCTCCGAAGATATTCCCGGATGGCAGGTGGCCAACGAGGGCAAGCTGACGGTAGCTCTCGACGTAACTGTCACCGATGAGCTGAGATATGAGGGGATAGCCCGGGAGTTTGTCAACCGCATACAAAACATAAGGAAGGAGAACGGATATGACGTGACCGACAGGATAATAGTCAAAATAGAAAAAAGCGATCTTATAGCTCAAACCGTTAAGCTTCACGCCGGCTATATAGGACAGCAGACGCTGGCCAACAAGGTAAGCGTGGTTGATGCTCTTGGCAATGGAGCCTCTGTCAGAGAGGTGGATATAGATGAAATTATTGTTAAGATAGCTGTCGATAGGGCATAAATAATATACTACAAAAAGAGAGATTTATTAAATTCGCGTAAACAACAAACTTCCCGCTCGGACAAAATATTGACGAAGCGGCGGTTGAAGTCGACGATAAACACAAAAAAACAGAGAACATTTTATAGCTGATACAATGAAGAGAAGCAAAGTGAAAGAGCTACTGGCGGCGGGTAAAACCGGTACCGATGTCTTGGTGAAAGGATGGGTAAGGACAAAGAGGGGTATCAAGAACGTGGCGTTCATAGCGCTGAACGACGGGTCGACCGTCAACAACATCCAAATTGTTGTTGATGTTGCCAACTTTGACGAGGAGCTGCTCAAAAATATCACTACCGGGGCCTGTATCGGGGCAACGGGCAAACTTGTGGAGTCGCAAGGCCAGGGCCAGTCTGTAGAGATTGTCGCCTCTTCAATCGAGCTGTACGGCGCCTGTGATCCCGAGACATACCCTTTACAGAAAAAGGGACACTCCATGGAGTTCCTGCGGGAGCACGCCCACCTGAGGCCCCGTACCAACATCTTCGGGGCGATACTGCGCATAAGACACGCCATGGCTTTTGCTATACATAAATATTTCAACGACCACGGATTCAAATATCTACACACTCCTATCATCACCTCAAGCGATGCCGAGGGTGCCGGCGAGATGTTCCATGTCACCAGCTTCGACCTGAAAAATGTGCCTCTGGACGAAAATGGGGAGGTGGACTTTAGCAAGGATTTTTTCGGCAAGGCGACCAATCTAACGGTTTCCGGCCAGCTTGAGGGCGAACTGGGGGCGTTGGCGTTGGGAGAGATATATACTTTCGGCCCCACATTCAGGGCTGAGAATTCAAATACCCCCCGCCACCTCGCCGAGTTCTGGATGATAGAGCCTGAGATGGCGTTTTACGATATCAACGACAACATGGATCTGGCCGAGGATTTCGTGAAATACCTCATAAGATATGCGCTGGAAAACTGTGCCGAAGATCTGGAGTTCCTCAACAAAATGGTTGATAACAGTCTGCTGGAACGGCTGAAATTCGTTATAAACAACAGTTTTATCAGGATGCCTTACACCGAGGCGATAGCCATCCTGGAAAAGGCGGACAAAAAATGGGAATACCCCGTATCGTGGGGCTGCGACCTGCAGGTGGAACATGAGCGTTACCTTGTGGAGCAACATTTCAAATGTCCCGTCATACTCACGGACTACCCGAAAGATATAAAGGCGTTTTACATGAAGCAGAACGATGACGGCAAGACAGTGAGGGCCATGGACGTTCTCTTCCCCGGCATAGGCGAAATCATTGGCGGCTCACAGAGAGAAGATGATCCGGACAAGCTTGGCGCCCGCATAAAGGAACTTAACCTTCCCAAGAAAGATCTCTGGTGGTACCTTGAGACGCGTAAATTCGGCAGCGCCCCGCACAGCGGCTTCGGCCTCGGCTTTGAGAGGATAATGCTGTTCGTAACGGGTATGTCGAATATACGCGACGTGATACCGTTCCCAAGGACCCCGAAAAACGCCGAATTCTAAAGAAAAACTTTATAAAAATATAAGTTCAACAAAAAATGTTAAGGCAAAGATTACAGCAGAAACTACTACAAAAACTCTCGCCGCAGCAGATTCAGATGATTAAGTTGCTGGAAGTTCCCACCTTGCATATTGAAGAACGGATAAAAAAAGAGCTCGAGGATAACCCCGCACTTGAAGAGGGAATGGAGGAGGAAGCGATAATCACCGCCTCCGAAGAGGAGGAGGAGAGAATAGAGGAGGTTGACAGGGACAGGGAAGAGTTCACCATTGACGATTATATTGACGATGATGAGACCCCCGAATACAGGTTACAATCCAATAATTACAGCAAAGATGACAAGCGTACCGAGATACCTTTCTCGGTGGGTTCGTCGTTCCACGAACACCTGGAGTCACAGTTGGGGCTGCGTTATCTGACCGACAAACAAAAGATACTGGGGGAGTATATCCTTGGGAACATCGACGAGGATGGTTACCTGCGCAGGGAGCTGGAGAACATTGTGGATGACCTCGCCTTCCTGCAGAACGTGGATACCACCGAAGAGGAGATTGAGGAGGTTTTGGCTGTCATCCAGGATCTGGAACCTGTGGGGGTGGGCGCCAGAACCCTGCAAGAGTGCCTTCTAATACAGTTGCGAAAAAGGGATACCACTGACCCCAACATCGCCAACGCCGTCAAAATATTATCATCCTGTTTCGAGGAGTTTTCAAAAAGACATTACGATAAGATTATAGCCAAACTGGAGCTGGATGAGGCCGGGCTTAAGTCAGCGATAGAAGAGATACTGAAACTCAACCCCAAACCCGGGGGAGGGTACAACGATCCCTATAACAGGAGCGTTCAACATATAATACCGGATTTCATACTGGAACCGTCGGAAGAGGGGTTCGAACTGCACCTTAACTCCCGCAATATGCCGGAACTGAGGTTAAACGCGAAATATAACGAGATGCTGAAAACCTATTCCGCGGCTGATAGCGGCAACAAAAAGGAGATGAGGGAGGCCGTTCAATTTGTCAAACAGAAGATTGACTCGGCAAGGTGGTTCATTGATGCTATAAAACAACGCCAGAACACGCTGCTGCTTACTATGAACGCCATACTCAACTACCAAAACGACTATTTCGTTGAAGGCGACGAGACCAAACTCAGGCCGATGGTGTTAAAAGATGTCGCCGAGATGACAGGTCTCGACATATCGACAGTGTCGAGGGTAGCCAACAGCAAATATATACAGACCCACTTCGGCATGTTACCGTTGAAATATTTCTTTTCGGAAGGTCTGCAAACCGACAGCGGAGAGGAGGTGTCGACCCGCGAGATCAAAAAAATACTGGAGGAGTGTGTAAACGGGGAAGACAAGAGAAAGCCATTGACAGATGAAAAGCTGACAAACATTTTACAAGAAAAAGGATACCAAATAGCCAGACGCACGGTCGCCAAATACAGGGAACAGCTGAACATACCGGTGGCGAGGCTCAGAAAGGAGATATAATGGGAAAAGAAACGACAAAAAGGATAGGCGACATAATTGCCAAAACGCTGACAATAGTCTTCAACCCGTTCTTGATGCCTATATATGGACTGTTGATAATCATCAACTCCCCTACCATATTCAGCTTCCTTTCCAAGGATATAAAAAGATTGCTGTTGCTTATTGTGGTGATCAACAACAGTCTTTTGCCGTTTACCTTTCTCTCGTACATGAAGGTGCGCAATTTTGTATCAGACTGGTTGATTTTTAACCGCGGGGAGAGGATGGTGCCAATGTTCTCATCGGCGATTTTTTATGGGCTCACGGTATATGTCACCTATAAGTTCAACATACCCGCTTTTATAAAACTCTATTTTGTCGCGGCCCTGGTGATGGCTCTTGTTATGGGAGCGGTCAGTTTCTGGATAAAAGCCTCTGTACACGCCGCGGGCATGGGTTCAATAGTGGCGTTGATAATAGTTATGATGATCAAGACACATGCCCCTTTACTTGGTTATCTGATACCATCCATCATACTAGCGGGGTTGGTAATGTCGGCCCGCCTCTGGCTCAACGCCCACTCCGCGAAAGAGGTGTGGATAGGTCTGCTGTTGGGTCTCCTCTGTACGGGACTGGTTTTGTATCTCTTTTAACCCCCGACACTTTTAGACGGACCCGCTATGTGTTAAAAAATATTTTTCAAGGTCTCTTCCAGCAAAAGCCGGCTCTCCTCCATAAGATTATTATGCGCGGACGATTTATGGATATTTTGGATCAATCCCGGGCCTATCTTGTTCTGTTCGATAGCGGTGAACCACCCCTTTTCCTGGAGCCTTTTCGCGAGGTACTCCTGTTCTGTTTGTCCGGGCGTGGGAACCAACAAGGCAGATCTGCCCAGACTTAAGAGCTCCATTATCGATGTATAGCCCGATCGGGCAATGATTGAGCCGCTGTTAAGAATCATATCTCTCATCCGGGCCATCGGCAGATGGTCATAATAGGTAACACGGACTCCGCTCTTCCGGATCGGTTCGGCACGTTCTCCACTATTGGCCCACTTTTGTGATCTGTTTTTTTCTACGGCCCCTTCAACGCGAACGTGCCCGTCGTTGGCACAATTTGTTCCTTCCGGCCCGCCTCCCGGTTCGGCGCCCAAAATAACAAGATCGACATCTTCATCCACCAGGGCGTTGACAACCTTGTCCTTAAAAATAGTTTTCTGGGGTTCCGGACCGGATAAAATAAGCAGAATATAATCTTTTGTTTCCTTGGAAGAGGGTTTTAAGTTGGTCGACCCGTCCCAAAACCTTGAGAGCAACCCTATAAATCGAACTTCCGAGGAGAGTTTGAGACCATGAGAAAGTTTGCCGCTTACATTATTCTCGCCTTCTAAATCGGGTACCAGGCAGTAGTCATATTTTTTTATGAACCACCTGTGGATCGCGGCGACAAGCGGCTCACAGAAAAGTGTCCATTTAGGAAATATAATCCTTAACTGGTGGGTGATGTAAACCGATTGTGCGCCGGCGTTCCAAAGACCAAACCTGTTATCACTTATCACCGCGTCAATATTATGGTCGCGAATGATCTTATTCAAGGCAAAATGTTCCCTGATAATGTGATAAAGAAGGCAGGGTGATTTTATGGCCATCACCATCCACATAGGGATAAAGCGGGAATAAGAGGGGTTGAATCCGGGAAAAACAATGAACCGGGCATCGGGAAATTCCACCCTCAAAAAGGCGAGGTGTTTCTCTCCCGCGGCGAAGATTATCTCATGGCCCATGTTCTTCAACTCAGCGGCAAGGGGCAGGCACCTTCCGGCATGCCCCAGTCCCCATTCAAGCGGACAAATCAGTATTCTGCGATGTTTTTTCAATTCCCTGATCCGGTGTTTACGCGAAATTACCATAATCCGGGGTTAAAATTCCTATGGATTAACCTGACACCTGGGTATTGATGCCCATATCCTCGACCATCAGCGCAATGGCTTCCAGCTCCTCAACCGGCACCTTCACCAGATTGCCCCCTGGGGGAGTGTCGCGCAAAATGGTGTAAATCATGACCTCCGAGGGCCCAATTTTCTCCAGTGCCTCCAACCAGGCAATAAGCTCTTTGGGTGTGGTATTATCGATCTCTTCCCCATCTACGATCCCCCTTACAAAGAGAGTTTGTATAATAACTTTGCCGTTGTAAGCGGCTAAATCTTCGATAAGTCGTTTTGGCTTGACATTTTTCAGCGGCCTGTTGTGCAGTTTTATTGTCGCTTCAAGTGCCGAGTCGAGTTTCAGAATGTTAAAATCGACTTTCAACAGTGCCTCCCTGATCTCCGGATCGCCGCATGTGGTGGCGTTAGACAGGACAGCCACGCCGGCATCGGGAAAATATTTGTCGCGCAACAGAAGAGTGTCATCAATTATTCCGGGGAAATGGGGGTTCAAAGTGGGTTCTCCGTTACCGGCGAAGGTTATGACATCCGGGGCATCGCCCCTGCTGTTCAGCTCGGCCAGCCTCTCCTCCAACTCCCGATAGATATCTTCCCTATCCGGCAGCTCCAGGGATACCTTTCCGCTATAGTCGGTCCACCCGCACTCACAATAAACACAATTGTAATTGCACACCTTGCAATCGACAGGTAAAAGATTGACTCCGAGGGATTTGCCAAGTCGCCTACTGGTAACCGGACCGAATATTGTACAGGGAAACAAAAAAGTCGCCATCTTGTTTGATTTAAGGAACCAAATGTACCTATTTTGAGTGTTACGCGACTCCAATTAAAGTTAAATTATTTATACTATTCGCCGTACCGTGGTCCCAGGCAAAAATCGCCGGTTAACGAGGTCCATGCCTTCCAATAACAACAAACCCGGTCGCTTCCCAGCTTCAATCGTGCCAAATTGGTCGTCCCCGCACAAAGCCCTGGCGCCATTGATTGTGGCCCAACCTACAAGCCGGGTAACCGTGAGTTCCGGAAAAGCCTGTTGAAGGGTCTTAAGTTCTTCAAGGATACTGAGTCTATTGTTTGAGGCGAGACTATCGGTTCCTATCACTATCTCCGCCCCATTGTCCAAAAGCATTTTAAGGGGAGGCAACACCCCCTCAATATAAAGGTTTGAATTGGGACAAAGGCACCAATATGTATTTGGCCGTTTTACCATTGTAAAAACTGTATCTGGATCGACAAAAGTGTTGTGTACCAGTATCAGATTGGAGTCCTCCGTTATCCCCTCGCCTATGGCGGCAATATGATCTTCATAACCGAACCCCTCCTCAGGGAAAAAACCGTCAGCCCTGAAGGAATCCGCCATCTCTCCCGAACGATAATTAACATATTCCCTCTCGGTTGCCGACTCCATAAAATGTATTGACGATACAACATTATCTTTCCCCAGTTCCTTGATTTTTCGCATCAAGGGCAGTGAGACGGAATAGACGGAATGCGGTGTAACAGAAAAGGGCAGGGAGGCGGCAGCGGAGGCGGCCATGATCTCCATGGCGTCAGCTATTCGGGCATCAGCCACCTTTGGCAGCGAACCGAACAATTCGATAAAATTGTGGTACTTGACTCTTCCTTCGGTTTTTACCGGGAACGTGTCTTTTGAGTTGCATATATCGCCGCATAGCTCTATACCCTGATCATACATGGCCCTGTCGGCTTTGACCATGGAATCAATGTTTTTGGGGTATCCGGAAGAGTCGCGCATCGCGGCCAGAAATTCGGGTAATCCGGTTTTTTCCGGAACAACCCCTTTAAAAGCCGAGAGTTCAAGGTGACAATGACAATTTACAAAACCGGGTATCAGGATGCCATTAAAAAACTCTATACACCTCGATTCCCTCAGGTCTCCCCCCGTATCTTCCACTTTTACAATTACCCCATCGGGGTCTACCGTTACAATGCCCTTTTTAAGCAAATTGTCGCCCACCAAGACATATCGGGCGGAAATATATCGCGTTTTATTGGGGGACATACTCCAGTTTAAGGTTCCTTATCAGGGCATTTTTTCCGGCCAGAGCCGGATTACCGTCAGTATCGAACAAATATCCATAAATTACGGCTACAGGTCGTTCCCTCTTTTCTATGGGTACAATGAAATGGTAGATGTTCCCATCTTTGATATAAAATAGGGTTGTGATGAATTTCGGTTCCAAATCCCGTTCTATGCCCACGGATTGGCGCATCCACAAAGAGAGGTGGGGCTTAAACGTGGGGTCTGACGGATCGACCATGACGTCAAAAGATAAGTTATATTTGCCCTCCGACATTATTTGTCGCTCAAAATAGCCCCTGTCTTCGTTATCTTCAGCCGGGAACCTAAACTCGGTTTTTGTAAGCTCTTCTGTTCTGGCATTATCAATGACCATTACCCTCTCTTCGGTGATAGCGGCCTCTTTGGCGGATAGCTCCCCAAGGAACGAGTCATAAAACTTCTCCAGTTTTTTTGTCTTGTGGATAAAATAGTAACGACCGGTGTTCTCCACCATCTCACGGGAATATCCATATTTTTCATATATACTTTCATACACGGCAAGAGAATCACTTTCAGCGAACATATCGCCAACATCGGCAAATCCCAGGATACCCTTGCTTATATGGAGATCTTTCAGTATCCTATAAAAGATCTTTTCAGGAACAAGTTCCTCTTTGGAGCAGGAGACAAAACCAACAGCCAACGCCAGGGAAAAAGTTATAATGCCCCCACAGGTCGCGAAAAATCCGGATCTATTCTTCCTTTCCATCATCAGAGAGATATTTTTTTGTCAGGTATCTTACCGGATACCAGGCGGCTACATAGCCAATCAACAGCACTGTGGAGGGTACTATAATAAAATCAACCAGTTTCAACGCGATAGGGTATGAATCTATCAGCAATGTTTCACTATTAAACTTCACCAACCCGAATGTCTGTTGCAACCAGCAAACCACAAACCCGGCAACAACACCTATTATCGCGCCAAGAATGGATATCATCCACCCCTCAAACAGAAATATTTTACGGATCAAGTTTTTGTCGGCTCCAAGACTTTTGAGTATCTCTACATCCCTCCTCTTCTCGATTATGAGCATTGTAAGTGACCCGATGATATTAAACGAGGCTATGATCAAAATTAGCGTAAGTATAAGAAAGATGGCCATTCTTTCGGATTTCATCACCTTGTAGTACAACTCTTGCTGCTCAAATCTATTCTGAATCTTGAAACCATCGCCGAAGATTTTATTTATGTCACTTCGAACAGCGCTCTCCCCCGCTTTGGGCTGGAGTTTGATATCGATAGATGTGATTCCCCCCTCATTGTCTATCAACTCTCTTACAAAATCCAACGGCATAAAAACATACCGCGAATCATACGACTGCTCTACCTGAAAGATCGCGGAAGGGTAAATATACTCCCTGTGAAAAGAACTCTCGGGATTAAGCGTGGTTGTTGCCGCGCTCTTATCGGGCACATAAATAAAGAGGGGATTGATAAAGTTGAGCCGCATCCCCAGATACTGCGCCACCCCTACCCCGGGCACACAATATGGTGTGCCGGTTTCGTTGCGCAGTACATACTCTCCATCCCATAAGGCCTCTTTTATACCTGTTACCTCATCGTAATTATCATCTACTCCCTTGATGGTCGCGATAAACTGTCGATCGTCGTACCTCAGCAGAGCGTTCTCCTCAAG
>JGI24710J26742_10004806_pt1 | contig 10930 bp, 8 predicted proteins | sample BioPla2DNA2_FD_26742 | JGI IMG/M metagenome (IMG submission 26742) | reverse complement strand
TATGTTTGGTGGTATAACAATAAAAGATATCATTCATCGCTGAATTACAGGACGCCTATTGAATATAAAAGTGTCTGTCTCAATAAGTGTTGACATCTCAATAACCGGATTAAGAGTTTTGATTAATACATCAAATATATTTAAATATTAATATAAAAATGGTATTATATTTAAAGGTAATCTCAAATGAAATTTAAACGACTAATAAAAAAAACAGTACGAAAAATTATCGACCTTTTAATCTTATTTTTACCAATACAAAGGAACAAAATAGTCATTGTCAGCTATTATGGGGCGGGCTATGGTGAGAACTCGCGTTATATTGTTGAAGAAATACTGCGCAGAAAAGATAAGTATAAAATTATTTGGTTATATAGCCCAAAGAAAACAAAAAAAGAATTTTTTCCAAATGCAGTAACTCCTATAAGATATAAAAGCGTCCTAGCTTATTTACATCTTGGGACAGCAAAAATTTGGATTGACAATGCGAGAAAAGGATTTTGCCCTCCTAAACGAAAAAAACAGTTTTATATCCAACTATGGCATGGAGTACTCGCCTTAAAGAAGATAGAGGCAGATGCCAATACTCTCTCCGCAGGTTACATTAATAACGCAAAAGATGACTCAAAACGGATTGATTTGTTTGTTTCTAATTCTAAGACGATGACTCGCTTAATAACAAATTCCTTTTGGTATAGTGGTGAAGTATTAGAGTGTGGCTATCCAAGAACAGATGCGTTATTCGCTGATTTTGATTTGTCTAATATTCACACAAAGTACGGAATAAATCCTCTCGCTAAAATAATCCTCTACGCTCCAACATTTAGAAGTGATGGCTCACTTCAGTATTACAATGTTGATTTTCCCGATTTAATAAATAAAATAGAAAAAATAACGGGAGAAGAATGGATTGTCTTAATTAGACTTCACCCAAATATAAGTAATAAATCCTCAAAATTAGTTTATTCGAAATCAGTCATAGATGTATCTGCACATGACGATATAAGTGAATTGGTAAAAATTTCCGATTTATTAATTACTGATTATTCAAGCGTAATGTTTGATTTTGCTATTCTTAGAAAGAAAGTTGTTCTATACACACCCGATATAAATGAATATGTGGATGATCGAGGATTTTACTATAACCTCAGAGATCTTCCTTTCCCGGTTGTTGAAGAAAAAACAAGAATTTCTGATTCGATTATCAATTTCAATATAGATAATTATTTGATAAGAGTTGACAAATTTATTAATGAAGAAGGACTTATAATAAACAACAATTCAGCTGCAATTATTGTTGATAGAATTGAACTAGAAAGAAAGAGGAATAAATTTTAATGAAAAGAATTATTACGTATGGAACTTTTGACCTATTACATTATGGCCACATAAACATATTAAAAAGGGCAAAAGCTCTTAGAGACTATTTAATAGTTGTCCTGTCAACGGATCGGTTCAACACAGAGTAAAAAAACAAAAAATGTTACTTCAATTACGAAATAAGAAAACAATTGTTAGAGGCTATTCGCTATGTAGACCTAGTCATTCCCGAAGACAATTGGGAACAGAAAATAAATGATATCATTACCTATAAAGCGGATGTTTTCGTTATGAGCGATGATTGGACAGGGAAGTTTGATTTTCTTAAAGAATATTGCGAAGTTGTTTACCTACCAAGAACTCCAGAAATCTCTACTACTCAGATCAAACAAAATTTAAGTTCTTAATATAATGACCCTCCCTTAACCTATTTTAAGCATCAGCAACAATTCTAAGCTGATATCATACTCAAGTAATTAACTTTATTTTTAAGCAGTTAAAAAGAGGCGCTGACTCTTTGTGTGCATTTATATAAATAGCCACGTATTTTTACTTCCTTTAAAAATGTATCCCTGCTAACGAAAAAAGTCTGTGCCATGAATCTTAAGGCGTTTAAATGCACATCTGAATACGAATTTATGAAAGAACAATAGTGTTTTTTAATCAATCATAATCTTAATCAAACAAGGAATATTGGTTACAAAAAGAGATATTCTTTCATTATCATCGCCTCCTTCGGATTATGCTCTCTCTAAATAATAATATTCAGAATGGTAAGAATATCATCCGAGACCTCTTTCACAATGACCTCAAATTCGATATCGATGAAACTTCCTTTCAATTATCAAATATGAGTAAATATTATAATATATCGTTCCGATTTTGCTACATCGTGCGGGAAGTAGTAACAACCCATTTGATACCTTAACCAATGCAGGTTATGGATTAGTATATTCTGAAAATTATTGCTATTAATTATTATGTAAAAGAGGTTCTATTAAATTAAGTAGGGACAAAAATAGTCGTTCCCCACTGTGTTTTTATGTAAATGACAGAATAGATTTGTAGGAAAGGGACTGCGGACGTTTTTTTAGACTGTTTGTAAATAGTTTAACATAAACGCTTTAGGACTTAAATAATTTAGTTTTCTTTTTATTCTTTTGTTTACAAACCAATCTAGATATTTCTCCAACTCGCTCGTAAACTCATCGGTTGTTACTAATCTCCAATCCCTTGGATAAAAGAATTCTTTCTTCAATGTTCCGAAGAATCCTTCACAGGCCGCATTATCAGGCGAACATCCCTTCTTACTCATTGAACGGATATATCCATAATCATTCATTCGATTAATCCAACTATCTAAACGGTAATGAAAGCCACGGTCGCTATGGACAATCATCTTTTGCTTTCCAATTTGCTGATACGCATCCATAAGCATTGAGTTCGTTAATTCACTTGTCGGTGCTTTTCCTATCGTCCACGTAATAGGTACCCCGGTGAAACAATCAATAAGGGGCGATAGATAGACTTTCCCATCCCGAAGTCCAAACTCAGTGATAGCCGTAACCATTTTCTCATACGGCTGTGATGCATTAAAATCACGATTAAGTACGTTGGGAACCGAAGGAGTTATCTCACCTTTATAGGAGCTATATTTTCGTGACTTGGGCACATAAACCACAAGACTTTCTTCTTTCATGAGACGCCTTATCACTTTTTCTGACATGATCACCCCGGTTTCAATTTTCAGTGCTTGCCTCATCCTACGATACCCAAAGGTTGAGTAATTATCCAGAAACAATCTTTTTAAGATGAGGCGGTCCTTTTCATATTTATCGAATTCCAAAGCTTTTTTAGAGTAAAAATAGGTGGATCTTGCAATATTTAATTTTTCTGTAAAAATCTTTACTGCGTATTGTTGAGATAGGGCACTGATTATTTGGGTTTTTTCTCTGTTTGTTAATCCATCATAATCAGTGCCCATGTCTTTTTTTAAAATTTCATTTGCCTTCTTTAATATCTTATTTTCGATGTCGAGTCTTTGATGTTCGATTCTTAATCGCTCCACTTCAGCTTTGAGGTTATTTATAGTCTCTGGGCCTTTTTTGGTTCTATTCATTGATACACCAGTTAGTTCTTTCTGCCACGCATAGATGACTTCTCTCGTTGTATTATACTTGGCCGCTATGTCTTTTACTGGTTGCTTTGATGAAACTGATTCAATCACGATATTCTTTTTTCGTCTTTGCTTATTTTTATCCCTTTTTTCCTTGGCTTAAGCGGAGGGGAACCTTCAAACCGTCGGTCTTTTTTGATCCACTCGATTAATGTCGTTCTTGCTGGATAGCCAAAATGTCTGCAGGCTCTTGATGCGCTTTGGCCATGTTCAAAATAATAATCAATGACTTCTTTCCGCATCATCGGGGTAAATTTAGATAGTTTACTCCTTGGACTGATCAGTAAGGGGAGACCCTTCCGATCTTTGTCGTACCAACTTTTGATTGTTCGTGACTTGATGCCCGTTTCGCGGGCTGTCTTTTCAATTTGATAATCGTATTTCTTTAATAACGCTAATGTTTTCTGAATTGTTTTTATCTTGTACATCTCGATATGTTCCTCTATTTCTAGTCCAACTTATTGTCCGCACTCCCTTTCCTACATAAATCTATTGACATTTACATTTTTATAAATTTTGTCAATTTGATTTTCAATTGTATGCTATAGATAGTGTATAAAATGGTTTTTTATGTATCGAATTCGATACTTGGTCTTGATCCAACCAGACTTATCAATGATTTATTCAAATGGATCAAAAACTATTTATAATCGATTAAAAATATCTTATGGATGCCATAATTTGAACAACTTAAGAATGGATATATCCTTAATTTGACGTATCCAATGTCCCATAAAGAAACGACCTCGGAATTGCTTCCAAGGTCTCCCCATTTAATTTAATAGAACCAAAAGAAAAGGCCGAGAATTTGACTTCTCGACCTTCCACGTTGTATTTAATAGAACATTTAATAGAGTGTGCTCAACTTTAATTTAATAAGCAAACTAGAGGCTGGCATTATATAAATATGAAGTGTTTGCGAATATTGTAGTATTTAGAATCATATCTTTCAGTGTAGCCTGACCCTCGATGAATTGTTGTGTTCCGAAAAAGAACAAGGTTTGATCCTGAAAGGAACTTATAAACGCGGTAGAACGATATCCTCCCACATAAACGTTAGGATAAATATACATCATTATTTCAACCGGGATGGTGTTCCTTAATTCAACAATGTTTTTCTCACCAAAGAGTGTTTTTCTCTCTTCATTGGATGGATAAGCCGGGTGCCCTTTATATAATATCTCGTATTCATCACCATAGCTACTGTAGACCAAATCAATATAGTCATTAAAACTATAGTATTTATTTGTACTATTTGGTGTTTCTCCCGCAGTACTTGTCCCTAAAATAAGGAGGTATTTACCTTTCTCAGAATTAAAATGAGTAGATAATCCTTCTTCTGGTGCATCACCCCATCGTGTTCCTAAAAGATACTCAAACTCGTTCATCTTATTACTTGCTCGCAATACATCAAACATTTGAGAAACTGTTTTTACGGTGATGTTAGCGGTCATAAGTTGTTGAATCTCATTAGGAAGAGTGGAGATGCCATTTAAGCTAGTTACATAGTAATTAACATTATCTTTTAAAGAGTATGCAAAAGCGTGACGTTCAACATTTCCTCTGATTGTATAATAAGTTATTTCTTCAGTAGCAATATCTTTTAAACTAGATCTAAATGAATTTAAATAATCGACCCGGCTATTTAGAACACTCATACTTGAATAGCTATTAAGGGCAGTGTCAGTAAATGTTCCATCGGTCCAAATATTTATAGTGTAGGCTTCTTCTGGTATGCTATATCTATCTAGAGCCACCATAGCGAGCCCAATGTGATTGTCGACAACGTTGAAATTAAAATGTGAGTTTGGATTCATTTCAAATAAATCCCTTGTCCATTTAGAAAGGTTGTCAATCATCGGGTACCATGCGTGATCACCACTGCCTATGTCAATAAAAGAGGGAAATCTATATGTGTTTGTCGGTAAAAAATCCCATTTGTAAGTTGTTGGTCTACCCAAATAAATAAACGAAGGAACATCGGTATGTTCAGCAACATGATCGATCGTATATAAAAGGACTGCAACGTCGCATTTAAGGTTGCGAAATTGTACTCATTTGATGTAACACCAAAGGAAAAAATTTCTTCAATTATTAATGTACCATAGTAGGTTTTTGTTTTGAGATGAAACTTACCATAATGTGGGGCAATAAACTCTAGGTCAAAACTTTGGTCGCCGGTAAGAGTAAGCGTTTCAAGAACCTCATCCCTGTGATATATTGTTAAATCAATTTTATCGAATCCAACTCGCGATGGTTTTGAGAGATTTATCATCGAATTTAATGATAAATCCTCATTATGAGCTTCCAGGCGCCCTATCGTATTTTGGTTGTAGAATTCATCAATTATATCGTAAAAAGTCATTCCAACCTCAATCATAGGTTCTGTTTGCTCAAGAAAAAAACTCAAAAAAGCGGTCGAAAAAGCACTCTCTTTAATATAGTTTTCAATTAAAAATCTAGTAAAAACGGTTTTAACTTCTTTTAATTCGGCCTTCAATAATGATAACTCTTCTGTTAAAAATTCATTGTATGCCGACATACTATTTAATATCGATAGCAATGAGTTGTACTGGGCTTTAATCTCGGAAATTTCAGTGGTCAATAAATCATACTGGGATGTCAACAATTCTTTTAAGCTATTAATTTCTTCTATTAATTCTGCCTCCTCTTCCATTTTCTGAATCAACAGGGAGTTCAACTGGCTGTTTTCATCCTCCAACTCATCAAGTTGAGAGTTCATATTGTTGTATTCTGATAAAAGAGAATCATAATCATTTTGGAGGGCTGAGAAGTTCTGATTAGAACATCCAGTGATTAGCATAGAAAGTAGTAATAGTAAACTAACTGACTTTTTCATAAGTTAAATGTGCATTTATTTTCATGCATCTTCCTTTCTTTTTTAGTGGCTGTTCATTTGAACAACGGTTTTTATATACTTATACTATACACAATATTTTTTTGTTGCATCCTTTATTTCAATTACGATGAACAAATTTCGATGATGAACACTTCCCGGGTCTTAAGTGTTTGCGAATTTAACATCGTAAAATAATTTTAAAAATCAGCCATTTAATAAATTATCAATTATTAACATATGGATATATTAATTTGGCTTATCTAAAGTATTTACTTTATTATTTTGTTCCTATCAGTGATTTTCAAGGGGAATATGCGCAGAGATGAAAAAAGTGAAGAATCATACTATGAGTTTCTACTTTTTTAACCATAATCAAGATACCAAAGTAATAACATTATATTAACAAGTATAGTATAATAATTAAATATGAATATCTCTTCAAAAAAAAGCGCAATATTGTTGAGTACCATTACAACGCTATTAAGTTATATTATAATGTTTTTTCTTACCCCGATTACGTTAAGAATTCTCGGAAAATCTGAACATGGACTATATAATTTGGCCACCTCGGTGGTAGGTTATTTATCATTGATAAGTTTAGGTCTTGGATCGGCATATGTAAGATTTTATTTCAGAGCGAAAAGCGGAAAAATCAAATATTCCTTAGAACATTTAAATGGTATGTATTTAATTACTTTTATTTTCATATCCTCTATTGCTTTGGTTTTTGGTATTCTAATTATCTTTTTTTCTGAATCTATTTTAGGGCCAAGGTTAAGTGGTTCAGAACATTTGATAGCTAAAATTCTCATTTCCATTTTAGTTTTTAATCTTATTGGTTCCTTTGTTACATCAATATTTCAGTCTTACATTAGAGCCATCAAACATTTTGTTGTTTTGGAATTTCTTATTTTATTTAAAACGATATTGAGTCCAATGATAACTATCCCCCTGTTATTGCTTGGCTATGGTAGTATTGGATTTGTGTTCGGCAGCACAGTGGTTGCAACAATTATTGAAATTACTACAATCATATATGCCGTAAAAGCCGGTAAAATGAAATTCAATTTTCGAATTTATGATTGGGCAATCATGAAAGAAATTTTCTCTTATTCGCTTTATATTTTTGGCTTTTCACTATTTGACCAACTTAATAATAGTGTTGATAACCTTGTTTTAGGCTGGACCGTTGGAACTGAAGTTATATCTGTATACGCTGTTGGCGCAATGATTTCTGGAATAATACTATCCTTTTCTTCCGCTATTCTCAATGTTTCTATTCCAGAAATCAATAAAATATCATCTGAAAATAAACCAGATAAACTAAATAAGATTTCAGAATTACAATCTCGATATGGGCGAATGATTTTTTTGATTACTTCCTTTATCCTTTCTGGTTTTGTAATTTTGGGTCTTCCTTTTATAAAATTGTGGATTGGTAATGGATATATTGAAGTATACATTTTAGCCTTATTGCTGACATTTCCAAAACTTTTTTCAAACTCAATGGCCATAAGTTCTGAATTTATAAAAGCCGAAAACAGACATACCACAAGACTAATCGCATACGCCGTATCTATATTAATCAATATTGCTATCTCCATTCCGTTAGCAATAGAGTTCGGAGCATTTGGTGCCGCTTTAGGCACATTTATTTCTTTTTCGATGTATACAATATTCATGCATTTTTACTACTCACATAAAATCAGAGTAAATCTTTACTCTTTTTGGAAACAGGTTTTATATATAGTATTGATCTTAACTTTATATATGGCCTTAAGTTATTGGTTATCAAATTTTATTAATCTTTTAAAATTGTGGAATTTCTTAGTATTTGGTCTCTGTTACTCATTGGGGCTATTCATAATAATCTTTGCTTTCGTCCTCACTCGAGATGAAAAAAGAACGATTCTTAGTTTTGTCCCATTTATCAAAAAGTAATTTCACTATACTTTATTAACTAATATAAAAAAGGTTTAAGTAGAGAAGTGTGCCTTTCATTGAATTATGTAATAAGGTGAATATTGTTAATAAGAAGGGGGTTACAGCGTGAGATATTTTTCTAAAAAGGGATCATATTATGACTAATCCAAAGGACGTTGAAACAAGAAAACTTGGTAGAAAAGGGGAGCAAAAAGTACATGCGGCTCTAAATATGGATCATTGGGAGTTCAAAAGAGAAATAGGAGAGGATAATGGTCGCGATTGTATTATTGAACACCAAGAAAATGATAGATGGAATAATAGGAAAATTGAGGGACAAATCAAAGGGAAAAGTAATCCAGACTATATTTTGGGCAACAAATTTATATCCATTCCCCTTGAAATACGAACCTTAAAATATGCCCTTGGTACTTCAATGCCTTTTGTTTTGTTTGTCGCAGATTTCTCTAAAGATAAAGTCTATTATCAATGTATTCAGGATTATTTTATTACAGACAAAACACTGTTCCATAAAATAGAAGATAATAAAGACACGATTAATATTAGAATACCAATTGTTAATTGCTTAAATGAATCCGATGATTTGCTTGTCGAAATGCTTAATAATACGTATCTTGATGGACCAGGAATACAACTTAGAAAATACCGAAAGTGATTATAAAAACTTGCACTGCATTAATTCGTTTTAAGAATTATTATTTACATTTCTTCCAAGGAAACCACCAGCCCTTATTATCGGCTGTAATCGCACCGGGCAAGTTGCCTTTGCACGGATACTTAACCCCGCGAAATTTTAGATAAGATATTCTCTTTAAGATACTCCGAATAGGAAACATCTTTATTATTAACATTAACAATTACTCCTCTTGCAAATTTATCTCATAGAATGATAAACTCATCATAATAAACACTAGGTTTCATAAATATTTATAATGTATTCTTTATTATGATGATTTCCATAAGAGCATGTCCATTAATTTTACATTGTAATATTTACTTTTTGTTAAGTGAATTACTTTTGGAAGAAAATAACAAACAACTGCTTGGTTTCAACGGTAGTGTATTTGATTAGTAAATCAGTATTAATAGGGAAAAAACAATAAAAAGCTTTTATATAATGATTAACTTGATTTTTGGATTTGACATACTAGTTAAGTAGGGAACTTTCGGTTGAAAATTTTGGTTAATGGTAGAGACAGTGTTCATTAAGGACAAATACGACTATTTTTTGGGGGATACAAATAAATATCTCAATTTGAGCAAAATTACTATCGGAAGGATTACCCGAATAGTCATCAATGCAAGCATAATTTTTGGTAATAGAGTATGTTTGGTTAATTTTACCTTCTTATAATTTAATTGAACATCCTTAAAAAACGGATCCTTAATAATGCTTGTTAACATTGATCTTTTCTCTTTATATTTTATTCTTGAAATTGAAATTTTATTTAGTATCGATAAAATAATATGCAAATTTTTATTATTAAATAAAACATGGATTTCATCTGTAAGTAATTGGTGAACCTTTAGTTCATCTAGTAAACGTTCCCTTACTTTAGCAATATCCCTGAAACTTTTCAAAGAAAAATTATTTATGATGCTCTGCGGATTTGAGCGATAATTATATAGATATTTTTCTATAAACAAGATATTTTTAGAAGAAATTATCAGTGGTATACTTTGAAGAAGATCTTCACCGTATGATAATTGCGCAAGAGATGAATAGTCATTTTCAACATCTACAATTTCTCTTTTAATTACTTTTGTACACAAACTGTTTAGATTATCAGTAGAAACGAGAATTTTCAAGATTGTATCTTTGTATTTTCTATTTTCAGTAATTATTCCATAAGGAAGGTCAGTGATTACCCTGCCAAGGAATCTCCCCCCGTTATCAACTTTGTTTATACCAAAGATAATAATATCAGGATAATTGTATTGAAATAGGGCACTATTAATCTCAGTTAATGTATCAGGTTGCCAAAAATCATCAGAATCAAGGAAAAGTAAAAAATTCCCTTTTGAATAGTTGATTCCCACTCTTCTCGTTAATAGTAATCCTGTGTTTTTTTGGTTTATAACAGTAAATCTAGAGTCAATACTTGCATACTCGTTACAAATTTCTAGACTATTATCGGTCGATCCATCGTTGACAATGATAACCTCATAGTCATCAATTTCCTGTTTTAAAACCGAGTCTAAACACTGTCTTAAGTACTTGCTAGTGTTATAGACTGGGATGAGTATTGAGTACATTGGCACATTTTTCATATTATTATTATATACTTTATAGCATCTTAATTGTTAATTTATCTTCTACTCATAATAGATTAAATTTAGATACATCCCAATGGAATGCTATTTTCTATTTTTATAATTGCGAACAAGTAGTTTTATGAGAGGAATGATGCGCATTTAATCAGTGTATTTTTTAATAAGGAACTCTTATTGGAATTGTTTTGAATGAAGCAAATCAATTTCAATCAAATAAAGAATTATTTGTTATGAGATGTAAAGTACTTTTTCTTTTCAATTTAAGATGTCAACACTTATTGAGACAGACACTTTTATATTCAATAGGCGTCCTGTAATTCAGCGATGAATGATATCTTTTATTGTTATACCACCAA
>JGI24710J26742_10004804_pt1 | contig 10934 bp, 7 predicted proteins | sample BioPla2DNA2_FD_26742 | JGI IMG/M metagenome (IMG submission 26742) | reverse complement strand
TATTGTTAATATGGTAATTAAACCTTCTTAAAACAAGAGCTAATTCTTCACGGCTAATAGAATCTTTTGGTCTTGTACCATCTAATAGATTAGCAGCAACTGCCCACTCCCAAGCCTCCTTTGACCACTCTGAAGGAATATGACTAATATCATCCTCTCCTAAAAGTCCAGTAAAATATGATAAGGGCTTATCACTTATAATCCTATTAAAGTCTAAATTACCACTGTAGCCATTAAGGCGACCTACAGAAGTATACTGATGAATATCACATGGAAACTTTGGCTTGCTATTAAGCCTTCCGTCATTTTTCCCATAGTGAGGTATCCATATTGCATCCACTTTGTCGAAATCTAGATTAAAATTTTCATATAAATGATGGGCTATATAAATCCCAATTCTTTTAGCCCCTAATTCCCTAAGCTTATCTACATATGCAGAGACTCCTCTACGCATATCATCCATACTTCTTTCTTCTATATCTAAAAAGTAAAAGCTAGGTTCAAAGTCCCTCGTTCTCTTATAATAATCAATTGCCTCAACCTTCATATCATCAATTGATACTCCTCTCACCCAAGCATAACTAGCCCTAGGCACTCCCCTTTTTTCGAATTCTCGATGGTGAGTTTGATAATGCCTATCTATTAGATTACTTCCATACTGGGTCCTAATAATAACAAAATCAATCTGCTTAGACAATTTATCATAATCCATATTTTGAGGATTCTGATGATGTGATATGTCTATTATCATTTATAAACCTCCTTTCTCCTATAATTTCTATATGTCGAACTTTTAAATCTTTTACTATATCATCTGATTTTTCAATTCAATTGAAACATTTTTAACAAATAGGTGCAATTGTTTAAACAATCTGAATTGACAAATTTTTCTATAGGTATATAATAAAATGTGAAGGAAATATCAATGTAATATTTAAAGGAGGGGTTTTAATGGCAAAAGAAGGAAAGAAGATGGGGTTAGCAATTAAAGTACTCTTAGGATTACTGGTTGGAGCAGTAGTTGGTATTATAGTTCATTATTTGCCAGCTGGTTCTTTAAGAGACGCAGTATTAATTGATGGTATCTTCCAATTCGTTGGGCAAGTATTCCTAAGATCAATAATGATGTGCGTTGTGCCACTAGTATTTGTTTCTCTAGTAAATGGTGCAGCTAGTATGGGGGACATCAAGAAATTAGGAAGAGTTGGTGGTAAAACACTAGGATTTTACTTAGCAACTACAGCAGTTGCAATTGTCATAGGTCTTGTTATGGCATTTATTATAAGCCCAGGTATAGGCTTAGATATGGGAGCCATTGATCAAGTAGAGTATGCTGCAAAAGAAGCTACACCAATAGCACAAGTACTTTATGAAATGGTACCAAGAAATCCAATCCAAGCTTTAGCAGAAGGAAATATGCTTCAAATCATCGTATTTGCAATACTTACTGGTATAGCATTAACAGTAATAGGTGATAAGGGTAAAAAAGTACTAGGATTATTTGAAGAATTAAATGAATTAGTAATGCAATTAGTTGCTATGGTTATGAAATTAGCTCCTATTGGAGTATTTGCACTAGTAGCTAGAACATTTGGGCAACTAGGAATTGACGTAATAATTCCATTAGGCAAAAGTGTATTTGCAGTTTATGTAGCCTTAGCTTTACACTTGATATTTGTATATGGTGGACTACTAAGAGTACTTGGTGGAATGTCCATTTTTAAATATGTTAAAAAGCTTTATCCAGCAATGCTGATAGCGTTTTCAACAGCTAGTAGTGCTGCTGCATTACCAGCAAATATGGATATTACTGTAAACAAAATAGGTGCTTCTAAGGATATTGCAGCATTTTCTCTTCCATTAGGTAATACAATAAATATGGATGGTACAGCTATATATCAAGGAGTTGCTGCAGTATTTATTGCACAGGCATATGGAATTGATGTAACACTTAATATGGCACTTATGATCGTACTTTCGGCTACATTGGCATCAATTGGTACAGCAGGAGTATCTGGTGCTGGGGCAATAATGCTTTCAATGGTATTAACAACAGTAGGTTTACCTATTGAAGGGGTAGGACTAATATTTGGTATAGACAGAATCTATGACATGGGTAGAACTGCCATGAATATCACTGGAGACTCAGTATGTACAACTATAATCTCAAGACAAGAGGGAGAATTTAACGAAGAAATTTGGAACACTGATTTTGCAAAAGAAACTGTCTAGGACTAATAATAGGAGGCTAATAGCCTCCTATTACCTTGAAAAGCAAGATGCATAAGTTTGATAAAAAATAAACAATATGAGTTTGTGCGACATTACTTATGATTAATATAAATTTAAAAAAATATTATAATTAGTAAAAAGGCAAAGGAGAATGACAATGACAAATAGTAATGAAAAATATAGAATCGAAAAAGATACAGTAGGTACATGTAATGTTCCTAAAGATGCATATTATGGAGTTCATAGTATGAGAGCTTATGAAAACTTCCAAATAACCGGAAGAAAAATGGATCCAGAAATAATAAAGTCCATTGCTGAAATTAAAAAAGCCTGTGTTATTACAAATAATGAGGTAGGCTTAATTGATGAAAAAATAACTAATGCAATCATTCAAGCCTGCGATGATGTAATAAATGGAGAATACCATGATCAATTTATAGTTGACCCAATTCAAGGTGGTGCAGGAACTAGCCACAATATGGCTTCTAATGAGGTTATTGCCAACAGAGCAATAGAAATACTTGGGGGGGAATTAGGTGATTATAGTATAGTTCACCCTAATGACCATGTAAACTACGGCCAATCTACTAATGACGTATTCCCAACATCAGGGAAACTTGCTACAATAAGACTTTTACAAGCAGCAAAAGAACGTTTAATCAAATTATCAGAGGCCTTAGAAAAAAAGGCAATTGAGTTTGATGATTGTATAAAAATGGGGAGAACCCAAATGCAAGATGCTATACCTATTAGATTGGGACAAGAATTTAATGCATACAAGAGTGCTATAGATAGAGATATTGCTAGATTTGACAAAGCAATAGAGACCATGTCTGTAATAAACTTAGGAGCAACTGCAATAGGAACAGGTTTAAACGCAGATGAAGACTATGTAAAAAAAGTAGTACCTAATCTTGCAAAGGTAACTGGTCTTGATTTAACACAAACACCTGACTTAATTGATGGCACTCAAAATCTAGACGGTTTTGTATATGTCTCTTCAATCATAAAAACCTGCGCAGTATCACTATCTAAAATGTCAAATGACTTAAGATTAATGTCATCTGGCCCAAGATGTGGATTTAAAGAGATTGACCTACCTTCTAGACAAAATGGCTCATCTATAATGCCAGGTAAAGTTAATCCTGTAATTCCAGAGGTTGTATCCCAAGTAGCTTTCAATATAATAGGAAATGATGTCACAATAACCATGGCAGCAGAAGGTGGACAATTAGAACTAAATGCATTCGAACCAGTAATTTTCTATAATATGTTTGAATCTCTAAGAACACTAGCAGGAGCTATAGATACATTTATTGAACATTGTATTAATGGAATAACTGCAAATAAGGAAAGAATGGAAGAAATGGTTAACAAGAGTGTAGGAATAATAACTGCTTTAGTTCCACACATTGGTTATACAAAAGCTGCAGAAGTTGCTAAAGAAGCAATAAGTACAGGTAATTCTCTTAGAGAATTATTATTAGAAAAGGAAATAATTGATGAAAACACTCTAGATAGGATATTAGAGCCTTTTGGAATGACAACCCCGGGTATTTCTGCCGAAGAATTATTAAAGGCAGAGACTTCAAAATAAATAATGAACATATGAAGGAAGTTTGATCTATAATGATCAAACTTCCTCTTTTATTAACCTTCGAAATCTTTTTTCATATTTTTAATTATATTATCATCATATAAGGATTTTAATATATAGGTCGCTATGACTTTGGACCCCTTTTCAATAGCCCATTTTGTCTTATCTGATAAGATCAGGTCAGCAAATTCTCTAGTATGGGTAGATACTGGTCTATCAGAAATAGAAATGGTAGGATGTAAGGCCGGACACTTATAGCTTAAATTCCCAATATCCGAAGAGCCTAAGGATTCAACTGGCCCCTTATCAATTTCAAGGCCAAGGTTTTCATATATATCTTTAATTAGATTGTCACCATAGGGTATAGCCTTTAAATCATCTAAAGGCCTTGTTGCTTCTGTTATTTTCACACTTGTCTGTGTAGCCTTTGCACACCCTTCAGCTGCATCATAAACCATCTTTATTACTTCATTCAAGTATTCTCTTCTTTTATATCTAAACCAATATTCACAAGAAGCATAATCAGGTATTACATTTGCTACTGAGCCACCCTTTATAATAGTGCCATGTATTCTAGTTCCATCTCTAAGTTGTTGACGCATCATATCAAGTGCATGAATAAATAAGGTCATTCCATTTACGGCATTTTTCCCATCCCAAGGAGATGCAGAAGCATGAGAAGGGCTTCCAAAAAACTCAAAATTTATTGCATCTAAGGCCATAAGCTTAGAATAAGGTTGATTCTTATCAGACATATGAATCATTATCACATAGCTAAAATCATCAAATAATCCTGAATCAGCCATATCTACTTTAAAACCATTTGCTTCCTCCCCAGGAGTACCAAATAAATAAATATTACCCTTTAGAAACTCCCTATTCTTATAAAGTCCTAATGCTGCTAAAAAACTTAAAGCACCACTAGCACAGTGTCCACATGCATGCCCTATTTCAGGAAGAGCATCATATTCTGCAAGAATCCCTATTTTAATATCTGAATCTTTATCTTCATGAATAGTAGCCTTAAAGGCAGTATCATTTCCTAAAAACCTTTCTTCTACTTCTATTCCCTCTCTTTTTAGCAAGTTTAAGTATTTGTCATAAGCAAGATATTCTTTATATGAGGGTTCTGGATTATTAAATATGTATTGGTTTAGTTCAAGAGCTAATCCTAGCTCCTCATTAATAGAATCATAAATCTTGTCTAATAATTGATTATAGTCCATAATCTTCTCCTTTAGTTTTATGTATTATGGTCAATATTGATTATTTTAATCAAAAGGGACTTGGATTTTTTCCATCATATATAATCTTTTCATAATGATCTGGATCAGTATCTCCTTCTGTACTAAAGCATACTATAACCGAGTTTTCGTCCAACTCTAGTTTCTCCTTCAAGGCCTTTAATTCTTCCCTTTCCAATAGCAAAGACACAAGGCCTAGGCCAACAGCCCCTGATTCGCCAGATACAATCTTTTTGTCATTTCCTATAGGATTAGCTAATAACCTCATTCCCCTAGCAGCCACATAGTCAGGACATGATACATAAGCTTTAGCGAAATCCCTCAAAATCTCCCAAGTGACTACATTTGGCTCTCCACAGGCTAAACCAGCCATAATAGTTTCTAAATCCCCAGTAACGGCATGTGGTTCACCATCGTTAGCCAATGCAGACTTATAAATAGTATCAGCATTTTGAGGCTCTATTATAGTAGTTATAGGGCATTCTTCCTCAAATATATTTGCATAATAGCCTAAAATTGCACCAGCAAAAGAACCTACTCCTGCTTGTAAAAATACATGTGTTGGCTTATTGGTTCCGTCTAATCTCATTTGGTCTAGAGCTTCAGCTGCCATAGTAGTGTAGCCTTGACATATCCAATTAGGCACCTTTTCATACCCTTCCCATGCAGTGTCTTGAATAACATATCCACCTATTTCTTCAGCCTTTTCCCTAGATTTTCTTACAGCATCGTCATAATTAACATCCAAAATATAAGCCTCAGCACCAGCATCTTTAATATGTTGAAGCCTTCTCAAAGACGATCCCTTTGGCATATACACAATAGATTTACATCCTAACTGTGTAGCTGCCCACGCTACGGCCCTTCCATGGTTTCCATCCGTTGCAGTAACAAATACCATGTCCTTAATCTTTTCCGCAATCTCTGGTGATTTCAAATAATCAAAGCTAATAGAATTTATGTCAACATTTAACTTTTCTGATAAAAGTTTTGCAATGGCATAAGTTGCTCCTAAGCCTTTAAATGCATTTAATCCAAACCTATGGGATTCATCCTTAAGATAAATCTTAGAAACTCCCAATCTCCTAGCTAGATTATCTAGACTTACTAAAGGGGTAGCCTTATAGCCTTGAATAGTAGCATGAAAATCTCTTACCCTCTTTGTTTCCTCTGCACTTAAAAAGCTAGGTAAATAATCTACTTTCCTATTGCTTATTACAGTCTTGATACCATAAATCTCATTAACTTTTTCCAACACCTCATCTCCTCATATAAAAAATTTGAATATATTTTTCACTACGAAAACTTTAGACTAACTTAAAATACATGTAAAAAATTTTCCACCACAATTGGATCATAATCAATTCCTGATAAAGCCTTTATTCTCTCAAGGGCTTCCTCATGGCTTATTCCTTTGCCTCCTAGCTTGTTTGTCATAGAATCATATGCTTCTGCCACGGAAATAATTCTTGCAAATAAAGGTATTTCCTCACCACGCAAGCCCTTTGGATATCCTTTGCCATTCCACTTTTCGTGATGAGAAAGAACTATATCTGCAATATCTACTGTTTCCTCAAACAAATTCAATATCCTATAGCCTATTAGAGAATGTAATTCTACTTTTTCTTTTTCTTGTGCATTAAGTTTACTTGTCTTATTTAAAACTTCCTTATCCAATACTATCTTGCCTATATCATGATAAAATCCAGCAGTCTTAACTCGTTTCACTTCAGTTTCAGGTAAACCCATATTAATTGCAATTTTTCCACATATTCCTGCTACATTACTAGAATGAAGTTCTTCCCTTTGGCTCTTTTCATACAAGGATGACATAACATCATCAAATANTTTGGAATTAATACTTTTCCTCTCTATACTCTTTATTTTATACATCTCTGCTTCTGCATTCTTCAAAATTATTTGAATATCCTGCCCAAGAGTAATTTTTGTATCGGATGCAAGAGAAATACTACCCCTAATCCCTCCTATATCCTCAGCTGAGAAGTCATCCTTAATTCTTTGAGTAATTTGTTTAGCTTCCTTAGCTTTTGTATTAGGAAGGAGTATAACAAACTCATCTCCACCTACCCTAGCAATAATATCACTATCTCTACAAGCATTTTTTAGTACCTTAGCAGTTTTTATTAGCAATTCGTCGCCCTTTTCATGGCCGTAAATATCATTTATTAGCTTCAATCCATTAACATCACCGTAAATAATGGATATTGGTAGATTTTTTTCAACATCTATACTTTTCAATTGATTATCAAAAATTCTTCTATTGTATAATCCAGTCACTGGGTCATGTGAACTTAAATACTCAATCTGTTTCTGAGCTTTCTTAGACTCAGTTATATCCTTAAAGGAAACCACTGCCCCTATTATTTCATCACCCTGTAGCTGAGGAAGCACATGATATTCTACATCAAAACTTGTCCCATCTTTTCGCCAAAATACTTCATCATCCGCATAAAAATGAGCTCCATCTTTTATTGCCTTAACTATTCTACATTCAGTTATATCTAATGGGCTGGTATTTTTCCTTGAATGGTGAATCTGATAATGCATATTCATACCAATCAATTCATCTTCATGATTATAACCAAGAAGTTCTAGGCCGCTAGCATTACAAAATGTACAGTTGGCTACAACATCTAATCCAAAAATACCCTCTGCTGTAGAATCTAAAATAAGCCTTAGTTGATTTCGATTATTATTCACTAAATCATTTGCAACTTTAAGCTCTAGGGTTCTATCTGCTACCTTCTCCTCCAGATTTTCAAATAATTCATTGATTGTATCAGCCATTTTATTAAAAGATTTAGCTATCATCCCTATTTCATCATTTCTAACCACTACTGCCCTTTGAGAAAAGTCTCCATCCCCAAACTTCTTTGTAATCTCTAACAAGTGACTTGCTGGCTTTAGTAGCTTTTTAGCCAAAAACAAATACGCTACTACGGTTACAGTCAATGTAATTACTGAAAAATTTATAGTTGATATAATGCCCTCTTTGACAGCAGCAGTAAATTGAGTATCAGGCATTACTGTAAATATTAACCAATCAAAGTATTCAGTTCTATATTCGGAAATATTGATATAAAGCATGGTCTGGATGTTAGAGAGCTTGTAGGAAGTAACATTTGTATCTAAGTATGACTTATAGGCTTCTGTTAATGCTGGATATCCCATATCATTTATTCGCACTTCTTTTTTCCTTCCATCTTGAAAAATCAAATAGTTGTCCATATTTACAGAGTTACCTATTAATTTGCCAGAATTTCTATCTATTACTATTGCCATTGAATCTGTATCTTTTGTTAGCATTTCTAAATGATTGTCTAAAATATCTGTTTCTTCAATTTGATGAAAATGATTTTCTATATAGAATTCCACTACATTATATACATCATTATCAAATCTACTTATAGTATCCGAAAAGCTCTTATCTGCATAAGCAAGCCAGTTTCTAAATATAATAGCTCCTATAATAAAAGCCGATAATATCATTATTGATACAAAAGCGATTAATATTATAGTTGTTATTGATAAATCTTCTTTTTCTATATTTTTACTCATATTCATCACATCGCCTTGTAGTTTATTAGATTTAGTTTATCAAAATATATATATTTCGTCAATTTATGCCATTATATAAACATATGCCCTTGATTTCAAAATTGAAATCAAGGGTATATTAATTTTTACCATGTTTCATTGTGTACTCTATCTTCCTTGTATCTTTCCTTTACTTGTCTTTCTTCAGCTGGATAACCAACCGCTATAATAGCCACAGGTTCTATATGGTCAGGTAATTCAAACAAGTCTCTAACTGGTTTAACTAGACTTTCTCTAGGATATACTCCGCACCAGCAAGTACCTAAACCTAAATGCTGACCTTCCAATAATATATTTTGAACAGCTGCCGAACAATCCTGTACCCAATAAGCTCCATCATATTTTACATTACTGGTATCTGCACATACCATTATAGCTAGTGGTGCTTCCTTTAGCATTTGAGTATAAGGATGAATAGTAGTTATTTCATTTAATCTCTCTCGATTTTTAATAAGAATAAAATGCCAAGGGTGTTCATTTCCAGCTGAAGGAGCATACATAGCTGCCCTTAACAACTTCTTTATACTCTCATCATCTACAGGCTTGTCTTGATATTTTCTAATGCTTCTTCTCTCAAATATTTCTTTCAAAGATATACCTCCTATAAACTCTTTTATACCCTTTAATTTTATAAGACTTTATTTAAAGCTTCCTTTAGCACCTCTGCTTCTTCATCAGAAAGAGTAATCCCCTTTCTCATCTTACCTTCTTCATGATTCCAATCTCTTAAGTCAAACTTGGCAGGCCTATCATTCCAACTTACTTTGTTAAGCTCCTTAGTCCAAGCTCCATTTTCTGAAAGCACTGCAACTTTTTCTGTGATTTCATATTTGAATTCAGCCATTGCTTATCTCTCCTTTATCCTTCTAAAATTCTAACATGAGTACATGATATCATTATACCCCTAAAGAAGGTAAACTTTCAATAAATCCTACTAGTCTATTTCTTCCTTCCTGTATATATAAATAGAAAAAGTCTTCCTATCAATGATAAGAAGACTAATAATCAATTTTATTGAATCAGCTTTCGAATCTAATTTTTGTTTTCCCTTATAAGCATAATCGCTTCTTCCTCACAAACAGGCTTACTAATAAAATAGCCTTGCAATTTATCACAGCCATGTTCTAATAAATAATCCTTCTGGGCTTGAAGCTCCACCCCTTCAGCTACTGTCTTTATCCCAAGTCCATGTGCCATTGAAATTATACCATTAGGTATTAGTGAGTTTTTATTTGGATCAGTTATATCTTCAATAAAACACTTATCGATTTTTAAGCTATCAACACTTAACTCACTTAGTCTATCTAATGAGGAATATCCTGTTCCAAAGTCATCAAGAGATATCTGAATTTCATTTGCTCTTAATTCCTTAAGTCTTTCTTTTACAATTCTAAAATTATCCATCATAATTGTTTCTGTAAGCTCCAACTCAAGGTTTCGTCCATTTATACCTGTTTCCTCTATTATATTTAATACAGTACTCACAAAATCATCTCTTATGAAATGGATGGTTGAGATATTTACTGCAACACGTATATCATTAAAGCCCAACTTTAACAATTCAGCAGCAAATCTACAAGCAACTCTTAAGATAAATTTGCTAAAAGGAATGATAAGTTGTTTTCTCTCCGCAATATCAATAAATTCTACAGGAGAAACAAGTCCAAATTCTTCTGAATTCATCCTAGCTAAAGCTTCAAATCCTTCAATTTTATCAGTCTTAGAATCTATTATTGGCTGATAAAGCAAATATATCTTCGATGTGTCTTCATCACTAATTGCTTCTCTTAATTCTCTTTCTATGATTTCTTCCCGTTGAACATTGGCCGCCATACTCTCATTAAAAAACCTGTAATTGCTAGCTACATTAATGTCAACATATTTAAGTGCAATAGTAGCATCTTTTAGCAGTTGATCCAATGATTTATCAGTTGAGTTGTATTCTACAACACCTATTTTAATAGCTACATGTTCACTGATACCATTAATTGTGAATCTCTGGTTGAACAAATCATTTACTTTATTAATTATACCTAGTAAATCTTCCTTATCATGGTAATGATTTATATATAGTACAAATTTTTCTGCTGTAAATTTAAATAGCTGAATATTTCTATTCTCAAGAGTTTTAATTCGTCTCCCTAGCTCTTTTAGCACCATATTACCATAATCGTAACCAAAGGTTAGATTTATAAGGTTTAAATTGTCACATTTAATCAATAATACTGCTTTATTATCTTTAT
>JGI24710J26742_10004802_pt1 | contig 10935 bp, 12 predicted proteins | sample BioPla2DNA2_FD_26742 | JGI IMG/M metagenome (IMG submission 26742) | reverse complement strand
GGGTGTGGGCTAAACAAAAAGAAAAACCGGTTTTCTTTTCAATGAGGAAAGCCGGTTTTGTATTTGACAAATAAAATGTTATACTGCATTAGAGAGAAGAACCTTATCGGAATGGATGAAGGGGATAAAAAATCGATGCATGAATGCAGGAGGTAACGGTGTTTTTTCGCGATCAGTATCAAGCCATAAAGAATCGGGATCCGGCGTTTCGCAGTCCGGCCGAAATCCTTTTTTACGCCAGTTTCTGGGCTTTGTTATTGCATAAATTAGCGCACGGATTGTACAATCTGCGGCTGTATGTGCTGGCACGACTGGTATCACAATTGTCCCGATTTCTGACACAAATTGAAATCCATCCGGGGGCGAAAATCGGCAGGCGCTTGTTTATGGACCACGGGGCCGCCGTTGTCATCGGAGAAACGGCAGAAATCGGAGAAGATGTTCTGATGTATCAGGGGGTTACTCTGGGTGGCACGGGGAAAGGAAAAGGAAAAAGACATCCCACATTGGAAGACCACGTACTGGTCGGCGCCGGTGCAAAAATATTAGGCGGTATCACGATCGGAGAGGGCAGTCGTATCGGTGCGGGGTCTGTCGTATTGGACGATATACCGCCGCATTCCACCGTAGTCGGGATTCCCGGGAAGGTGGTGCGGGTAAAAGGGCAGGATAAGCAGACCGATGTGACGGATCAGTATATTGAAACACTGGAACATCGCTTCCCGGACCCCGTAAACAAGGAAATATGCGAATTGCGGGCGCGGGTGGAGGCTTTGGAACAGGCACTCAAAAACAAGGAGAATACGAAAGATGCATAAGAATATCGGCGATTTCATAGGGAATACGCCCTTGGTGCGCCTGCAAAACCTGGAACAGGCACATGGATTGCAGGCGGCTGTATACGGCAAAGTGGAAAGCAGAAATCCGGCCGGCAGTGTCAAAGACCGTATTGCAAAAGCCATGCTGGATGATGCCGAAGAAAAAGGATATTTGCACAAGGGTGCAGTCCTGATCGAACCCACCAGCGGAAACACCGGCATTGCACTGGCGGCTTTGGCTGCGGCCCGAGGCTATCGCATGATACTCACCATGCCCGAAACCATGAGTGTGGAACGAAGAAGTCTGCTGGCGGCATACGGCGCGGAAATTGTACTCACCGACGGATCGGCCGGCATGCGCGGGGCGATCGAGGAAGCCGAGCGTCTGGCCGGAAAGTATCCCGGCAGCTTTATTCCCGGGCAGTTTGACAATCCCGCCAATCCGAAAGCACATTACGAAACAACCGGACCCGAAATCTGGCGCGATACAGAAGGGAAAGTGGATCTGTTGATCGCCGGTGTGGGAACCGGCGGCACCATTACAGGCACCGGTCGCTATTTGAAAGAAAAAAAACCCAAAACCCGGATCATTGCCGTAGAACCGGCGGAATCGCAGGTGTTGGCGGGTAAACCGGCCGGGCCCCATTCGATTCAGGGTATCGGTGCCAATTTTGTGCCTGCGGTACTGGATACAAGTCTTTTGGATGCGGTGGTAGCTGTAAAAAGCGAAGCGGCTTTTGCGGCCGCCCGACAAATGGCCAAAACCGACGGAATCTTATGCGGTATCTCGGCAGGCGCGGCACTTTATGCAGCTATACAGATAGCCGAACAAGCGGAAAACCGCGGCAAGACGATCGTTGTTATCCTCCCCGACGGCGGGGAGAAGTATATGTCTACCGATTTGTTCCGGTAAGCATGATGACAAGAAAACGCCCCCTGAACCGGCATGGCACCGGGTAAGAGGGCGTTTTTGGATGTCTTCAGGCAGGAATTAGAGTTTCTTCCAAACCGCGGTAAATTGTGTGTACTCTTCCAATGTATATTGCGAACCCGGTTCGAGGATCTCATCGGAACCGTTGGCGCTCCAGCCGAGGAATTTATGGCCCGGTTTTGCCATGCCTAAATCCGAACGGGTAGCCAGCGTAATGACCGTACCTTCTTCTGTTTCAAAGAAGCTCTTGGTGCCTCTGCGGAATCGGCCGCCGTTATGGCTGTAGCTGTAGGCAATCATCGCCGGGGGTTCGTTTACTGTCAAAGAGAAAGGTTGCGTGAAAGCAATGCCGGTGTCGCTTTTCAGCTGCGCACGTACGTAGGAATTGATCACGTCTTCATAGTCGTTCAGGTCGATCGTATTGCCGGTGGCAATTACTTCTCCGTCCGCGATCCATTCGACGGTATCGTAGTCCGCNCCTTCTACGGTAATGACATTTTCATCCTGATTTACAGAAATATTGGAAATGGAGGGGGTGGATTGATCCAGCAGGTACAAGGTCGATGCATTTCCGCTGCCGGGCATGTTGCGGCCGTCCGGGAGGGTTGCATTGATTCCGTCAACACGCGATACGCGGGCTACCGCATAGAACGTTCCGTTTTCCATCGCGGCACGGGTTGCATCGATCGTGAGTTCGGGCATCAGCATCATATTGAAAGAATAACCGGTAGCGTCCAGGCTGTGCGTATCATCATTGGAAAAGCCCCAGATCTGACGGCCTTCCGGCAGGAGTTCCATCAACAGATTATCCCAGAGGATGCGGTCAAAACGCGATTCGTTGTCGATTTTATTGATCACTTCCATCCCGACAACACTGGGATAGGTGCGAAGAAGATAGCTGTATTTCGAGATATTGGCCGGATCGTGCGAAGGCGCATCGGAAACGTATCCACTGCTGCTTGCGCCGGTGTAGCGTCCCATGTGGTTGATATGCGAGAAACCGCCCAATGCTTCTACCTGTGCCAGCGTATGCGCCATCTTTTGGGTGGAGGACCATCCGGCACCCCAGGCACTCGTGTCGTTGTTGAAGTCCGCCATAAAGGTGTTGATGTGATCGGTGCGGGACTGCTCATTGGCATAGGAGAAGTCCAGCATGCCGCGGCCGTCCCGGCCGACACCGGCTTCAATTTCTGCTTTGCGTTCGGGTGTAACCGGACCCTTGTTTGCATTTTCCCAACCGCGTGTCGTATAGTTGTGGTCGGTCATAGCAAGGATATCGTAGCCTTTGTTGTAGTGATCTTCCACCATATCGCTGGTCAGATTTCTACCGTCTGAGTTTTGCGAGTGCGCGTGGAAATCGGCTTTGTATTGATCGTAACTTTCCCAATCCACTGTTTCGTAGGGATTGTTGATTATGTAATCGACTTCAGCCCCTGCATTGGCCGCAAACACACTTCCGGGAAACGAACTGACCGTTATCACCGCAGCCAGTGTGAAAGCAGCAAATTTCTTCATCATGCTTTTTTTCATTATATGACTCCTTGTCAAAATACTCCGGGGATGTCCTCCCGGGCAAGTCAACTATAGCATCAAGATATAAAGTAAAAAGAAGTTTTATGTTAAAACAAAACGCATGTTGATTAAGAACAGGTAAAATCAAGTGGAAATAAAAAACGAAACGATGCATTCGTTTTGCCGGTGCTCTGTTGCAGCGTATGTCGATCAGGTTGAAGATGAATATATGATCGCGCAGAGACACATCGATCAGATGAAGACGGATCGAACCACAGGTCACTCGTGATTTGATAGACATCGAAGGTCAGGTGGAAGGCAATCTTGTAGGGCTTGCTTATCGCCTAAAAGGTGTAGACCGTTTTTCGGAGAAGATAAAAGCAGACGCTGAAGAAATGAGTCTATCACTCTTGGAGACGGATAAGAAAAGTACCGATGTGTTGCGTTATACGATGGCAATAGATGAAAGTAAATTCACGGATGGATATTTGAAAACCGTCGAGTCTCTGGTTAGAAAAGGGTATAATGAGATAAGGGTGAAAAACACCTTTTTGGAGGGCGCTCCGTACAAGGGCATCAATACTCTCCTTTCTGACACGGCGGGAAATATCTTTGAGTTGCAATATCATACGCCGAAATCTCATGAAATCAAAGAATCTGTTTTACACAAGCTGTATGAAAAAAGCCGTACATCAACTGATGTCTCTGAACAAAAGCAATTAGATGCAGAGATGGTTAGAGTCAGCAATGACATCCCGAATCCAATTAATGTAGATCGAATAAAAAATATCTTGAAAATAAAGGATGAGTAAAATGAAAACCAGTTATTGGTTCTGTCCAGAGCAAAATTCATATGTGATGTATAGTGATGGAGTATTCTACTCAATAAAAAATGGAGTGTCTGTAGAGGATAGATATTACAAGAAAATCCTGATCGGAGAGATATACACCGAAGATATCTCAGAGGAGGAGTACAATGCTCAGCTTGCTTAGAGCATCCAGCGTATGCTCAAGCACAACGGACACTATGGGCTGGCGGAAGTCTTCATCTGGTGCCGCAGCAAGGGCTATACCACAGTTTTGGCAGTATGTGCCGACATATCCGCGAACGCGGGTACAAAAAGACACGCAAACACAAATAAAGCTACATCGCCTACCAAAACTTGCAGGGGACCTACCCGGGCGAGAAGGTGTAGGTAGACATACAATAAGTTCCGACTGAATACCTTCGCTTTCNGTGTTATGGTGATCGCTACGATCAAATCACCGCCATTGACGAATATAGCCGAAAGCGCGTGTTGGAAATCGTCAAGAAAAAAGTGCCTATGAGACCAAAAATTTGTCCAGGCACGGACAAAAAGAATGGGATTTCCCATTCGGAGCATCCAAATCGACAACGGTGCTGCATTTGTGAATGACCAAGACCGAATCCGGCGCGAAAGTGCCTTTGGGAAAGCCTTGCAGGCATTAGATATTCAGCTGTGCCGGATGAGGCCTTATTCGCCTTGGAAAACGAGAAAGTCGAACGCAATTACCGAGAAAACAGGAAAATGCTTTACAACCGTGAGGTCTTCACCAGCGAAAAAGGACTGCGGCGAAACGTCGCCAAGCACGAACGACGGTACAACAAAAAAGCGAAAAGGGTTCTCAACTTCAAGATTCCCAACGAAATGGTAGCTGAGTGTTTCTCAAAGTGGAACACTTGCCTTGACAGGTAGGAGGCGTTAGCCCAGCCTTTTATCCAACTATTGACACGTGTCCTACATACGTGTAACATATAGATACTCAGTGTAGTCGATTGAGAGCAACCCCGCCAATCTTCTACCTTAATGGAGGCATTGGAGACTATGAAAATGTTTCCATACCGGGAAGTTGTGAAGATTCTAAAGCAACATGGCTATGAGTACGTACAAATGGTTCTCACGAAATTTACCGGAATAGTGAGACGGGAAAATCTTGCCCGCTTAAATGTACGGCAAAGAACATCCCGACTGGGACGCTTAAGAATATTTCGCGGATCACGGGGATCGAGTTTTCTTGATCCCCGGATGCTTCGGGGTAGGGTTGCAACGGGAGACCAAAAAGGAGAAGATGACCATGAAAGCAAGCTATGTATTTCCGGCGATTGTGGAGTGGGTGCCAGAGGATCAGGTCTTTGATATTAACTTCCCTGATTTGGAGGAATGTTTTACCTTCGCTGAATCAGACGAAGACGTCATTCGTAGTGCTCGTGAAGTTTTAGAGCTCTGCCTGTATGATAGAGAAGAACGGCAGGAGAGCATTCCCACCCCGACAGGATTCAGAGAATTGAATCTAAATGCTGGGGAATCAGTCCTGATGGTGGATGTGTGGATGGTGCCAGTGAGAGACCGGTTCGCTAACAAGGCCGTGAAGAAGACACTGACCATACCGAAGTGGCTCAATGATATCGCTGAGGAGAACAAAGTGAACTTCTCGCAATTGCTCACGAGTTCTCTAAAAGAATATCTGGGCGTGCCAAAGAGCTAGATTTGCACATGATGAAAGGGCCTTTCATGGGTCCTTTTTCAATTCACGACAAAATCAACTACAGCCAACAAAAATAAAACAAAAAACCGCTTGAAACCATTGGAATCAAGCGGTTTATATTTGGTCGGAGTGAGAGGATTTGAACCTCCGGCCCCTTGCTCCCGAAGCAAGTGCGCTACCGAACTGCGCTACACCCCGATGTACTGACGAAGGCAAGTATGTGGTCGGGGTGAGAGGATTCGAACCTCCGGCCCCATGGTCCCAAACCACGTGCGCTACCGGGCTGCGCTACACCCCGCCGATCAGTCATGCAATATAGTATACTGCATTGAACGGGAATTTGCAAACAGAGTTTACGCAGGATTTACAAACGCAGGAAGCGGAAGATATGCTATACTGTGAATAGAAAGCACAGTAATTTGTCGGTACATAAAGAAATCGATGTACAGATAAACGATGGTAGTCTATGTTATAATTATATTGTATTTTTTTATACTCTGCTTAGAATTGAGGGTCGTGCCGTGAAACCAATGTTACCCCAAACAAGAAAATACCTGAACAAATCAGGAAGAAACAGAAGATCTGCATCCGGTATTGTGATCGATGCAGTGAAGATGCAACTTACGGAGGGTAATTACTCCGTCGGGGATCGTATACCAAATGAGTTTGAGATTGCCGAGTCACTGGAAGTGAGCCGGGGTTCTGTACGTGAAGCGATGAAGATTCTGTCGGCAATGGGCGTTGTGGAAATCCGACGGGGAGACGGCACGTATATTTCGGATAAGATCGGCCCGTCTCTGATTGAGCAGATGATGCTGCAATTGGTAAAAAGAGACCGTGACTCCGATGAATTGGCGCAGATTCGCGAGATTATCGAAAGAGGCATTGTCCAATTGAGCATCCAAAATGCAACCGAAGAACAAATCCAGGCGCTGCGCGATGTATGGGAAAGACAGAAAAAAGAAGTTGAGGAAAAACGATTTGATCATAATCATCTGATTTCATCGGAATTGGCATTTCATGAAGCGATGGTGGATTGTACAAACAATGAACTCCTAAAATTGCTGTATATGTATATTCTGGAATTATTCCTTCCGGAGAGATATCAGTATAAGGATTGTGACTATGAAGAGCATATGCATATTGCCGTACGCGTGCACGCGCCGGTTATAGAAGCGATTGCAAACCGGGATCCCGAAGCAGGGGATGCCGCCATAAGAGAAACGACGTATCAGTGGGTCAGGTTGACAGATAAAAATGAATAAGGTTTCCATGAATGAATAAGTGGTTGGATTCGAATGAATCGGCCACTTTTTTTTTGGCTTTAAACGGCTTTTGTTCTTTTCTAATTATCTCTCAGATAAAGGAAGATAATTACTAAAAAGATTGCGAATACCGCCGCATTGTGGTAAAGTAGTTTTAAACATCGGACGTCTTATGAAGCAGGTGGAATCGCGGAGGATTTTTATTTCAGGTGCGTGAAATCGATATCAGTCAAACCGCACAAATGATTTATTAAATGAAAGATCGGGAGGGTGTATATGGCAAAAAGAAAAACCATTTTGGACTTGCAAAAGATGAAGGATGAAAAGGAAAAGGCGGTTTGGATGACCGCTTATGATTTCCCCATGGCATCCTTTGCGGAGCAAGCGGGTATCGACATGATTCTTGTCGGAGATTCGATGGGAATGATCGTTCTCGGATACAAGGGCACGGTACCGGTTACGATGGAAGATTGCATCCGCGCCTCGCAGTCCGTACGCAGAGGTGCACCGAACACGTTTGTGATCGGAGATATGCCGTTTGGTTCCTATCAGTCGAATACGGATACTGCGGTAGATAATGCGGTACGTTTTCTTAAAGAAGCGGATTGCGACGCAATCAAGCTGGAGGGCGGAATTCGTGTAGCAGACAAGATCCGAGCGATATCGGATGCGGGTATTGTGGTGTTTGGACACATTGGTCTTACGCCGCAGAGTTCATCGGCTTTGGGTGGCTTTAAAGCACAGGGCCGGACGGCGGAGAGCGCGCGTCCCATTATTGAAGATGCACTTGCTGTGGAAAAAGCAGGAGCAAAAGCCTTGCTCGTAGAAGGGGTTCCCACTGAGGTTACATCTATCATTACGGAACTGTTGTCCATTCCTGTTTACGGAATCGGTGCAGGGATTGAATGTGACGGACAGGTTTTGGTTTGCGGTGATATGCTCGGCATGTTCCAGGAATTCACCCCTAAATTTGCGAAAAAGTATGCGGATATTGCACAAGTAGCGATCGATGGCATCAAGCGCTTTGTGGATGAAGTAAAAACCGAACAATTCCCGGCGGAAGAGCATTGTTATCGTATCTCCGGAGAGAAGCGTTCGTTTGATGATCTGCGGGATGAATATCTGAATCGTTCAGCAGAACAGTAATTGGAAAGGAGAAATATATGAAAAAAGTATTACTGGTGTTCTTACTGGCATTTGCGCTGGTTATGACTGCTTGTGGGAATGAAACAAGCACACCCGCAACGGAAGCGGAAGCGGATGCGGATACCACGGTCGAAGATACCGGAGCGGATAATGCACCATCATCCGACGCCGAGGTGAATTTAAAGGCAACGCATGCCGTTGCACCGACGCATCCCTATCATCTGGGATTGGAGAAGTTTGCGGAAATCGTGGCAGAGAAAACAGACGGTCGCGTAAAAATTGATATCTTCCACTCCGGCCAGCTGGGCAATGAGCGCGACTCGATTGAAGGATTACAACTGGGAACGGTTGACATTGCCGTAAGTTCGACAGCACCCATCGGTACCTTTGTCAAAGATTTTCAGATGTTGGATTTACCCTTTATTTTTGAAGACTATGCCACAGCGGATGAGCAATTGGATGGAGAATTAGGACAAGCCTTACTTGCGAAACTGGAGCCGCTGGGTGTGATCGGCGGAGCATTCTGGGAGAATGGATTCAGAGAGATTACGACCTCGGAAGATTGGGGTCCGATTGAGAGTGTAGAAGACCTGAAGGGATTGAAGATTCGTACACAGGAAAGCGAAGTGCATATGAACGCTTTCAAGGAGCTGGGAGCCGACCCGACACCGATGGCATTCAGTGAAGTTTTCACCTCTCTGCAATCCGGCGTTTTAGATGCGCAGGAGAATCCGGTACCGATTATTTATAACAATAAATTATATGAGGCACAGGCAAATCTGAGTTTGACGAACCATTTTTATTCTCCTTCTACGATCCTGTTCAGCAAAAAAATGTTTGACGGATTGGATGCCGAGACCCAGCAGATTTTCATGGATGCAGCAAAAGAAGCGGCGTTATATGAACGGGAACAAATTCGAAAACAGGAAGCAGAACAAGTGGGCCTCTTGAAAGAAGAAGGCATGAATATCGTTGAACCGGATACAACGGCTTTCCGCGAAGCAGTACAACCCGTGTATGAACAATATCAAAACGAGTTTGATGCGGAATTGATGAATCTTTTACTGAAATAGAGAAAAGGGCAACCTAGCTTGCCCTTTTCGGGAGGTGAATGTATGAAGGCCTTGAATCGAGTGAATAAGACAATCGCGACGATTATCAGTTGGATTGCGGGTATTCTGCTGGCGGTTATGGTATTTGTTACTTTTTGGCAGGTTATCGTACGACTTTTGCGCAGTTCGCTGCCCTGGTCAGAAGAAGTGGCCCGATATATGCAGGTGTATCTGACTTTTCTTGGTGTCAGCGTTGGCGTGCGTTTGGAAGAATTGGTTGCGGTTGAAGCGGTATATGAAAAGACGCCAAAGATAGTACAGAAAGTAATCAATATTTTTGTTTATCTCGTGATCGGGATCGTCTCCCTGCTTCTTATCCGATACGGATGGAGTATAGCCAAGGTTACGATGATGCAGTCTGCACCGGTAACCGGGATTAAGATGGGTTATGTCTATGGAGCTATATTAGTCGGATCATTATTGATTTTCTTCCATAATGCGGTCAATGCAATCAATTATCTGACCGGATGGAGTGATCCGGATGAAAAACAAGCTCCGGTAAACAGAATCGAGGCGCAGGGATGAGTGAAACTCTATTTGTAGGATTAATGCTGTTTGGCTTATTGGTCGTTTTTTTAGTGTTTAAGGTGCCCATTGCGTTTGCATTGATCGGTGCTTCTGCAATTACCTTGGTAGCAATCGGGCTGCCATTGGAAGTAACCGCGCAAAGACTGTTTACTTCCCTTGACTCTTTTGCCTTCTTGGCAATCCCGTTCTTTATCCTTGCCGGGAATTTGATGGGATACGGGGGCATTTCAGAACGACTGGTTGGTTTAGCGAATTCGCTTGTAGGACATTATCCGGGCGGACTTGCTATCGTGAGCATTGTATCCTGTATGTTCTTTGCAGCTATTTCGGGATCGGGAGCAGCCACAGTGGCAGCAATCGGCGGGATCATGATTCCTTATATGGTACGGTCGGGGTATCCGGTAGGATTTTCCTCAGCGATTAATGCGTCAGCTGGGGGTATCGGTATTATAATTCCCCCCAGTATTCCTTTGGTAAGTTACGCAGTGCTGACCGGTACTTCGGTTATCGAATTGTTTACCGGAGGCATCACAGCAGGTATCGTTATCGGTATTTGCTTAATTGTCGCAGCTATATTGATATCAAGAAAACATAATTACCAAACCGGTGTGAAAGCAACCTGGGCACAACGTGGTACAGCGTTTCTCAAAGCGATACCTGCGTTGATTATGCCGGTCATCATCCTGGGCGGGATCTATTCCGGACGTTTTACAGCAACCGAATCGTCTGTCGTAGCGGTTGTGTATGGTTTAGTAGTGGGATTGTTTGTATATAGGGGGCTGAATCGGGAAAATTTGCCACGGATATTCAAAGACTCTGCGATAAGCACGGCACAGATATTATTTCTGATTGCCGGAGCAACGCTGTTTGGATGGTTGCTCACGAATTACCGCGTACCGGATGCCATTGCTACCAATATGATGAATTTGACCAACAATCCGATCATCATTTTACTTTTGATGAATATTATTCTCTTTGTAATGGGAACCTTTATGGACACGGTAGCTTCCATCGTTATCGTGACACCGATCCTGTTCCCGATTGCAAAAAGCATAGGCATGGATCCGGTTCATTTCGGGATCATGATGTGTTCGAACTTAGCTGTCGGACAGGTA
>JGI24710J26742_10004800_pt1 | contig 10936 bp, 10 predicted proteins | sample BioPla2DNA2_FD_26742 | JGI IMG/M metagenome (IMG submission 26742) | reverse complement strand
CTATCAAGTAAAATATTTTTTGAATCAATAAACATATAAAATCTCCTAACAAGTTAAAAGTTAATTTTTGAAATATAGATTATTATTTCTATTTTCCTACAAGTATTATACAAAAAAAACAGTAGCTAATCAATTTAAAAATACACATTAAACGATTTTTAATAATAAATCTAAATCTTGATAGTTTTCAATAATAATATCAGCACCTAATTGTTGAAGTTGTTTTTTAGTTAATAGCGAACTTACTCCAACAACAGTTTTAGCTTTAGCATTGATAGCTGCTTGAATACCACTTTTGGCATCTTCAAAGATAACACAGTCTTTAATATCCGTATTTATCCTTTTTGCAGCTCTAAGATAAATCTCAGGATTTGGTTTACCAGGAAAGCTATGATCTGAACAAACAATATCATCTTTTTTAAACCATCTATCTAATTTTAATGAATCATAAAAAAAGTCGACATTACTTTTTGGCGCTGCTGTAGCAATCGTAAAGGGAATATTTCTTTTTTTGAGTTCATCAAAAAACTTTTCAATTCCACTAGCAAGTTTGTAAATGNCATTTTGATGTTTTTGGCATAGTTGGCGATAGATTGATTCTTTTTCATCAATTAATTCTTGCAGCTGTTCTTTAGTNAAGTCATCTTTAATAAAGTGTTTNATTGTAACATCAGGATTAAAACCATGGATGTATTGATTTAATTGTTGGACAGTATATTTAACACCAGTATGGTGGNAAAAAAATTGTTGCCATGATTCTTCAACGATGGCTTTATCAAAGATAATTGTTCCATTAAAATCAAAAATTACTGACATAACATATCCTCGCTTGATTATTATAACTCATTTTATAAAAAAGAGTAATATATAGATAGTAAGTTTTTGTATATTTTATTGAAACGGTATACAAAAAGGTATATAATGAAAAAGTTGAAAAATAATTAAATTATTTATAGGAGGTAATTCTATGGAAAAGAAAGTCACTTTTAAAAAAAGATTTGAAACATTTATTGATAGTTTGGTTTTATTTGTTTTGGTTAATTCAATTTATTATGCTTACACTAATCGACCAATAGAACAATTTGAGTATGTACTGAAGGGTTTATTATCATCTTTAAAAATCTTTACAATCATTTCATTTTTGTTTCTATTAGGTAATTACTTCTTAAATCGTAAAGAATATAACCAAAATATAAAAAATTGGTTAACTAAAAGAATAATAGTAAAAAAACAAGATCAAGAAGTTGATAAATGATTGAATTCAATCAACTTCTTTTTTTGTTAACTAATTATCTAAAAAAGAATGTGTTATAATTTATAAGAGGTGATTAGTGTGTCTGTTTTAGTAGTTTCGGGAATATCAGGTGCTGGAAAATCAGTCTTTTTAAAGACCTTAGAAGATATTGGTTATTATTGTATTGATAATTTACCTCCAGCATTACTAGTTTCAGTTAGTAAATTAAATGTCAATGGAAAACTAGCAGTCGTCATTGATGTTAGAAGCAATGAGTTATATGATACTTTACTAAGTGAAATAGCTAACCTAAAAAAAGAGAATATTGAATATACTTTAGTCTTTTTAGATTGTGACAAAGACACCATCTTAAGTCGCTACAAATACACCAGAAGATCACATCCACTCATTTCACAAAAGTATCCTACTTTAGAAAGTGCTATTGATTATGAATATGAACTTTGTAAAAGAGTAAGAAATGAAGCTGATATCGTGATAGATACCACCCATTTTAATCCTGTTCAACTAAGGCAGTATGTAATTGATGCTTTTAAACAAGATGGTTATAAAAACTTAACTATTAAACTTATTTCATTTGGTTATAAAAATGGTTTACCTTTAGAAGCGGATTTAGTTTATGATGTTAGGTGCTTACCAAATCCATTTTATATTGCTGAGCTAAAAATGAATTCAGGACTAGATGATAATGTTTATGATTACGTGTTTTCATTTAATCAATCAGAAGTTTTTGCTCAAAAGATATTTGATTTTATTAAATATGCCTTGCCTTATTATGTGGAAGAAGGTAAAAATGAGCTGGTAGTCGCTATTGGCTGCACTAGTGGTAGACACAGAAGCGTAGCCTTTACTAGATATTTAGAAAATATGCTAATGGAGTTAAATCATCGTATAATCACTTACCATAGAGACATTGATAAGGAATTTTAGGATGAATAATATTGAAGTATTATCACCAGTAGGTTCACCCAATTCACTTGTTGCAGCAGTCAGATCAGGAGCAGATGCTATCTATTTGGGAGCAAAAAGTTTTTCAGCTAGAAGAAATGCCACAAACTTTGCTGAAGATGAATTGTTAAATACTGTTAAGTACTGTCATAAACGCCAAGTAAAAGTTTATGTTACAGTAAATATAATGATTAAGGAAAAAGAAATAGCTGAGGTTATTGAACTTTTAGAGTACCTTAATGATTTAGGGGTTGATGCTATTATTGTTCAAGATTTAGCAGTTGCTAAATTGGCTAATGAGTTTTTNCCCGATTTANCACTGCATGGTTCTACTCAGATGAGTATTCAAAATCCTTATGCTTTACCTATACTTAAAAGATTGGGTTTTAAAAGAGTTGTTGTGGCTAGAGAAATGAATAAAAAACTACTACAACAATTTTGTCAAAAAGCTAAGGAATACGACATTGAAGTAGAATTTTTTGTTCATGGTGCTTTATGTATGTCTGTTTCTGGGCAATGTTTATTGAGTGCCATGATTGGTTCAAGAAGCGGAAATAGAGGACTTTGTGCTCAAAGTTGTCGTTTGCCATTTGAAGTAGAAAATGGAACAGGCTATGATTTATCATTAAAAGATTCTTCGCTGTTTAAATATGTTAATGAACTAAAAGAAATTGGTGTTTCATCTTTAAAAATTGAAGGGAGAATGAAAAGACCAGAATATATTGCCATAGCTACTAAATGTTGTAGAGAAGCAGTAGATAATAATTATGTTGATGAAAATTTGGAAAAACAGTTAAAAGATATTTTTTCTAGAAGTGGTTTTACTGATGGTTATTATACCAACAATCTTGGAAGAGAGATGTTTGGCATCAGAACTAAAGACGATGTTCTAGCAACTAAAGAAGTCGTAAATGAAATTCATGAAATCTATCGTAACGAACGTCAATGGGTCCCGCTATCATTCTTTTTTAAAGCTAAGGAAAATCAAAAAATGATGTTAACTGTTTATGATGAGGATAAATCAGTTACTGTAATTGGAGAAAAACCACTAATAGCTACTAATAAACCGATTGATGAAGAAACTCTTAAAGTTTCACTTTCAAAGTTGGGAGGAACTTGTTATTACTTAGAAAATATCAGTTTTGATATTGATGATAATTTGTTCATCAGAAATAGTGAAATTAATAAACTTAGAAGAGAAGCAATAGAAAAACTTGACAACTTAAAAGAAAGAAATGTCTATTGCAAAAAAGAAGTTTTATATCAGTTAAAGGATAAAGAACACAGTTTAAAAGACATATATATTCGTATCACTGACAAAGAGCAGTTGCCTGATAATTTGGAAAATATAAAAGGAGTGATTATTCCAATTAATTGTCAGTTAGATCAAATTAATGAAAAGACTATCGTGGAAATACCTAGATGGATAAATAACACTGAATATATTATTGAAAGACTAAATTATTTTAAAGAAAAAAATGTAAAAAAGGTTTATTGTAATAATTTAGCTGCTGTTGAATTAGCTAATAGTTTAGGTTTTCAAATAATGGGAGGAAATTTCTTAAATGTAGCTAACAGTCTAGCTTGCAGTATTTTAGAAAAAGAAAACCTTAAAGATATAACACTATCAGCGGAAATAGATTTAAATGAGATTAATCAAATTGAAACAATAATGAATAAAGGAATTATTGCCTATGGTTATCTTCCTTTGATGCTACTGGTTAATTGTCCTTTAAAAAATGGTCGAGATTGCGCCAGTTGTGATAAAAAAGGTCATATCACTGATAGATTGGGTTATAAATTTCCAATTAGATGTAATTTAAATGTTTCAGAACTTTTAAATCATACGCCTATTTATTTAGCTGATAAAATGGATGATTTACAAAATTTAGATTATCTAATATTGTATTTTACTGACGAAACAAAAAAAGAGGTAACTTCAACAATTGAAGCTTACAAAAATAAAGAAAAGATATTAAAAGAATATACAAGAGGACTATATTATCGATCAGTATTATAGAAAAATATATTTTTAAAGAAGGAGAGTAAGATGATAAAAGCAGTAATATTTGACTATGATGGAACTTTAGCTAACAGAGAAAAAGGGGCTTGTAGCGCTTATAGAGCCTATCTTAAAAATTTTGTGATTAAAGAAAAGATTGATGATGTACATTTTGAAGCTCTTGTTCAGGACTTATTGTTATGGGATGAGTTTGGCGCTGGTAATAAAAAATATATGATTGAAAGATTCAATAACAAACATGGCTATAGCATCAATCATGATCACCTTATCAATTGGTGGATTGAAAATTTAGGGATTTATGAACCATTATTTGAAAATACTTTAAAAACTTTAGATTATTTAAAAGGNAAATATAAATTAGGAATTATTACTAATGGTACAAAATTAGCTCAAAATACTAAAATTGATTGTACAAATATTCGNCATTATTTTGACAGTATTGTTATTTCTGGTGAATTTGGCAAACATAAACCAGATGTATCAATTTTTGAAGAAGCTTTAAGACAGTTAGATGTCTTGCCACATGAAGCAATCTATGTTGGGGATTCATTCTATAATGATGTTTTAGGAGCGTATAATGCTAAAATTAAACCAATTTGGATCTGGTGTGATGATGGAAAATATAATTTAGATTCAACTAAAAGAATATTTAAAATTGAAGATTTAATGGAGATATTATAAAAAGTAAAAAGACCTCTTTTATGATAGAATTGTAATAGAGGTTTTTATATGTATAAAATTATTGCCTGTGATTTGGATGAGACATTGCTAAACTACAACAAACAAATTTCCAAAGAAGATGAAATTAGTATCAAAGCTCTAGATGAAGATGTAAAATTTGTTTTAGCTAGTGGTAAAGCTTATCAAGATATTATCCCTTATTTAAAGCAGTTAGATTTATATGGGAAAAAAGGGCAATATGTTATCTGTTCAAATGGTACAACGATTGTCAATTGTGAAAATGATGAATTAATTAGTTTAACTACTTTACCATTTAAAACAGCCCAAAGACTATTCAATGTGGGATTAAAATACGATATTGTAATTCATATTTTTACTCTTGATAAAATTTATACTTATAATTTAAATCAAGATGAAATTAATTATTTAAGTGGGACAGTAACATTAACACCTTTTGAAAAACCAAGTATTGAATTTTTGAAAAATGAATCAATTATCAAAATTGGTTTCACTAAAACTGACATTGAATTTTTAAGAATGATTGAAAAAAAAGATCTTGTTGATTTTGATGATATTGATATTTCTTATTCTGCCAACAGATATTTAGAATTCAATAAAAAAGGGATTGATAAAGGATATGGTTTAAAACTACTAGCTGATAAGTTGGGTATAGATAAAAAATATATTGCTTGTATTATTGATAATTATAATGATTTAGTAATGAAGCCATACTCTTCATTATTTATCGGTGTAGCAAATACAGTAGAAGAAATAAAACCATATTGTGACTATATCTGTCAGAGAACTTGTGAAGAAAGTGCTGTTAGTGAAGCGTTAAAATATATCAAGGAGAAAGGATTATGTATTTAGGAGTTGACTATTATCCAGAGCAATGGGGTTTAGAGTTAATCGATGAAGATTTAAAAAACATTAAAGAATTAGGATGCAACATAATTAGAGTTGCAGATTTTGCTTGGGATGTTTTTGAACCAAAAGAAAATCATTACGACTTTACTTTTTTTGATCAGGTAATTGAAAAATGTAAAGAATATGATTTAAAAGTAATGATGTGTGTTCCAACAGCAACAATGCCTAGATGGTTAAATTTAAAATATCCTGAAATTATGGCAAAAGATGAGTTTGGTCATAGTCAGCCATTTGGTGGAAGAAGAGGATATTGCTACAACAGTGATATCTATTTGCGAAAAGCGTTGTCTTTAACTAAAGCAATGGCTAAACATTATAAAGATGAAAAACAAATTGTTGTTTGGCAATTGGATAATGAAATTGGTCATGAAGGAAGTGATATGTGCTATTGTGAAAACTGTCATGAAAAATTTATCAGTTATCTAAAAGGAAAATATGGAAATATTAAGGAATTAAATAAAAGATGGGGAACCTCTTTTTGGACTAGTACTTATGATAGATTTGAAGATATTCAACTTCCCAAAAAAGCCTATACTGCTCAAAATCCTTCTTTACGTTTAGAGTGGGAAAGATTTAGAAATATTACTATTAACAACTTTTTAGTTTCAATGTATCAAACTTTAAAGACAGTAATTCCTAATTCGACAGTATTACATGATTTAGAAGGTGGTACAATGGATAAACACTTTGATCCATTTGAACTTTCAAGAAAGTTTGATGATATTGCTTATAATAATTATCCTGTTTGGGGTGGACTGATAGAACCATTAAAGCCATATGAAGTAGCTTTAGCTTTGGATATGGCTAGAGGCTTTAGAAAAGATAAATACTGGATTACTGAACAAATCATGGGAGCACAGGGTCATGATGTAATTGGTTGTGCTATTAAGCCAAATCAAGGCTCTTCTTGGGCACTGCAAGCCTTTGGCAGAGGCTGTAAAGGTATGTTGTTTTTTAGATATCGTGGTTTTAATAAAGGTGCAGAGCAGTATTGTTTTGGACTTTTAGAAAGTGATAATAAAAAGAAAAGAAAATATTATGAAGTTCAAAGACTATTTAAATATATAAAAGAAAATAAAGACTTTTTTAATAATCCAATTAAAGCCAAAGCAGCTATCGTATTTGATTATGATAGTGCTAGTTGTTTTAAAATTCAAAGACAATCAGATAGTTTTAACTATGTTGAAGAAATGGGCAAATTATACAAACAGTTATGGATGAGAGATATTTGTACTGATATTATTATTAATAGTGATGATTTAAATAAATATGAACTGGTCATTATTCCTTATATGATTATGATGAAAGAAGGTTTTATCAATAAACTTAAGGAATATGTTACCAATGGTGGCAAAGTAATTTTAACAGCTAGAAGTAGCTGGAAAGACCAGGATAACAATTTCATCTTAAATGAAGATTTACCACTATATTTAACTGATTTAACTGGAGTAATAGTAGATGAGCAAGAAAGTTTATTAGCTAATACCTATCGTGATTGTGTAGATTTAGAAAACAATATTTATAAAGGTTATATTTTTAAAGAAATGTTAAAGATTACATCAGCTAAAGAGTTGGTTAAATGGCATAATTGTCCATTTGGTGACTATAGTGCCATTACAGTAAATAAATATGGCAAGGGAAAATGCTATTATTTGGCTAGCAGTTTTGAAGAAAAACTTGTTGAAAAATTATTTGATGAAATTACTGGTCAGAAAATTATCAAAAAAGAAAATGAAGAAAATATTGATTTAGGTAATAACGTAACATTATTCATCGACCATGAAAATTTTAAATGGGAATTAAAGCATGTTAGAAATTAGATTAGAAAAAGCTAGTATCAAATACTTAAATCAAATTGAAAACTATCGAAAAGAAATGTTAAAATCAAATAGTAGTTTTGATGGCTGTAGTAATTTGGATAAATATGATAATATCAATGAGTGGATAGCTTACTGCTACAAGATGGAAAATATAGAAACTAAACAGTTAGGTTTAGTCAATGCTGATCAATTACTTTTGCTAAATAGTGATGAAGAAGTAATTGGCATGGTAAATGTCAGAAGAAAACTCAATGAATCACTAATGCTTATTGGGGGAAATATTGGCTATAGTATATGTCCAAAATATAGAAATAAAGGTTATGGCAAAAGGATGCTATTTCTAGTATTAGAATATTGTAAAAGTATTGGTATTACAAAAGTAAGGTTGAGTTGTTATGCTGATAACATTGCCAGTAAAAAAATCATTTTAGCCAATAATGGCAAGTATGATTCAGCAATTAAAATTGGTGATAAAGAAATAGAAAGGTATTGGATAACTATGGAAGAAAAAGTCAAAGTAATTATCGACTGCGATACAGGTAGTGATGATGCAATAGCTTTAATGATGGCTATCTTATCAGAAAAAATAGATTTAATAGGCATTTGTACTGTAGCTGGTAATAAGGCTTTAAATTTTACTACTGAAAATACCTTAGCGGTTGTTGAAGCTTTAAATAGTGATGTTAAAGTATATGCTGGTTGTAAAGAAAGTATGGTTACTAAACTTCTGCCATCAAGAAGAGGGAAATATACTGGATTTACTGGGGTGAAAGATGAAGATAATACAGAACCTAAGATTACCTACCACCATGATCACTTACCTTTGCCAACTCCTACCATAAAAGCTGAAAAGCAAAATGCTGTTTGTTGGTTAGTTGAAACACTATTAAAAGCCAAAGAGAAAATTACGATGGTGATTACTGGTCCAATGACCAACTTAGCAATGGCTTTAAGAATAGAACCAAAAATAGCTGATAATATTAAAGAAATAGTATTTATGGGTGGAGGCTTTAAAGTATTTAATGCTACAAGATGTGCAGAGTTTAATATTTGGGCTGATCCAGAAGCAGCACAAATTGTCTTAACTAGTGGAATCAAGTGTACTATGGTACCATTGGATGCTACTCATAAAGCAAACTTTGATTACGATGATTGTAAAAGGTTAANGGCGATGAATAATATGGTTACTGATGCAGTAGCCAAAATGATTGAACAAAGAATTGAAGCTTATGATGCGTATCAGCCACAAGCGGTATTNGGGTCTGCACCAATCCATGATGCTTTAGCTTTAGGATATATATTAGAACCAAAAGTATTAGAGAATATAAACTTAATGCGAGTGGATGTTGACTTTTCAGGAGGTATGGCTGATGGTCAGACAATTTGTGATACTAGAACCTACCCAGATGATAAAAGGAATTGTTATGTAGCACTAGATGCTAACAATGATTTATTTCATCAATTAGTATTTTCATTATTAGAAAGGGTTAANTAATATGAGTTATAAAAGAGTATTAACTATTCAAGATGTTTCATGTGTTGGTCAGTGTTCTTTGACAGTAGCACTGCCNGTTTTATCAAGTTGTGGGGTAGAAACAGCAATTTTACCTTCAGCAGTTTTATCAACCCATACAGGNGGTTTTGAAGGATATACCTTTAGAGATTTAACTGATGATATGATGTTTATCGCTGCTCATTGGCAAAAAGAAAACATAATGTTTGATACAGTTTATAGTGGTTATTTAGGTAGTGCCAGACAAATTGATTATGTTATTGAGATTACTAAAAGATTATTAAAAGAGAGTGGTTACAGTATTGTCGATCCAGCAATGGCGGATAATGGTAAACTTTATTATGGTTTTAATTTAGCCTTTGTAGAAGAGATGAAAAAACTAGTTTTCTCAAGTGATATTTGTATACCAAATATTACTGAAGCGTGTTTTTTAACTGATACAGAATATAAAGAGAATTATAATGAAGAGTATGCTTACTCTATTGTCGAAAAACTATCTCAAGCAGGAGCTAAAACGATTGTTTTAACTGGCGTTAGTTATGATGAAGATACAACTGGAATATTAATATTAGAAAATGGTGTTAAATCATATTATCGTCATAAAAAGATTGACAAAAAATATCATGGTACAGGCGATATCTATTCTTCAGCATTTACTGGAGCTTTAAATAGAGGTAAATCAGTTTATGAAAGTGCTAAGATAGCTGCTGATTTTGTGGTTAAATGTATTGAAAATACTATTGATGATGAAAGTCATTGGTATGGTGTTAAGTTTGAACCAGTTTTATATCAATTAAGTAAAGAAGTTTTAGATTTGTAAATAATAGATAAAATTTATGATGAATTTGAATGGCGAAAACTTATATAAAGAAAATAGGATTTCAGAGTTTCCACAAAATAAATAATAAAAAAATTTTGTTGAACATTGATAACTCGACACCATTTTTATTGGATATGTTAAATAAATGTCGGGTTAAATAAGAAAAAATTGAAAAGAAATTTTATTTAACATCAAGCAGAGTTTGTAAGCAAAATAAAAATTAGAATTTGTAGGAGAATGGGATGGAAATAAATTGGGAAAATGGATTCGTTATCAAAGTGGAAGCTGATTGCAAGGAAATCACTATTCAAGCAAATAAAGAGGGCTTGATTTCTTTGGCAAATCAACTTTTGGAATTGGCTAAGTCCTGTCCAGGAAGTCATATTCACTATGATGAATATAATTCGCTAGAAGAGGGATCTCCAGAAATGATTATCGCAAAGATACTGTAAGATAAATTTCAGTTTATTGTACCTGAACACAAGATAATTCTTGATATCAGACAAATGCTAAACTCAGAAAAGGTTGATTTTAAAAAGTTTTTTAGGTTTGAAAATGTATGAAATAGTGTTTTGTTTTCGATTTCTCTTCTGTGGAGGATGTCATAATAATGCTAAAGGGGAAAAACGCAGTAACCAAAAGGGTTTCAGAGCTTCCACAAAAACTAAAACTGCAAATTATGTGCTATTTAGAAGGAAATAAGCGATTATCACCATATAATTAGTTTAGGTAATATTAGAATTTCTGCAACGAAGGAGGAACGTAATGAACGAAATAAAAATTTATGAAAACAAGGAAATACGATCTGTTTGGGATAATGAAAAAGAAGAATGGTACTTTTCTGTTGTGGATGTGGTTGCTGTTTTGACTGATAGTAAAAATCCAAGGGATTATTGGTATCGAGTAAAAAAGAGAATGTCAGAAGAAGAGCAGAGTCAACTGTCGACATTTT
>JGI24710J26742_10004799_pt1 | contig 10937 bp, 12 predicted proteins | sample BioPla2DNA2_FD_26742 | JGI IMG/M metagenome (IMG submission 26742) | reverse complement strand
ACGAGCACTGCTTACATATTGCTGTAAGTCTGACACGCTCTCCACAAGCTTGAATTCCCGTAGTTCCTACGGTACTTATTTTGTCATGTTAGTCAAAAGAGTCATTCATCCCACCGCCTACGTAGAAACGTTGAGGAGGGGACTTTTGGCTAAGTTTTGTTAAAAACAAAATTTATTATATCACACAATAGCAGAAAAGTCAAAATATTGCTAAGGGCTGGAAGTAAGTCCTTAATATCAAAATTACATTTAACATTATGACATTTAACATTAATTCGAGAATCTTATACAATAGCAATACCTATAAAAAATAAAATTATTTTATATATAAACAAATAACATGCAAAAGAAAGGTGGTGTGAAGAGGAGCAAAAGGCTTTAATGCCTACGCTTTGTATCCTCGGTGAGAAATGATTCTAAAAGAATTGGTTAATTCAACAAACATACAAAACATAACAAATATAATTTCAACGGTTTTCCCAAGCGAAAAAGATTTTTTGGTTAATTATGAATGGATGTTCATTAAATTAAAAATGACAAAAGCAACAGATATAAAGAACAATATTATGATTGTGGTATATCCAGCGCTAGATATTTTTAATCAAACAAAAAATCAAATCCACAACGACGTTTGTGGTTATAATGCGACTGAAAAAACTGCATACGATATTAAGTTATGCTCATATGCTGAATGCTTGGGTATGGAAATCTCCCAGCAATCATTAGACTATTACGGCAGAGAAACCGTTTTGGCTTATGTGTTAAGAGATATGGCGTTTTATGGGGTGGAAGATATATATGCCAGAGATTTTGTTATTGACAGCGATGAATTAATTGTGCAAACGGACAAGACAAGCAATATGCCAGATGAGAATATAACAAAAAAGGTAGATAAAATACAGGCTAAAATTGAAGAGATAATGCAGAAAAACAAGAAATCATTTTGTGAGATGTTAGGTATAGAAAACATAGACAGTGTGCAATATTTTATGCATGATAACGCGTTTATGGTGTGAACTACTCACTACTTGCTCGTTATACTCGTTAAAGTGGGGGCTTCTTGGTCAATAGCACTAATGCACCAAGTTTACCCAAGTTCTAAGGGTAGTCCCTACTCCAGTAATACTAAAATTATATAGTTATCTCGTGCAGATGTTGCAACCTGCGGTGGCTCTCAATAATGCCATCGCAGAAAGGCTTGTACTCATCTTTATATTTGTATCCTATGTTGTTTCCCTTTGTCTTGATTGAACAATATTATATTTTAAAAACTCAAAGTTTGTTTAATGGATTTATTCTTTAAACATTTGATGTCTTTCACAATACAATATCTATATAAAGAAATCTCTTTAACAATGTTTTAATTTATTCGGTTTTGCATAAGGGAAGGAGCATATTTTTATGAAAGTTATAAAATGTAAAAAAGCCAGCAAAATGCTGGGAGTAAATTATGCGGATTTACTAGACATTGTAAAAGCTGTATTAATAACACAGCAAGAAGTGCGGCGTGATGGTCTGTGTTTTCGTCTGCTGGGCGAAAAACGCAATGAGCAGATTGTTAAAGGTGAGGTACATGTATTTACTACCAATGGCATACAGATAGTATTGTCTGACGCTAAAAGATGTACCGATGCCTATGGTAGCATGGCGCTATTAGAAGGGAAACTAGTATGTTAAAATAGGTCATTAGTCACGAATATAGCCTTTTGTTAAAGAGAGGCTATATTTTTTTATATATTTTTCTTTTGCAAAAGACAATAAAAAAAAGAGGGGGGCTCCCCTCTTTTTTAAGCAATCTTGATATTGTCAATAATTCCTGTATCTATAACCTCTCCGGATGTGAGTGGGACAAGCACTTGATGGAAACAGCGTCCATGTAAGTCTTCTTGAACCATCGTAATTTCCTTGGCTGTCAAAAAGGATTCGTGCCACTGACCATCAACCAATAGCAAAACTCTATGTGTAGAGTCGTCTTGGCGTATTCTGGCATAATAGTCTTCATGGACAAAGCATGCATGAGGTTGTTCTATTTGCTCATCTTGCGCAAAGTAGTAAGGGAAGTATTTGCCTGAACTTATTTTTTTGATTCGAAAGTTTTTTGTTTTAGTCATTTTATGTTCCTCCTCTTCTTTAGAACTTGTCTCTAACAAATTCTCCTATAAAGTACACGATGCCTTCCTTGGTCTTAAATGCAGGTTGNAACAATGAGTCTTCTACATTTGCATATCCAGTGCGATTGTCGGTGTCTTCCAAATACTCGATGTTTGATGAATAGATTGTATCGTCGTTGCCACCTCTGTATTGATAAAAGACAGTATTACTCGTCTCATCAACAGAGATAGAGATACTAAAGCAGTTACTTAGAACGAGAGTGGCTGTGTTGCCTCCTAGTTTTTGCATGTTGTTCTCCTTTCTCCTATCATCGTGCGAGCCGAAAATGCTCTAGGAATAAATTTTTTAAATTTGTGGCTTTTGTTACACAAAACTCCGCATTATCCGGAGTGTCTATTGAGGACATTAATTGTAGCGGCAAATTGTATTGAGTGATATAATTTAAAACTGCCATCTTCTCTTCAAGACAATGGAATGATAATTGAATTACACAACCCTCTGTAACATGTTCGGGAGTATAAATTAGGTTTTCGATAGATGTTGCACAAGGTATAAAAGCACCATAGATGTCTTGATATGCATCAAAATAATCGCCTTCGTATTTTTTATCCGCTATTTGATAAATTTCATAGGGTATGACATCCGCTGATTCTTCAGCCCAGTTGTCAACGAGAATAAGAAATCGGTCTTCAGCGGGGACAACGAAGGAGGTGGTTATCCAATGCTCGTTTGTAATTTCAGCGTCACGCACTAAATCCTTTTTAAATAATTCATCCGAAGTAATGATATTATTCTGCGGAATACCTAGTTTTTGGGTATCAATTCTAAATACTAAAAAATAGTACCGTTGGTCCCAACATAGTTCGCCTAGTTGCATACCACCTTCAGGAATTGCTGTTAAACAGCCTTCGATGCTGGGGGCAACACATATACGTGGGATAACATCGTCTTCAGAATCTTTGTGACGAAAAGAAGGGATGCGAGGTTTAAAAATTCCCGGATGGGTCAAATTTGTTGAAACATGATAAAAAATTGACATATGTAACCTCCTTATGGCTCTATGTTTATCAAGGGGTAAAAAAAATGCCACACCATAGGTCAACCAAGACCTATCAAATGTAGCAATTTATATTTTTTATTTATAACAATATTATATGATGATTATATGGATTTGTTTAATTTTGTTCACCGAGAACCATTGTTGGTAAAGTTCTATGGAGGCTATTACACAATTATAATAGCATAGGTTGTCTCTTAGTTCTTCTAATTATCGCAATACTCTCCTAAAATTTGATTATGCGGTTGGGCTATCTGAGTTTGCGACAGTCTGCTCGGTTGCATTACGCCCGGCATTATAGCCGGGTCACTCTGCTATTCTTCAATGGCTTTTTCTTTACTGTTATACATAGTATAACATTCTTTAATTGATTTCCTGTAATAGTTTACAAATGTCCGTTGTTGCTTGCAAGTTTCTTTAATTTCCATATGTGTTAACATCCTTTTTATGCCAACACCCCTTTTGCAATCAAGGGGTGTTGATGAGTCCTCGCTTTCACAAAAGAGGGTCAATTAAGGCATAGCTTAAAGAAAAATAACTTTTACAGCAATGATTTGACCTTCTTGGTTCTTAGCAACAAAACAGTCATAACCTCCATCGCCATACCCGGAACAAGAAACCGTTCCGGATGAAAGAACTCCTGCTCCGAGCTTCGTAACTGTTAAATCACAGCACAAGTTATAAAATTTGGATTCGCCGTATGTGTTGATGGGTTGTCGGTCTGCATCAATCATGTCATCATTGCGGTAAGCTAGTTCATCAAAAATGCCCGCTTGCCCAGAGTCAACCCCCACTACAAAGTCACAGGGTTGGAAAATCAGTGTATCACTCGGCGAAGATACAGAGCTGTGGATAGCTAGCAATGCTGCACAGCGTATGCCCCAGTCGCCTTCGTCAGAATGATAAACATATGCCTTCCAGTCACCTGTGGCAGAGTTATCAATGATACCTTGACACCATACATTCCTTTCGTAGCATGGGTCTGACACCATAAGCTTGCCACTATCGCTTTTAAAGCTCCCTAAGTAAACCTCTGTGTTTTTCATGGTAAAATTCTCCTTTCACTAATATGGCATTATGCCATTTTTGAAACATATAAAAAAGCTGACCTTTTTTTTGGTTTTTACAAGACTCAAAAAATAAGACAGCTAATATAAATGGATTATCACTATTATATCAATAAAGGGTGATTTTGTTTAAGAAAAGACTAATAATACGGCATTTTAATACTTATAGGCCCAATATAGATTGTTGAAAGATTACTGACGCATTATCGTGGCTTTAGTCATGTGAGGTTCACTTATTTTTTTAATCCTATTGCCTGCATAATCTCATTGTATGCAGCCGTACTGTCACTAGAGGCTGGGGCAAGAGGCTTATATGAAATATTATATGAGACAATATGCCTATCTTGTGTCAGGTCTTCTTTATATATCTCTATACATGGATATTCTGTATCGTTTCGATGATAATTATAGGTAATAATAGAATATATAGAATCTTTATATTTAAACACACCATTCGAGGATATGTGAGAATAAGTGGACGGAGAGGAGTATAGTGTTAAAACAAAAGCGTCAACTCTAGCCTGAACCCGGTCTTTGATAAACGACAAACAATATGACTTATTCAATTGTGTAATGGTTTCTTCTTCGTTTTCTGGGTTGGAGACAGTGTTATAAAATCGCATATCATCTTCTGGTAAGGCATAAATACCGGACGAAAATAATAAATTGTCCATTTCAGAATAAACAAAGTTTTCCGAAGTATACCTCTCCCCTTTATTTAAGCTTAGGACATCATAGGTTTCCTCTCCTTGTTCGATATTTGTATAAGAGAGAAACTTATACTGCCCGATGGGTTTATGGGTTTGCTCAGTAGGGGTCTTAGACTTTATAGGTTGTGTGGTTGAAAATAGTACATTTTGCTTGTTTTGCATGAGCTTAAACATTTGGGGCTCAAAACTTATTACATTATCAGAAAACCCTTTCGAGTCTTTATTAAATACTAAGCTGTTTGTTATATAACGCATTTCTTTTTTAGTTTCTGCAGTAAAGGCCTTGTCAGTAAGAACAACCATAATTACAGACTGCTTGTCTGCATTTTCGAGAATCGACGCATAACCTGATAAAGCCGTGTTTGGCAAAAATGGCAACGAGGCTTTAACAGAGCCAATGACTTTGTATTGTATTTTATTATGCTCGGAATAAAATTCTATTTTTTTGTCTTCAAATGCAGCAAAATTAAAATAATTGTTTGTTTTTTCGTTCAAGGTCTTAATTAAAGAATAGTTGTTTTGGATATTACCTATTTTTAAGCTTGAGTTGTTTGTAATAGTAAATACTATATAACTATCTCTATCGAGAAGGACATAGCCATTCTTTGCAGCAATATAAACACCATCTACATATAGTTCCCACAATACTTGTTCTTGTTGAACAGGCGTTTCAAGTTCTGGTACAGCTCCCAGCCGGTTAAAATATAAACCGAGACTTTCGTCAAGAGACATGCTACCATTTTTTAAAACCTCAAAACTGATATTTGGGATGTTTTTAATACGAGAATATTTTTCAGTGTTTACATCTTTATTATAACAACTCTTATTTGCAGAACAACTTGTAAAGCATAATAAGAGAGCCAAAATCAATATAATGAGCTTGCTTTTTTGGTTATGCATACAAATCCCCTTTGTAAACTATTTTATCACTATTATCCATCATATTTGCTTTTTTGTCAATTAGACTATCTTTGATAGAACCATTAAAACAGCTCAAGTACGTAAAAAAATAAATCGAGAGATGATTCGTATCTCTCGATTTATAAGGAGAAAATTTGGGATGGGTGATGAATGCAAATGTTGCGGAGAAAAATTGAGGAAGTTACATAGCTTCTTCAGTATTGTTTTCGGTATTCACTTCGGTATGTGCTGGTGCAATTTTTTCTTGCAGGGCTAGAACTATTTCCTGAAGAAGTTTTTTGTCGTCTGATAAAGCAGCCTTAACGCTGTTCATGCCTTGCAAACGCATACCCTTGTATGAAAACCAAGAACCTGATTTTTCGATAATGCCGTTGTTGACTGCAAGATTAGCAATATCTGCTTCATATGAAATACCTTTGCCAAATATGATTTCGAATGTACATTCTTTAAACGGAGGAGCAACTTTATTTTTAACAATTCGAGCCCTTGTGCGATTGCCTACAATATCANTACCTGTCTTTATGCTTTCTATTCTGCGGATATCAATACGAATAGTAGAATAAAATTTTAAGGCACGCCCCCCGGTTGTGACTTCGGGGTTCCCATATATAATACCCACTTTTTCTCGGAGCTGATTAATAAATATAACAGTGGTATTAGATTTATTAATAACACCTGCAAGCTTCCTTAATGCTTGGGACATTAATCGTGCGTGCAATCCAACATGAGAGCTACCCATTTCACCATCAATCTCAGCTTTTGGGACTAATGCCGCCACTGAGTCAATAACTATCATATCAACAGCACCACTGCGCACTAATCCTTCTGTAATTTCTAATGCTTGTTCGCCTGTATCGGGCTGTGCAATAATCAAGCTGTCTAAATTAACACCGAGATTTCGTGCATATAAGGGGTCTAAGGCATGTTCTGCATCGATAAAAGCAGCAACACCATCTGCTTTTTGTGTTTCGGCAATGGCATGTAAAGCCAATGTGGTCTTGCCAGATGATTCAGGCCCAAAAATTTCAATTATGCGTCCTTTAGGATAGCCTCCAACGCCAAGGGCAAAATCAAGTGATGCACAGCCAGAGCGAATAACATCCACTGATTGGGCAGGGGTTTCCCCCAGCATCATGACTGCACCTTTGCCAAACTGTTTTTCTATCTGGGATAACGCTAAATCTAAGGCTTTCTTTTTGTGTTCATTCATATTCGTAAACTCTCCTTTGCAATATTGCATACCAATACAGAATGCAATATTATTATACCACATAATTGCCTAAAAGTCAATGCATATACTTATATCAAACCATGTTTTGGGTTTTAGTTTTCAAAAAATAGATGGTCAGCAACGTTTTACAAGGGTTATGAGAATAGGGAAAAGTTATACTGAGGAAAGATTAAAAGAACGTATCTTAGAAGAAGTTGGCATAAAAAACAAACGCACTAAAGCCCCTTTTAAGCCTTTAGATAATGTTATTCTTCTTCAGTAGTTCATTTAACAAATATGTCCCTCTCCTTCTCTGTCTCTGTTGTATAATAATTATAATTTAGGTATCATTGTGGAATATTCGGGCATTCCTCTGTTAATATTCCAAATGGCTATTTTCATTTTTTTAATTCTTTTACCATCGCCAAAATCTAGCAAATCTTCCCTAGATAATATATTGAAAATTTTATTAAGACTACCTAAGTCCTTTGAAGTTAGTAAAAAAGCTTCCTCAGGGTCTATTAATTTACAATAGGCCCATAGTTGCCCTAGATCCTTTAATGTTAAAGATGTTTTTTTAGCTTCAATAAAAAATAACTTTACAGTATTGCCTTTTCTTGCAATTCCTACTATATCTATTTGTATATCGATGCCAATGGATGCATTGCAAATGATTCCATATCTTTCTAGTGTCTTCTCTAACCTTTCCTTATGCGATTCATAAGTAGTTATTATTTCATATCCCTTATATTTATCAGTAAGATAATCATGTAACCATTTTCGCATAGGCTCATAGAGATCATATTCTGTAATCGTCTGATTTAATTTATCATTATTCATTTATCTTGGATACCCTAACATCTCAGCGATTTCTTTCCATGTATTGAAATTCATCCCCCTTATTTCTTGGGGAATTATATCATCATATATACCAGGATGTTCTTCTTTTTTTACATTTTGTTTACGAGTTTCCCAATAATAGCGATGTGTATAAGATGAGGGCTCCTTTCCAACTTCCTTTATGCCATGAATTAATTCATTCGAATATAGTTCTAGCATTTTCATTTTATGCAAAACTTCAAATCCTACTGGTAAGAATTCATTTGCCCAAATTTTAATTTGATGTTCCTTTTTCCAAAAATCAGGCTTACCTTGATTATATTTTACCAACTTAGGATCTCGCATATTAGGGTGTGCCCAATCTATATTTTGGACAGGTATATTAACATCATGCAATAAATTACATATATCAATAACTAAATGCCAGTTATTTGGGATTTCTAAATATACACGATGCAAATGTTTATCAAAAAAATAATTACTTCTACGTATATAGCCTGTTACATCAGCAAGTCCTCTCAAAAATTCAATCTTATGATCCATTGTAAAGTCAAACACATCACTATGTATTCTAACATTAGAATGATTTGTAGCATTGCCTATATATCTCATTATCTCTCTAATAAGAAAATCACTATTCGGTTTTTGAAACGAAAGAATAGTAGAGCTTGGATTTTGAATAAAATCTAATTGAGCCCCCATTAATGGTTCTAATATACTTCTAATATCTGAAATGCTAGCCTTTACATATACTTGAACATCCTCTATTAATTCTGCTTGAAGCTTTTTATGTGGAATATCTATTGAAATTACAGTGTTCGTATTTCCCCTTTTTATCTCGCCATTTCCACATATTAATCCTAATAAATATGCCATTTCAGAATTCAAGAAAATTCCCCCTTATTACAAATTATAACCCCGATCAAAATCAGATAAATACTTTTGTGGGACTGTAGATCTAATCATAGTTAAAGGAGTATTTCTAACATTTGTTCTTGTATTAAATCCATGATTAGAATTCACCTTTCCTAATAAAAACAACCTTGTTTCTCTCTCCAAAGTTTAATTGCATGATTATACCTCCTATTTTTTTAGAAATATTAGTATATATTCATGAACCTTATTGATTCTAAATCTGTAAGGATAACCAAGTGGCCTCATATTATTATAATCATTTTGTCTATCCCATATAATAATATCATCATATATAAATCCTATTTTTTTCATTCGCTCTGCTAAATCACTATGTAATGGATAAAATTCGCTTTTTTTTCTTATATCCATAACATTAACTAAGCAGTAAGAATCATGCTTAAGAACTCTATATACATCCGAGAAAAGCATCTCTAATGAATCCAAAAACCTATCATAATCATTGATATTTCCAATGTCCTCGTCAACATCAGAATAATTCATTGCCTCTTTTTTATCAGCACTCCTTCTCATATTAAGAATGTCCCAATATGGTGGTGATGTCAAACAGAGATTAAATGACTCATCTTCTAGTTCTTTTATTACCTTAAAACTATCTCCATTAATAATTGATATACCAGCACTAGCTCCAATTCGTTCTTTTGAAATCTTACAATATTCTTCTGATAAATCTATTCCAGTTCCATACCAACCTAAATTTTTACATGCAACTAGAGTAGAACCTATACCATTAAAAGGATCTATTACATTGGAACCTTCTTTTGAAAAAGTCCTTAATAACTTTTCACATAGCTCCACTGGATATGAAGCAGGATGCCCAAAATCCTTTTCTTCCTTTGTTTTTGATATTCCTCGCCATATACTAAATGAGTTCTGTAACCACTCTTTTCCACTTAAGTTATTCATTTTTCTATCTTCCATTTTTGTCAAACCACCTTTTAGATTGAATTTTTTTCATATAACCCTCTATTAAATTTATTTCATTATCATTAATACCATATATTTCATAAACTAATTTATTTAAATTCTCAAAGGTACTAATCCATTCTTGTGACAAGTAATCTTGTATCTCAAGCCTTTTTACTGTAGTTATAATCTCAATATAATATTCACTGTTTATATCCATTATAATAGGGATTTTTTTTATATATTTTGCATCAGTATGCATGGTTAACTTAGAATTATTAAAACAATATTTTAGAAGATAATAGTTACATAACCTAGAATGTATAACCCCTAGAAGATATCTGCATATATTTTCATCACCATCTGTTATTATAGTAACTGTTTCTCTTGCCTCTAAATCTCCAGCAAACGAACCTATAATCCCTGCCTCTGCACTATATATATTCTGAATAAATATTTGGTTGCCAGTTCTAGGTACTTCAGAGTTAGTATTTTTAAACCCAAATTTTATTATGTTTTTGCCACTAATAGCTTCCTTTGATTTTGATTTTCCACGACCAATATATCCAGTACAGATTTGTCCTAAATTTTTATAATTTTTATTAAGTTTTTCATATATTTCTATTTCTTCTTTGGATTCAAATAACAATATTTCATTCTTAAAATATTTTTGCTCTAAACTAATTAGATTAAAAAACTTACCATCAATTAATTTTTTAAATTCTATACTATGTTTTTCCGTCGTTTTTTCTTTTTTTATAGTTAAAACTATTTGCTCTCCCCTAACATTTTTAAAATAAGATCCAATATCTACAACTGAAATAATTTTATAATCTTTTAATATCTTTTTTCTTATAGATTTATAAGAATCCACATGCAAAAAGCTTTTAGGGATAATATATGATATAACTCCAGATTCCTTGACCACCTCTAATGCTCTTAACAATGCAGCGATAAATAGATTATTCCCATTCCCTTCAACTATTTTAGCAAACTCAATATCTGAATCCAATGAAACATCTCCACGTATTGGAACATATGGTGGATTTCCTATAATTAAATCAACAGTAGATAATTCTAAAAAGTCTAATGTTTTACTTCCATTGTTAGATATTGTGTCATAAGTATTAATGCTAATAGGTTCTTCCATGAAGATATCCTTACCTATTTTTACTGCATTG
>JGI24710J26742_10004798_pt1 | contig 10942 bp, 8 predicted proteins | sample BioPla2DNA2_FD_26742 | JGI IMG/M metagenome (IMG submission 26742) | reverse complement strand
CTGACGAAAGGTGTTTTCAATGTAACTGCTGTCAGGCCTTATGGATGCACAGAGAATGAACTGCTCAAGCTGGCGGCATATGCCGAGTACAGTTCGACACATCCCATAGCCCGTTCTATTCTGCAGGCTTATGGTGAAGTCATAGATGAACATCTGATCGAAAGCAGTACTGAAACTGCGGGTAAAGGTATCCGGACTGCTGCTCTTGGTCAGGACATATCTGTTGGCAATCTGGAATTTATAAAGGATTTTGCAAATTTCGACGAAATTATTCAGGAATATGATACTGAAATGGCCGGAACAACAATCCACGTTGCAGCAAATGGCCGTTACTTTGGCTGGATAGAAGTATCTGACACTCTCAAGAGTGATGCGGTAAAGGCAGTTGACGGGCTCAGGAAAAATGGCATCCGGAGGGTCGCAATGCTGACGGGCGACTCACGCATTCCCGCCGAAGCCGCGGCACGCAAACTCGGGATCGACGATGTCGGATACGGGCTGCTGCCTCACGAAAAGGCGGACCGGCTCGAGAAAATAATGTCGGCAGCAAACGGGCATACGATTTTCGTCGGTGACGGCATAAATGACGCTCCTGTACTTGCTTCGGCAGATGTCGGGATATCCATGGGAGGCATAGGTTCCGACGCAGCCATCGAAGCATCGGATATCGTGCTCATGACGGATGAGCCGTCAAAGTTGACGGATGCGCTGAAGATAGCGTCATTCACAAGGAAAATAGCCCTGCAGAACATAATATTTGCCATTTCGGTGAAAGTTCTGTTCCTGCTGCTGGGAACCGCCGGCCTGGCAACCATGTGGGAGGCGGTATTTTCAGATGTGGGCGTGACCGTACTGGCAGTACTCAACACGCTGCGGATCAAACGGTACCGTGTATAAATCGCAAGGCAGCAAACGCCCTGCGGCTCGCATAACTTCATAATAGAATCTTCAGGATATGGAAAACTTCAGGTAATNAAGCTAATATAGTAATTAGCATTACACTCCATATTTCTGCCATGACACTCAGACAATTTGTTTTTTATAGTCCTTAATGGTAAAATTTTANTGAGGTTACCTTTCTTCTGTTTATATAATAACAGAAGAAAGGTAATGACTTCGAGCCGGAGGATATTATGAATCCNAAATTCACCAATTCTGCGAGATATAAATGTCTTGAGTTTCTGAAGAAGCATTCAGTTGATTTATATCTTTGCTATTGCGGAATGGAGGAATGCGATCCGGGGCATCATTATGGTCCGACTTCCCGATCTGAATATCTGATCCATTATATACTAAGCGGGAAGGGTATATTTCAGGCAGACGGGAAAACGTATCAACTTCGGGAAAACAATGCTTTCATAATCTGTCCTGATGAAGTTACTTACTACCAGGCAGATATTGTAGAAACCTTCCTGGTTATGCATGGCAGCAAGGAATCCATACTGAGACTTGTCAGGCTTGGTCAGTATCTTTGCTGCTTCATACAAATCATCCCATGTCCAGGTCTCATCGGGATAATCCAGGCCGGCTTCGTCAAACATGGTCTTGTTGTACCACAATCCAATCGTATCAAAATCCTTTGGCACGCAGTATTGCTTATTGTTAAAGTTGTAAAGGGTAACAAGACCTTCGGGATAATTATTCAGGTCGATCTTGTCACTGGAGTCAATAAAGCTGTCCAAGGTCATCATCATTTCGTTGGAAGCATATCTGTAGAAGTTGTTTGAATGCATCCAGAATGTATCAGGGAGAGTGCCCGCAGTAGCCGCGGCATCAAGTGCCGTCCAGTAATCGGACCAACCGTTCAGCTGGATCTCGATTTTGATATCACGATTAGCCTGCATAAACTCGGCAGCCATTTTTTCAAATCCAACTGCCTGGTTGCTGTCCCAAAGACCGTATGTAATAGTCACAGGTCCTGAAGCAGACGTTGTTCCCCCTTCTGAAGCATTTCCCTGGGTATTTGAAGTTTATGTTGACGGCGCTCAATTATTTGTCGCAGTATCCCCGCAACCTGTCAACACGGTCAGTGCAAAAACTACCATCAGCATTACAATAAAAACCCGCCTTTTCATAAGCCAATTATCCCCCTTCGTTATGGTTTTCGGACCATATCTTAATGCTTGTATGGTATAACAAATCAACTACCCTGAGAATGGAATTGTGTGTTTTTTACATGGAGATATGTGATTTTAAAACTCAGAACTCATAATTATGCACACAACTCCATGCAGCAGACTTTCACCGGCCAGACTTTGCATGCATATGGCATAAAAAGGGTCAGGCGCTGACAGGAACGCCTGACTGAAATAGTTGGAAGGGGGCTNTGGCCTTAAAGATATGTCAGAAGCAAACAAAAGAAACGATCCTGTTCAGGTCGATGCCAAAGTAGATCCATCTGAAGCCTATCCATCTCCACCCTGCAACCGAGCGTCTTCCGGTAAATACAAGCCAGGCCCAGAATTGCTGCCCGTTATCGAGCCAGATATATACATATCTGAACATGCACCGTCTTATAGAACCAGGATCCACTGCCAATACTCCTGCCGTCTGCTGAGCAGCCGCCTGTTGAGGGATAAATGACGGAGGTCGGCCTGGGGGTGGTCCTGTGCCAGNTCCCTGACCCTGCGGGAAGCCTGGCCCCTCACCCGGCGGGAACACAGGTCCCTGGCCCGGCGGAAAGAAACCCGGCCCCTGTCCGGGCGGGAAAAACTGACCTGTCTGGAACGGACCGAATATGCCNCCAAAGACAGATTGAGGCTGCCTGTCATCAAAGTGATCCTGCATCATGCTCACTCCCTTATATGTCTGATATAACTTATGCAGGACCAGATACAAAGGTTACATAAAAACTCAACGCAAAATTATCACTATTCCAAAAGGATGTCAGCAACCTTATCTTTCGATTTTTTTGCAAGATTCCACACGATTAGTCAGTTTCAAATTGAAGGAAACAGCAAAAAATGATATTGTATATACAATATTAATTTATAACAGACGGAGGCACGATGAACGGTAAATTTGGAACAGACTTGACAACAGGCAGTATACCAAAGCATCTGGTGCGATTTTCGCTCCCCATGTTCATAGGTAATCTGCTGCAGACAGCACTTGGCTTCACAGATGCCATCTGGGTAGGCAATATAGTCGGCCCCAATGCGGTCGGAGCCACACAAGTCAGCTTCCCCATCCAGTTTCTATTGATCGCGCTCTCAAATGGCGCAACACTGGCTACGACTATATTGGTTTCACAGTATTACGGGGCAGGCGACCATGAAAAAGTAAAAAAAACGGTAAACAATTCTTTCAGTGTAGCATTGATATTCGGCGCACTCCTCACAGCCATGGGGCTGCTGCTGTGTGACGACATACTGATATGGATGAATACGCCTCCGGAGATATTCCCGATGGCATCAAGCTACCTGAAGATCATAATATCGGGATTTATCGTCACATTCCTGGTCAACCTCATAATGTCCATTTTAAGAGGAATCGGTGATACGATGACGCCCTTGATTTTTATGGCGATCGCAGTGGGCATCAATATAGTGCTGGATCCGATACTCATAATCGGCATCGGGCCCATCCCGAAAATGGGCTTCAACGGCTCTGCCGTTGCCACGGTCATTTCACAGGTTATAGGCCTTGTGACAGCACTGATATATCTCAACAGAAAAAATCACTTCATAAGTATCGACTTCAAAAGCCTGAAGCTGGAAAGGGCACATGTCATCAAACTGTTCAGGATAGGCTTTCCTTCCATGCTTCAGCAATCACTGATTTCCATTAACTCAGTATTCATTACGGGCATGGTCAACCGCTTCGGCGCAGATGCCACCACTGCATTTGGTGCATCGGGCAGGATAGAGAGCATCGTATTCATGCCGGCCATGTCCATAGGCCTGGCTGTCTCCGCCATGACGGGTCAGAACCTGGGTGCCGGTAATGTAAAACGAGTCAGAGAGGTGTTCAAATGGGGGGCCATAATGACCGCAGGAATAACTCTGACCTTATCCGCGATTATCGTATTGTTTCCGAAACTGCTCTTGTCCATGTTCGTCCGGAAGCCTGAGATCCTGGAGATCGGAATCGGCTATCTCAGGACCCTGGGATTCGCATATATCCTGTTTGCGCTCATGTTCGTTTCCAACGGCGTCATCAATGGCTCCGGCAGGACCCTTGTGACCATGGCCATTACTGTACTGTCAATATGGCTGATCAGGATCCCGCTTGCCGCATTACTTTCATCCACAAGTCTTGGCATAAATGGCATATGGCTGGCCGTGGTCATCGGGTTTGCAGTGGGGCTGGCTGCCAGTGTCGTCTACTATTTTGCGGGCCGGTGGAAGAAAGCGGCGTTCAAACCAAGGCAATCCACAGGATAATACTGTCGGTGCCGTGCTCAGCCGGCATCGTTTTCTGTCCTGATGATCAGTGAGCCCTGTTCAACGTCGACTATTGCTGTCGAGCCCTCATGGATGGCATCTCTGATGATCATCTTTCCAAGCTCTGTTTCCAGCTCTCTCTGCAGGTAACGCTTCACTGGTCTTGCACCGTATTCAGGCACATATGTGGTCTCGGCGATGTATTCTTTCGCAGCATCAGTGATGCGCAGCTCTATGCGCCTGACTGCAAGCCTGCTGTTGATGTCGGCCAGCTGCAGATCTATTATCTTCGATATTACATCTCTGCCAAGAGGTTTGAACATGACTATTTCGTCGATACGGTTGAGGAATTCCGGTCTGAAATTGCTCCTCAGCTCAGCCATGACCAGCTCCCTCAATTCCGCATCATCAGTCCTGCCAGAGCGGATACTGTCCAGCAAGTATCTGCTGCCGAGGTTGGAAGTCATGATGACAACGGTGTCCCTGAAATTCACCGTCCTGCCCCGGCTGTCTGTCAGACGCCCGTCATCCAGCAATTGCAGCAGCGTATTGAATACCTCCGGATGTGCTTTCTCGATCTCGTCGAATAATATCACACTATATGGCTTTCTCCTGACTGCCTCTGTCAGCTGTCCGCCCTCTTCATAGCCCACATAGCCCGGAGGCGCTCCAATCAGCCTTGCAACACTGTGCTTCTCCTGGTACTCCGACATATCTATCCTCACCATATTTTCCTCGCTGTCAAACAGCGCCTCTGACAACGCTTTGGCAAGCTCGGTCTTCCCGACTCCCGTAGGGCCGATGAATATGAACGAACCGATGGGCCTGCGTGGATCCTTCAGCCCTGAACGCGCACGCAAAACAGCACCTGCCACAGCCTCCACCGCTTCATCCTGGCCGATGACACGCTTGTGCAGTATCTTGTCCAGGTTCAGCAGCTTTTCACGTTCGTTCTCCATGAGCTTTGTCACAGGTATCCCGGTCCACTTTGATACGATTTCTGCTATTTCATCCTCCGTCACTTCTTCCTTGAGGAGGCGCTCTTTCCCGGATGAATTCTGTCTGTCCTTTTCAGCCTGCAGCTCTCTTTCGAGTTCAGGCAGCCTGCCGTGCCTCAGCACAGCCAGTTCATCAAGGTCATATCTGCGCTCAGCTTCTTCTATCAAGCGCTTTGTTTCTTCGATCTGCTGCTTCAGCTCCTTCTCCCTGGCAAGCGACCTTTTTTCGCTTTCCCACTGGGCCTTCGCCAGATCGGACTTTTCTTTAAGCGTTGCAATCTCTTTTTCGAGGACTGCCAGCCTTTCCTGTGAGTTTTTGTCTGTTTCCTTTCTCAAAGCCTGTCTTTCGATCTCAAGCTGCATGATCTTCCGGCTGATCTCGTCCAGATCTGCAGGCATACTGTCTATCTCGGTCCGTATCATGGCAGCAGCTTCATCCATCAGGTCAATGGCCTTATCCGGCAAAAAGCGGTCGCTTATATAGCGGTTCGACAGTACTGCACAGGCTATTATCGCATTATCTGTGATCCTGACCCCATGGTGTATCTCAAATTTTTCTTTCAGCCCTCTGAGTATGGATATAGTATCCTCGACATCAGGCTGCTCAACCAGTACCGGCTGGAATCTCCTCTCAAGAGCAGCATCCTTTTCGATATATTTTCGGTATTCATCCAGTGTCGTTGCGCCTATGCAGCGGAGCTCGCCCCTTGCAAGCATTGGCTTGAGCAGATTGCCTGCATCCATGGAGCCTTCAGTTCTCCCTGCTCCGACAATGTTGTGCAGTTCATCTATGAACATGATGATCCTGCCTTCAGAGTTTTCAACTTCTTTCAGGACCGCTTTGAGCCTTTCCTCGAATTCACCTCTGTATTTTGCCCCTGCAATCAGTGAACCCATGTCAAGGGCAAAAATCGTTTTGTCCCTGAGTCCTTCGGGCACATCACCCTTGAGGATACGCTGGGCAAGTCCTTCCACCACTGCTGTTTTGCCGACGCCAGGCTCACCTATCAGAACGGGGTTGTTTTTTGTCCTTCTGGAAAGTATCCTGATTACACGTCTGATTTCCGAATCCCTGCCTATCACAGGATCCAGCTTTCCTTTCCGTGCCATGTCCACCAGGTCCCTTCCGAATCTGGTCAATGCCTCATATGTTTTTTCAGGGTTTTTAGATGTAATCCGCTGATTGCTCCTCACCTTGCTGAGGGCAGAAAGGAAATTTTCCCTGTTGATCCCGTTTTTCCTGAAAATATCTGCCGAAGGCGTGTTTCTTTCCTTCAGCAGTGCCATATATATATGTTCCACACCGACGTATTCATCCTTGAACCTGCCCGCCTCGTCACTCGCCTGAAGCAGGATGCTGTTCAATCTCCTGGATGCATACAGTCCGGAAGCACCCGTACCGTATACTGCCGGCAATTTGTCCAGTTCCCGCTGTACATCGCTGATAAGCAGTCCAATGTCGACCCCTGTGAAACTGATCAGCCTGGGGATCAAACCTTCTTTCTGCGTCAGAAGTGCCATATGCAGATGCTCACCATCCACCTGCTGATGGTTCATCCTCAATGCGATCTCCTGCGCAGCCCCAATGGCTTCCTGTGCCTTATCCGTAAATCTGTCCATATCCATGATCACTGACCTCCTTTTGTAGAGATTCCCTCAGAATCCTGCCTGGCAGGATCTAATCCCCGATCCTGCTAAGCTTTTCGTATAGCTCCAACTGCTCCCTGTTCAGCCGCTGAGGGTTTACGATAGCCACTCTGAGAAACAGATCTCCTCTTTTGCCCGACTTATCCCTGTAGCCTTTTCCCGCAGCCCTTATCCTGCTGTCTGTCTGTACTCCGGCAGGTATCCTGACGGATATCCTGCCATCCAGTGTATCGAAAGACTTCTCTGCACCAAGAGCAGCCTCCCATGGGTAAAGCTGCAGCCTGGCCTCCAGATCCAGCCCTTTCAGTTCAAATACAGGGTCTTTCCTGAATTCTATGCGCAGATACAGGTCTCCGTTCGGTCCGCCGTTGATACCGGGATTTCCCTGTCCTGCAAGTTTGATTTTCTCCCCCTGCTTTATGCCGGCAGGTATCCTGAGTGAAATTTTTTTACCGCCATCGGCACCTCTCAGGCTGATCAGCTTTTCTGCACCATTGAATCCGTCTGCCAGGGATATCTCCAGTACCGACTCCGTATCCCCGCCTCTCATCTTCATTCCCCGGCTGAAACGACCGCCGCTGCCCTTCCTGCCAAATATGCTGTCATCATTGAAAGAACCGAAGGGATCACCGCCTCCGAAAAACAGATCAAAGAAATCACTGAATCCGCTCCCGGCCGACGTGAACTCATACCTCATCCCGTTTCCGAAGCCAAACTGAGAAGGGTCAAAATCAGCACCATGATAAAACTGTCCCTGTGCGCCGAACTGATCATACTTCTTTCTTCTTTCATCATTGCCGAGCACTTCATACGCTTCGTTGATCTCTTTGAACTTTTCCTCTGCAGCCTTGTCCCCGGGATGTGTATCCGGATGATATTTTTTTGCCAGTTTTCTGTATGCCTTCTTTATTTCATCCGCCGATGCCTTCTTGTCGACCCCGAGGATCTCATAGTAATCCCTGTATTTCATCCAATCACCCTCCAGGGCAGCACCGCATGGATACTGCTCCTTATGCGGCTCAGCCACTATATTATCCTCATCATGCACAGAAGTTATAATTGTCTGTTTAGCAGCAGTACAGTCCTGCTGACTTTGACTATCTTTGACCTATATATTATTATACACGGGAGAGCNAAAAATGCAAGAGATATTTCCCAGCAGTGGAATTAAGTTTTGCAAATCGGGAGAATGGCATATGCAGAAAATGATTGCACACAGTGATCAGCAGCGGTATTTATCGGACTGCCCGGAAGCCGGTCCGGATAAATACCGCCGGAATNTATCACAGTTCCATGGGCTGGCCTTTGTAGTCTATAAACCAGACATCTTCAGATATTTCCCTGTGTCCGCCTGTCACGATCTCATATATCCCCTCTGCTGATTCCCATGCTTCTATCTGTGCGGTCGTACGTCCCATGACCGTATTCATCCTGCCGGGATGCATGGCAAATATCCTGATATCGGACACAGTGCTCCTGAAAACAGCCACCAGTTTATTTGCGGCAGTCTTTGATATGGAGTATGCAGGGAAATTGCTGCCGGAGTTCTTTATGCTGCCGCCCTCTGATGTTATCGTTATGAACACGCTGTCGCTGCTTCTTTTTACAACAGGCGTGAAATACTTGATGATAATTGCAGGTCCGAGAAGATTGACGTCCATAGAGATCCTGAGATCCTCAATATCCATCCGGAGCAGATCATTTACCCTGTCTCCGTCACAGAGGACGCCGGCATTGCTTATCACGGCATCTGCCTGCATAAACCTTTCTCTGATNGCCTCTGCTGCCCGTACGACATCCTGCTCGGAAGTAACATCCACAGGCACAAGCATGATCTGATCTCCATACTTTACTGCCAGCGCATCCAGTTCATCTTTGGATGACTTTGGATAGTAACATGCTGCCACATTGTGACCTTCCTCAGCAAACTTTCTGACAAGTTCAAAACCCAAACCGCGATTAGCTCCTGTAACGATGATTGTCATTTCGTATTACCTCCACTTCTGTATATATCCTGCAATGCATATCTCAAAAAAATAAACGGCAACAAGTGCCGCTTATTACTATAAAAGTCAGCATGTCATCTGTCCGGAGGGATTATGAGTTTGTCTCCCACCATTATCTTATTCGGATCCTTTATGTCGTTGGCCTCCATAATAAGAGTATATTTACTCTCATCTCCGTAGAACCTTTTCGCTATCAGCATCAGCATATCACCGGATTTGACTATGTACGTGGTTCCTTCAGGCCCTATTTCGTTGTCGCTGCCCCCATCTGCCGGTTGCTGGCTTTCACCGCCATCAGCATCTGCCTGATCCTCATCCTCCTGTGACGGTTCCTGCTGGTCAGGAGTTTCACCATCCACAGAGAGTCCATCCTCACCCGGATCCGTGTCGCTGACAGTCTGGTCGTCATTGACCACAGGATCCTCCGCCTGCGGACTGAACAGTGTCCACAGCTTGTATCCGCCCAGTATGACCGCTGCAGCCAGAACCACAAGAACCACTACGGCTGCAATCGTTCCGATATCCACCGGTGCCTGCCGCTTGCGCGCTGCCGCATGCCCGGAATACCTCGGCTGCACTGACGGGTGACGGCTTGTAATGCGCCGGCCTGACCACATCATCGTCATAGTCATACTGCTCGCCCGCTTCTTCGATCCTGATCACCATTGCCGATATCGCTTCATCGGGCTCATTTTTCAGAGCCTCCGTCACAAGCTCGCCTGCTGCTTCGTCGGGCTCTGCACCAGAGGCAAGTATGTCATATATAGTGTCTTCATCAACATAGTCTGAAAGTCCTGTGCTGCATATCAGATATGTAGTTCCTGCCCTGAGAGGATGGATATCAGACTTTTTGACTGTCGTCCTGGCTTCCTCCATGGCTGCCTTTTGCTGCTGTGTGAGTATCTCCGCCTGTTCGTCACTGATGATACCCATTTTCAGCAGTCTTTCCGCTCTCTTGTAATCATTGACGAAGAGCTTGAATGTTTCGCCTTCAAGCTTGTATATCCTGTAGCTCCCAAGGTTGACAGCCGCTATATCCCCCTCATCGATCAGGATGCCGGAAAAGGAAGGCCTCTTGTCGCCAAAATCATTATCTCCCAGCGAAAGACTGTGTATCAGGTTGCTGGCCTGCTCCACACACTGGACCAGATCGTCCAGCTTGACATTTATACCCTTTGAGCTTGCTGTCGCTTTCTGGTGGAATTTCTTAAGGTCATTGGTAAGGGAAACACCGGATTCATCATCTTCCATGTGTCCAGACAAAGCAAAAAAGAATCTGGTGTCAACCATTTCAAGTGATATCTGTGCATAGTCCGCTGCACTGGGGTGGATAAATCTGCCATTGGCATATATCCTGTCATTGTTCACCGTGTAAGACGTGCCTGCATGAGTGACTGCGGAGAACGATATCTTAACGGCATTTCCCATATTTATACCTCCTTGTCTTCAGTAGGAATGATCGTACCAGGAAGTCAGAATGAATTCTAATAACATAATACCACAATAAAAAACCGTATTCAATAAAAGTAATCCATACTAACCGACGTTTTCAGACCCGGATTTGTTCCAAATATTTAGAAACTTTTACACTTTTTTTGCGGGTTCTAAACCCGTCTTCTGGAAATCATGAGACCGGATATTTTCACACCGCTGCCGGTCCTGGAAAGCTCGATGGTAAAGTCGTCCTCAGGCCCTGAAAAATGGCAGCATGTGTCATACGGTTCGGCAGGGACCAGCTTTCCCCTTTCTATATTCCGGGATAAAGCCGGCATCACCTTTTTGACTATATAGTCCTTGAAGGCCGTCAGGCCTGGATCATCCAGCCCGGCAAGGCCTGAAAAGGGAGGTATCATCACCATGGAATATGCCCTCTCATAATCCCGCTGCCATATGGCTTTAAGAAAGC
>JGI24710J26742_10004795_pt1 | contig 10946 bp, 8 predicted proteins | sample BioPla2DNA2_FD_26742 | JGI IMG/M metagenome (IMG submission 26742) | reverse complement strand
ACAAGGGGGCTATGCTTTCATAATTTTTAGAAATTTGATAACTATAATAGTATAGACCTTATTGTGAAACAAGCATAAGAGAAGGAGAAGGTAGATGCAAAAATTATCATTGAATGGTTCTTGGAAAATGAGGGAACTGAATGGAAAACATTTGCTTCCAGCTATCGTTCCCGGTTCTGTAATGTCTACTTTATTAGCGAATGATCGGATTGAAGATCCTTTCTGGAGATTAAATGAATATAAAACTAGAGAACGTTTTCGCCTTGACTACGAATTTTGCAGGGATTTTAATGTACCTAGAGAACTGTATGAAATGAAAAAAATAGAGCTAGTCTGTTACGGATTGGATACTCTAGCTGAAATTTATATCAATGATGTTTTGTTAGCAAAAACCAATAATATGCATCGTACTTGGAGATTGGATTGTAAGCATCTGCTCCATGAAGGTCAAAACCAGATTAGAATTATTTTTCGATCACCGATTCAATATATTGAAAACTATGAGCCAGAAGAAGGAAAAGAAATCCGCATTATTCCCAGTGGTGGCATGGCAGGAAATCATTATCTAAGAAAGGCCCATTGTATGTTTGGATGGGACTGGGGAGCCCAGATACCGGATTGCGGAATCTGGCGGGATATTGAAATCATCGGATTTTCTNATGCAAGAATTAAGGATGTTGAAATTATTCAAATCCACAGTAAGAATCATGTAGACTTGTTAATTAATACTGCTACTGAAGAATTGACCAAAGGAAGTTATTCCTTGGAATTCCAATTAACCTATCCTCAGGGGAAGGTAATAAAGCAAGAAAAACAAATCTATAGCAAACGGGATATTTCTACCCTTCGGGTAGAACATCCGAAACTTTGGTGGCCTAGGGGATATGGAGATCAGCCTCTCTATCAATTAGAAGTACGTTTGATGAATGAGGGTTATCAATGTGATAGCAAAGGATACCGGATTGGTCTTCGTACCTTAACCATCAGTCAAGAAAAAGATGAGTGGGGCAGAGAGTTTGCCTTTATGGTGAATGGTGTAAAAATATTTGCCAAGGGTGCAAATTATATACCGGAAGATACCATCTACCCACACATTTCCCATGAAAGAATCTCTTATCTCATTGATTCTTGTATTCGGGCAAATTATAATTGCCTTCGTATTTGGGGAGGTGGCTACTACCCCAGTGATTATTTCTATGATTTGTGTGATCAATATGGTTTGATTGTATGGCAGGATTTCATGTTTGCATGCAATATTTATGATTTTAACAAAGAATTTGAAGATAATGTTGTTGAAGAAATAAGGGACAATGTCCGAAGATTTCGGCACCATGCTTGTCTTGGACTCTGGTGTGGTAATAATGAGATTGAGTCTGCATGGCATAATTGGGGTGGATTTAAAGAACATTCTCCTTATCTAAAAGCGGATTACATTAAGCAATTTGAATATGTAATTCCCAAAATTGTAAAAGAAAATGACAGTGAAACCTTTTACTGGCCATCCTCCCCATCCTCTGGAGGCTGTTTTGATCATCCAGATGATGAAAATCGTGGAGATGTTCATTATTGGGAAGTATGGCATGGGCAAAAACCTTTTGAAGATTATCAGAACTATTATTTTCGTTTTTGTTCGGAGTTTGGATTTCAATCCTTCCCATCCATAAAAACTGTCAAATCCTATACCGTGGAAGAAGACCGTAATATTTTCTCCAAGGTGATGGAAAGCCATCAAAAAAATGAGGCTGCTAACGGAAAAATCCTATACTATTTATCTGAAAACTTTTTATATCCCAAGGATTTTGAAAGCCTACTTTATGTAAGTCAAGTTCTCCAAGGGATTGCCATTAAGTTTGGGGTAGAGCACTGGAGAAGAAATCGAGGACGCTGTATGGGGGCTCTTTATTGGCAGCTCAATGATAGTTGGCCAGTAGCTTCTTGGTCCAGTATAGACTACTACGGTAGATGGAAAGCCCTTCATTACATGGCCAAAAAATTCTATGCTCCAGTTGCAGGAAGTCTTGTGAAACGAGGGAATCTTGTGGAATTCCATATTCAGAATGAAAGCATGGAAAAGACTAGGGCAAAGGTTGAGATATCCTTAAAAACCATGGATTTTGAGCTGATCTCTTCCCAAACCATGGAAGGCACTATAGGAGCCCTAGAAGCCATGAAACTTGGAGAAATTGATTTTAGTCAAGAAATTTTAGGACAAGAGGAAAAGGTGTATGTGGAAGCAGTTTTCTATGATGATTCTGGCTATCTAAGTACAGAGTTGACCACATTTGTTCCTTTCAAACATTTGTCACTGAAAAATCCTAAGATAACATATACTGTCATAGAAGAAGAGGAACAGTATCGAATCGAATTAATGGCAAAATCTCTTGCCTGCTTTGTGGAATTGGACTTTGAAGAGAGTGATGCCATATTTGAAGATAACTATTTTCATATCACCGGTGAGGATTTAAAAGTAATACGATTAGAGAAATCCGATATTAGGGGTAAAATGATTTCTAGTTGCAAGGAGTTAGAAGAAAAACTTCGGGTACGCAGCCTTTGGGATAGTTATGAATAAGGAATAAGCATATGAAAAGAGCGCATATACTTTTATAAAGATTGAATGTCAAATCTTCTTTGATATCCCAATCAATGTAAGAATAAAGGGAATGCGCTCTTTTAACTTATCTATATTTCCAAAGGATGGTGTTATTTGATGCAAAGTTTAATAAGAATGGAAAGTCTGGTTTTTCGAGAAAATGGTTTTGAAATCCATTACCCCCAAATAGTATCTGGGAGTACTATAGAAAAAATCAATTTATGGAATCAAATTATTATACAAGATATGAATCAGATCATTGAGTTATATTCCTACAGGCCTTTCCCGGAATTAGAGCCGGATCTAGTAGGACAAATAACTCTTCGTCTAGTATATGAAAGTCATCTTTTAAATGATCGTTATTTAAGTATATTTTACAAGGCTTCTTATTTTAATCCCTATTCCCCCTATCCAAGTGAGTTAGTCTATACAACCAATATCGATTTATATAAAGATAGGAGAATTCGATTGTCGGATATTGTTAATGTAAATCAAGAATTCATCAATCAGTTTCGACAGTGGGAATTCATTCCCCTGGAAGAGAGTAATGAGGAAGTGAACCTAGCAATCCGGGATTATTTTAATCAAATTTCAGATGAGGCTTTGTTTCAGGGGTTTATGGCTGCAGATCAAATCGGAAGTGAAAATACCATGGGGGTTTTTACATATTTAAAGCCTGGCCGATTGGGAATTAGTATGGAAGCACCAAACTATATTGGAGGGCATGTAGAATTTGAAGGGGATTTCATGCTTAATTAGTAGAATACAATATCTATAGAATATGCTTAAAAGAAATATTTTTTATAATAAAAAAGAACCGGAGAATAAGCGGGGGTTTCTCCGGTTCCCAATAGGTAGTTCGCTATATAATCAATCAATTGTAATTGATTTATACCATATCATTCTGATTCATTATCTTTTTCAGTTCATCCATAAAGGTATTAATATCTTTAAATTCACGGTATACCGATGCAAATCTTACATATGCTACCGGATCCAAATCTTTTAATTTATCCATTAGGATTTCACCTATGATATGACTGGGAATTTCCTTGTCTTCACGATTGAAAATCTGAGTTTCAACTTCATCCACCAGTTTTGTTATCTGGTCAACGGAAATTGGCCTCTTATGACAGGAACGAAATACTCCAGCCTCGATTTTAGAACGATCATAAGATTCTCGATTATTATCCTTCTTAATTACAACAAGAGGAATTGCTTCCACCTTTTCATATGTAGTAAATCTTCGATTACATTCATCACATTGCCTTCTTCTGCGGATGGAATTGTTCTCGTCAGATGGTCTGGAATCAATTACTTTGGTATTATCATTACCACAAAAAGGGCATTTCATTAGTAATCCTCCTAATTTATAATCCGTATACTCTCCCCAACATATTTCTGCAATTTAGGATTTGATACACCTTAATTATAGTGAATATTCTTAAATCGGTCAAGCTTAAAATTACAAAAAACAACAATTCTTATCATATTTTAAAAATTACAAATTTAAATACATTTTACCAAACATTTTTCTGCATCCACATCCACTAAAATAATATCCACACCGATTTGCTTAATATTACAACGACTAATCACATATTCATGATCCCTTCCTAAAATCCCCCATATTTTACATGGGCCTGGAACAATAATATGGGTTATTAGACCGGTGCAAATATCAAATTCAATATCTCCAACATAACCTAGGCGTTCGCAATCCCTGCAATTAATAACCTCTTTTTCGCGAAGCTCACAAATTCGCATAATATCACCTATATCATTTCTTGATTTATTATATGCGGCTAGGGGGAATGTGACACTTAATTTGATTGTCTTTGTTTGACTTCTACTTTATGAATAAAGAATGAAGTACTATACTTATGGCAATGCTGCTTAAGGCAATACTTAAGGCGATAGTTAAGGAAATTATGGCAATGCCTATGGTAATACTTAAGGCAATGCTTAAGGTGATACTTATGGCGATACTTATGGCAATTAAGCAATGTTTATAGTGATACTTATGGCAATTAAGCAATGTTTATAGGAATACTTATGGCAATACTTAAGGCAATGATTTTTTCTGGTTCTTAACATTTAACAAAAGAGGGAAGTCGATTATTGATATGATATGGAATAGAAACAAATGGGAAAATTTTCTTGCCAATATTTTTCCCTTTTGATATACTAGCCATAAGCAAATGATTCCTTCCAGGGGAGAGTGTGGAAGGAGAAGAATTCTTATATGTTTAGCAAAGCATTCAGTGCAGCTATTCACGGCATTGATGGTCTGATTGTGTCTGTGGAGGCTGATGTTAGTGACGGTTTACCCATATTTGATATGGTGGGATATTTGGGTTCCGAAGTGAAGGAAGCCAGAGAAAGGGTTAAGATTGCCTTGAAGAATTCCGGCTATCAACTCCCAGCAAAACGTCTTACGGTCAATCTATCTCCGGCAGATATCCGAAAAGAAGGAACTGCCTTTGATCTTCCGGTTGCAATTGCGATTCTTGCAGCCTTCGGTTATATTCCAGAGGAAAACCTAAAAAATGTTCTTATTGCTGGAGAACTTAGCTTAAATGGAACCATTCGTCGGGTAAATGGAGTTTTACCCATTGTTTATGCTGCCCAGCAGCAGGGGTTTAGCAAATGCATTGTTCCCATGGAAAATGCCAAAGAAGGTGCCGTGGTTGCGGGGATAGAAACCTATGGTGTAGAAAATTTAAACCAGGCTGTGGAACTCTTAAACGGAAAAGGGGAGTTTCAGCCTGAATTTGTGGATGTTAATCAATTATTTACAAAACAATGGGAAGATGAACTGGATTTTTCAGAAGTTTCTGGTCAAAAGGCAGCCAAAAGAGCCATAGAAATTGCAGTATCTGGAATGCATAATATCCTTATGATCGGCCCGCCAGGCTCAGGGAAAACCATGCTGGCAAAACGGATTCCATCCATAATGCCAGAACTAAGCTTCGAGGAAAGCATGGAGATTTCAAAGATATATAGTATAGCAGGCTTGATGGATGCAAAAGGGCTAATATCCAAAAGACCCTTTCGTTCTCCCCATCACTCCATCACTCAAACAGCTCTGGTTGGAGGTGGGATGATACCAAAACCGGGGGAGATTAGTCTTGCTCATCTTGGGGTTCTATTCTTGGACGAGCTTCCTGAATTTCAGAAAAATACCCTTGAGGTTTTGCGCCAGCCCTTGGAGGAAAAATCGGTAACCATCGCCAGGTTAAATGCTAGTTATCGTTATCCAGCGGGTTTCATGATGGTAGCTTCCATGAACCCTTGTAATTGCGGCTACTATCCAGACAGAAACATTTGTCATTGTACCCTAAATCAGGTAAAGCGATACCTAGGAAAGATTTCTCAACCTTTACTGGATCGATTTGACCTCTGTATTGAAGCCTTAAGGATTAATTATCAGGATCTAGAGGGTAAGGTGCAGGAGGAGAAGTCTTCGGAGATAAGAAAGCGAGTCCAGAGGGCTAGAAAAATTCAATTAGAACGTTATCAAAATCAAAATATATTTTTCAATTCTCAATTAACCCCCAAAACTATTAAAAAATATTGCAAATTAGGATCGAAGGAGCAGAGTATATTAGAACAAGCATTTATAAAGATGAATCTTAGTGCCAGGGCTTATCATAGAATTCTAAAAGTAGCAAGAACCATTGCGGATTTAGAAGGATGCGAAACAATTGGTGTCAAGCATCTTAGTGAGGCTATTTGTTACCGGAATCTAGATCAAAAATATTGGGGGGAATAAATTCTATATAAGGTTTTGGATGCAAAGCTTATGGTGCAAATTGATCTATAAAAACAGATCGATAGGAAAAATATTCAGTGCAAGATTAAATAGGAGATGAATATACATATGAATCAGGAGCAGTATAATTATTGGATCAGTAATATTCCCAACATAGGACCTAAGAAAATAGAACTTTTATTACAGTACTTTGAAAGTTCACAAGGGGTTTTTCATGCTTCCAAGCAAGAATTAGAGAAATTTCAAGAAATCGTAAAAGAAGCAGGATACAAGAAGTTTTCATTTACGGATGTCGATTCAATCATAAAAAGCAGAGATAAGGAGAAAATCAAGGATAACTATGCTAAACTGGAGAAGGACGGCATATATTTTGTTTCGAAGGAGGATAACCGATATCCAAAAAAATTAAAAGAAATCTATGGAGCTCCCTTTGCTCTTTATATGAAAGGAAACTTGTATGATGACAAAAGGAAATCCATTGCCATTGTTGGTTCTAGAGAGTGTTCACCCTATGGAAGAGAAATGGCTAGATATTTATCCAGTGAAGTGGCGGCCAGAGGAATCACAGTCATAAGTGGACTGGCTAGGGGAATTGATACCTATGCTCACCAAGGAGCTTTATCGGTTGACGGAAACACCTATGCCATCTTAGGTTGTGGAGTTGATATTTGTTACCCTAGAGAAAATTTTAAATGGTACATGAAGATGCAGGAAAAGGGAGGAATCATTTCAGAGTATCCTCCTAAAACAGCACCACTTGCCTATCATTTTCCCATGAGAAATCGAATCATCAGCGGTTTAAGTGACGGAATATTAGTAATAGAAGCCAAAGAAAAAAGTGGGTCCTTAATAACTGTTGATATGGGATTGGATCAAGGAAAGAATGTCTATGCTTTACCAGGAAGGGCCACGGATCGCTTGAGTGAAGGTTGTAATAATCTAATAAAAATGGGAGCAAAACTAGTTACAAGTCCAGGTGATATATTAGAAGATTTTATTCCAAAATATTTAGAAAAGACAGATAATTTCAAAAAAAATAATAATGAACTTGAAACAAAGGGAAAAATAGTGTATGCTTGTTTAAGTTTAGAACCCAAACATTTAGAAGAAATTGCCATGCAGACCAAACTGCCTATAGATACATTGATGGAGCAGTTGCTATTGTTGGAACTGCATGGTTTAGTGCGTCAGACAGGGAAAAATTATTATATAAAAACGATGGTAGAAATGAGGGGACAATAATATGCCAAGATATCTTGTTATCGTGGAATCTCCGGCAAAGGCAAAAACTATTAAAAAGTTTCTGGGCAGCAATTATGAAGTCCTAGCGTCCAATGGACATGTAAGAGACTTGCCCAAAAGTCAGCTGGGTATCGATATAGAAAATGATTTTGAACCAAAATACATCACAATTCGAGGAAAGGGAGAATTGCTTGCCAAACTTCGTAAGCAAGCGAAGAAAGCAGATAAGGTTTATCTAGCAACTGACCCGGACCGTGAAGGAGAGGCAATCTCCTGGCATCTATCCCAGGCTTTAAAATTGGGAGAAAAGGAAACCAATAGAATAACATTTAATGAAATAACAAAAAACGCCGTCAAGGCTTCCATAAAACAGGCGAGAGATATCGATATGGACTTAGTGAATGCTCAGCAGGCCAGAAGGATGCTGGATCGTATGGTTGGATATCGGATTAGCCCTCTTCTATGGAGTAAAATCAAACGAGGATTAAGTGCTGGAAGGGTACAATCCGTAGCACTACGTATCATCTGTGACCGAGAGGAAGAAATTAATTCTTTCATTCCAGAGGAATACTGGACCTTGGAAGCTGATTTTGAGGTGAAGGGGAGAAAGAAACCTCTAGTTGCTAAATACAGTGGCTCTAAGATGGAGATAAAAAGCGAAGCCCAAATGAATGAACTTCTGAAAAATTTAGAAGAGGCAGAGTTTGTCATCAAAGAAATCAAAAAGAGTGAAAGATCTAGAAAAGCACCCCTTCCATTTACTACTAGTACCTTGCAGCAGGAGGCTGCTAAGGCTCTTAATTATTCTACAAAGAAGACCATGCAGTTGGCACAGCAATTGTACGAAGGTATCGAAATCAAAGGTCATGGTACCCTTGGTTTGATTACCTATTTAAGAACGGACTCGATTCGAGTAAGTGATGAAGCAGATCAAGCGGCAAAGGAATATATCAAGAATAATTTTGGTGAAGAGTTCGTAACAACAACGGAAAATCAAGGTCGTACAGGTAAGAAAATTCAGGATGCCCATGAGGCAATTCGTCCAACATATATTGACTTAACGCCAAATCAACTAAAGGAATCCCTAAGTAGAGACCAGTTTCGATTATATCAATTAATATGGAAGAGATTTATTGCCAGTAGAATGCAGCCGGCTATCTATGAAACCACAACCATTCGAATTGATGCCAATGGCTATCGCTTTAGTACTTCCACCTCTAAGATTGTCTTTGAGGGCTTTATGAGTGTGTATACTCCGGCAGAGGAAGAAGTAATCAAAAAGGAATCCTTTGAAAATCTACAAGAGGGCGATAAGCTATCCTTATTGGAATTACACAAAACTCAGCATTTTACACAACCACCACCTCATTATAATGAGGCATCTCTAGTAAAAACCTTGGAGGAACTGGGAATCGGAAGACCAAGTACCTATGCTCCAACCATTACCACTATCTTAGCAAGAAGATATATCGTAAAAGAAAATAAAAATCTATATGTTACCGAGCTGGGAGAGGCTGTTAATCAGGTTATGAAAACTGCATTTCCGAGTATTGTTGATGTTAATTTCACAGCCAACATGGAATCTTTATTGGACTGTGTGGAAGATGGTACAGTAAACTGGAAGACTGTGGTGAGTAACTTCTATCCAGATCTAGAAGAAGCGGTAAAAAATGCGGAAAAGGAACTGGAAAAGATTGAAATAGAAGATGAAGTTACNGANGAAAAATGTGAGTTATGCGGAAACAACATGGTGATCAAATATGGTCCCCATGGAAAATTCTTAGCATGTCCCGCATTTCCGGAGTGTAGGAATACAAAACCATACTTGGAGAAGATTGGAGTATTGTGTCCAGTATGTTCTAGTGATATTGTGATACGTAAGACCAAAAAAGGTAGAAAATATTATGGTTGTATTAACAATCCCGATTGTGAATTTATGACATGGCAGAAGCCGTCCAACCAAAGATGCGAAAAATGTGGCAGTGTACTTCTGGAAAAAGGAAATAAACTAGTATGTGCCAATGAAACCTGTGGACATGTAGTTCAAAATAAAGAAAATTTACGAATTGGTTAAAAAAATGTGAAATATTGAAAAAATGTGTGTCAAAATTCAGAAAAACATATTGTTTTTAAGCATAATATGTGATAAAATTGAAAATGTAGTACAATTAGAAAATATTTCTAAATAAAAAAACTTATTCTATGGTTACCGATTAGTGAGGCTTAACTATTCCTGATAGCAAGGAGGATAAGAAAAGATCTGGGAGGCTCCGTTTAATGAGTGTACAATTATTGGATAAAACAAGAAAAATCAATAACTTACTGCATAATAACAATTCGCATAAAGTAGTGTTTAATGACATTTGTGTGGTTTTAAGTGATATTCTAGAATCGAATGTATTGGTGATTAGTCGAAAGGGAAAAGTGCTGGGGGTTAAAAACCGTAATGACATTTTAGATATCAAGGAACTGATTAAAGACACCGTTGGTGGACATATTGACAACTTATTGAATGAAAGGCTCTTAAACATTCTGTCAACAAAGGAGAATGTGAATCTTCGAACCTTAGGATTTGAATTTGATCGNGTAGATGAATATCAAGCGATTATTACTCCGATTGACATTGCAGGTGAACGGTTGGGANCTCTATTTATTTATAAAATTGGAAGCCAATATACCATAGATGATATCATTTTAAGCGAATATGGAACCACTGTTGTGGGACTGGAAATGATGCGTTCCGTAAATGAAGAAAACGCTGAGGAAAACAGAAAGGTTCAGATTGTTCGATCAGCAATTAGTACCTTATCATTTTCCGAATTAGAAGCGATTACNCATATATTTGATGAACTTAAAGGAAGCGAAGGGATTTTGGTGGCCAGCAAAATNGCTGACCGAGTAGGAATAACAAGNTCTGTAATCGTGAATGCACTTCGCAAATTTGAAAGTGCAGGGGTAATCGAATCCCGTTCTTCAGGTATGAAGGGAACCTATATCAAAGTTCTAAACGATGTGGTATTTGATGAATTAAAAAATATAAAAGGACAATAAAGGATTAAGTGATACAAAGGGATTTGTGAGATTGGGTTCTCATAAATCCCTTTCTTGTTAAATTTGGGGAAATACTTATAAATAAATTCTTTTTAAACATAAACTAATATGTGTCTCACGATTCAATTTTTTGGAGAAATAATTAATTCTTTGAAGGTCTTTGAAATCTTTGATTTTAGAATTCAATTTACTTATTTTAATATAAAAGGAAAATTTCTTGTATTGTTTACTGAAGGAAACGAAGGTATATTGGAATTTATCTTGTATTGTTTANTGAAGNAAATG
>JGI24710J26742_10004788_pt1 | contig 10957 bp, 9 predicted proteins | sample BioPla2DNA2_FD_26742 | JGI IMG/M metagenome (IMG submission 26742) | reverse complement strand
GGCGGTATCACAGCACGGCTTGCTGCGACACCGGTGAGGATGTGGAAGGTGGTCCTGTCAAAGCTGCTNGTTTCCATCATGCTGCTGGTGATCCAGTTTGGCNTCATAATACTGATGACATCAAGACTTTTCAACAACTACTGGGGGGCGCCGGTCAGGGATGTGCTTATACTGTTTGGGGCTATCATCCTTGCAGTCAGTGCCTGGTCCGTGTTTACTGCCTCGATCTCGCCGACCCCGGCTTCGGCCGACATCATCGGGAACCTCGGGATACTGCTGATGGCCGTACTGGGCGGGNGCATATATCCGCTGACATCTATGCCTGAGAGCATCCGCCGGATCAGTGTGCTTACGATAAACAGATGGGCGATGGAGGGCTTCATGGTACTGTTTTCTGGCAGCAGTGTTACAGATACCGGCACACATGCCATGGTGCTTGCACTGATGGCCCTGATCCTGTTCGCTGTATCTGCTTTTATGATACGGTTTGCCAGAAGGAGGTAAGCAAAATAAGACTATTGTCAGTTGCGTTTTACAAGTTAAAAATGATGCTGGCAGACAAGCTGTTCTTTGCAGCGATGATAATTATACCTCTGCTGATAACCGTCTCTGCAGGATATGCGCTCAGATATGAGAAGCTGAACACTATACCTGTCGCCATGGTGGATGAAGACCGGAGCATCAGTTCATCATTGCTGATGGACAGGCTGACAGGCAAGGAAGGTATCGATCTTGTTATCACAGACAGGGAAAAAGCAGAGAAGATGCTGGAGAACAGCCAGGTNGAACAGATCTTTATCATAAAGCCCGGCTTCGCGGGATCCATAGAGCGGGGAGAGAGCGATGGTCTGATAGAAATGTACAGTTCTCCGTCATCATATTCGGCGGATTTCACCAGAGAAGTAGTGGCAGGCGAAGCAATCAGGATAATAATGAACAGCATGGCCGCCAACGATGTGATAAGCAAGTACAGCGAGCTGGGGATGGATATGGGAAGCGACTTCAGAGATGAAGTAGAGGCATATGCGGACTCATTCTGGGAACCGGAGCCGCTGATGACCATAGACTACAGAGAGCTCAGGGGGACTGCCGCCGAACCTGTGGACAGGGTTTCGATGCCGGCAGCGACTGCTTCATCTGCCGGGCTGATAACAGCATTCATAATGTTCTTCATGCTGTTTGGAAGCGGCTGGCTTGTGGAAGAAAGGACCAATGGCACGATAAAAAGGCTGGGAGCCGGACACGGCGCAGTTGCAGTGTCCTTTGGAGGCAGCATCCTGGCACTGCTGGCTGCCGGTATCCTGCAGATCATGNTGTTCAGCATCATCCTGAAAGTGTTTTTCGACATTGTGCTATTCAATGGCATATTGTCTTATCTGGCACTGCTGACGTATCTGCTGGCTGTTATAGCCATCAGCATGTTCCTTTCATCAGTACTGAAGACACAGGCCCAGCTCCAGGCAGGCGCACCTGTGATAGCACTGCTCACAGGATTTATGGGAGGCTGCTTTTGGAATTTTATCGAGATGCCGGAAAGGATAAGGTTTTTATCGCTGCTGACACCGCAGGGGTGGGCTTTGAATGCGTTAAACAGTCTGCTGCTGGCCCCGGATGATGTGTCTGTGATGCTGCTGCCGGCATTGGTCCTCCTTGGAATACCGTTGATTTTGCTGCCTGCAAGCTATATTATAATCAGGATGCAGTTAAGAAAAGGATAGTGTACATAGGTGTAACCATTGCAAAGGAGAAGAAATGGACAAATTGAAGAAAAAACTGATGAACATATTGGCTTACCCGATCAGCCTGTATGAAAAGCTGACAGACAGGAAGGCAACGCTTATAGCGGGAATCGTGCTCATAGGGGTCATCGACTTTCTGCTTCCGGATGTGAAGTTTATTATAAAGGAACTGTTTACGGACAAGTCGGTGCCCGACATAGTATACAANGCAGGGATGGCCGTCCTGGTGCTGCTGCTTCTGGGTTTTGTCGATGTTATATGCATCAGCGTGCCCCTTTTTGATATCTTCAGATATCTTAAAAGAAAAGAGATCCAGTTCGTCAGTACCACCGGCATCGGCAAGGAGGATGAACAGCCCCCGCTTCGGCCCTCGGTGATAAAAGTGATGAAGATATATATAATGTCGCATTTTATAATTATCCCGGTATCGCTGGCCTATAATCTCTGGTATACCCGCTTCATCACAGAGGACAGCTCTGCGCTGCTGGTGAACCTGGCATTGATATTTTTCATGATAATCAATATATGGGCCGCGGCTATAATGACAAGAGGGTTGAATGCAATATTCCGGTTCAATATGCTGTTCCGGAGGCTGACGTTTATAATAGTATTCACATGGAATTTCCTTTTCGGCATGGTTTTCGATGTGATGATCAAAAACTGGCTCATGCAGTTGTTCAGGTGAAACGCCTGCGTCCGGGTGAGGGGGTAATTTTGATGGGTATGGATATATGGAGAAGACAGCTTTTGAAAAGAAGTACGGCTGTGATAGTCATGCTGGTGATTTTATGCCTGCTTGTGTCATGCGGGGATGCTGGCAGGACGAATACCGGGGAAGATGCGAGTACCGGGGCAGGAACGGATACCGGAACAGGGGCGGACAACGGGACAGGAACGGATATCCCGCCTGTTAATGATACTGGTATGCCGGATGGCACCGATGATCCGGGAACTTCCGACGGGCCGGGGGAGCCGCAGGAAACGGGAAAGGATGCCGATGTACCGGGGGATGCTGAAGATACGCAGAACCCCGTCAATCCCGGCGGGCAGCAGGAACCAGGCCTGGATCCGGATAATGCTGACCAGGAAGCATCCGGCATGAATGCCGTAGACAGGATCAGGGATGCGCTCAAGGACAACGTCTCCCCTGCCGTAACCGGGGAGCTTATCAGGCTGTTCCTGGATTACCAGGGCGAAAGCCACGGATATAAGGGACCTAACCACAGGTATGAGCTGCGACTGCTGCCGGAGTTCGGCCCGGGAAAAACCCTCGACTGGGACGGGCTGACCGCTTTTATATATTATATGGCAAACTATTTTGAGCACGATGAAGAAGGATACTACTTTTTTAATGCAGAGTTGTTCGACGAAACGGCCGGACGGCTGCTTCCGGGGCTGGAATACAAGCATCGGCGCAGCATGTATTTTGATTATAAAAATGGGATATATAAAGCCACCGGTTGGGATATGCACGGAGGCACCTATTATCGGCTCAAAAGCATTTCAGGGGATGACAGGGGAACTTTCACCGCCTCCTTTGACGGGTTCCACTTTTACGAATTCGACGATTTTGGTGAGCCATACGGCAGTGTCGGAGAAAACATGAAAGCCATGTATGATTTCGTGGGTGACAGAAATGCCGACGCAGACTTCCATGAAGTTTTGCTGGAGATATTACTGCGGGAGGATTATGATGAGATACTTAATGTAAATGAGCATCTTGAGATAACGTTCAGGATCTCGTCCGATCCGGAGTTTGCATTCGAGTATCTGTCGTGCACACGGGAATACCTGGAGTCATGAACAGTGCAGCATCAGGAGACGATTTCACTGATAAGAGAACTGCAGATTTGAAATTTTCCTGATTGCCAAACATGAGTACAACTTGCTGAAAAATCTCTGCAGGTTTGAAATTGACTGTTGACAACCGCAACAGTTCGCTGTTATAATTTTCCCTAAATACGTGACACATTTAAATACGAAACTATTTGACCAAACCGAGGAGCAAGACGAGTAGCAGTGATTTCCTGTATCCAGAAAGCCGCTGGTGATGGGAATGCGGTTACGGGACCATTGTGAATGGACTTGCGAGGGAAGCCTGAAATCATCGGAGAGTAGGCGCTTACGGGGGTCCGACCCGTTATCAGCAGGATGCATATGATGGTATGCATAAATGAGTGGGCGTATTGTACGTCAATTTGGGTGGTACCGCAGAAGCAGGAGCTTTTGTCCCTTAGTGGGATGAAAGCTTTTTTTATTTGCTTCACAGCAACTGTCCAAAGAGACGAGCATATACCATTACATGAAAGAGGTGATTGCATGACAAGACCTGACTACACAGAAATCGTAAGGCTGGCAAATGAATATGACATCATTCCGGTCTGCAGGGAGATCTATGCGGATATTACGACACCGATCGCGATCTTGAGGAGAATCTCCCATTCGAGCAACAGGTATTTTCTTCTTGAAAGCATCGAGGGGGGAGAAAAATGGGGCAGGTATTCATTCCTGGGCTACGATCCAGTTGCCCGTATTATTTGCAGGGATGGGGAGATTACGATAGAAGAATCCTGTGACTCCGGCAGGAAAACGATACATTCCCGCAAGCCCCTTGAAGTGTTGAGGAATTACATCTCCCGGTTCAAAGCGCCAAAACTGGCGGATCTGCCTCCTTTTGCAGGCGGCTTTGTCGGCTACTTTTCATATAGAATGATAAGCTATGCGGAACCTGTCCTGAAGCTGCGGCAGAGTGGATTCAATGATTTTGACATCATGCTGTTCGACAGGGTGATAGCATATGACCACCTGAAGCAGAAGATAAGCATCGTTGTGAATATGCGAACTGACAATGTCGGGGAGAATTACCAGAAAGCACTCTCGGATATAGCCGATATCGCAAGGATGATAAAGGAGAAAACGCAGTCATCGGAAACCGGGGCAGACATCACGGCAGAGGACGGAGCAGACATCAGGCCTGTTTTTACCTGCAATACCACGAAGGAAGAATTCTGCAGCATGGTCGACAGAACGAAGGAATATATCAGAAACGGCGACATATTCCAGGCTGTCATCTCCAGGTGTTTTGAGACGGAGTACAGGGGCAGTCTTCTCAATGCCTACCGGGTTTTGAGGACCACCAATCCGTCGCCGTATATGGTGATGATGCAAAACGATGATGTCCAGTTGATCAGCGCATCTCCGGAAACACTGGTCAGGCTTAAGGANGGAGTCCTCTCGACATTCCCCATAGCAGGCTCCAGACCGCGCGGCAGGGACAGCCGGGAAGATGAGGCACTGGAAAAGGAACTGCTGGAAGATGCAAAAGAGCTTGCGGAACATGACATGCTGGTCGACCTGGCGAGAAATGATCTGGGCAGGCTGTCGAAATACAACAGCGTGCATCTGACCAGCTACAAAAAGGTATTGAAGTATTCACGGGTCATGCATATAACTTCGGAGGTGGAAAGCCTCATCAGGGATGACAGAGATGCATTTGATGCCATAGAAGCACTGCTGCCTGCAGGAACTTTGTCGGGAGCTCCCAGAACCCGTGCATGCGAGATCATCGANGAACTGGAAAAGGAGCCCAGGGGCATATACGGAGGAGCCATCGGATATATAGACTTCACCGGCAACATGGATTCGTGCATTGCGATCCGGATGGCTGTCAAAAAGGGAGACAGAGTTTATGTGCAGGCCGGCAGCGGGATCGTGGCTGACAGTATTCCCGAAAGAGAATATGAGGAATCGGGGAACAAAGCCGGCGCGGTGATAGAAGCCATTATTTCAGCAAGTGAGGTGGATGAGTGATGATTCTGGTGGTCGACAATTACAGCAGCTTTGCTTATAACCTGGTCCAGCTTGCCGGGACAGCCGATCCTGATGTCAGGGTGATCCGGAATGACGAGGTCACTGTCGATGATATTTTGAAAATGCAGCCGTCCCATCTGGTCATATCTTCCGGTCCCGGGCATCCGGGGAACACCGGGATATGTCAGGAGCTGATCCTCCGAATGAAGGGNAAGCTGCCGATTCTTGGCATATGCCTCGGTCATCTGGCAATATGTGAGGTTTTCGGGGCGGCTATCGTACCTGCAAAATTGCTGGCGCACGGAAAACAGGATGACATACACATTGCGAACGGGAGCCGTATATTCAAAGGTCTGCCGCCGGTGATACAAGCGGGCAGATACCACTCCCTCGCAGCGCAAAGGGAGAGCCTGCCGGATGATCTGCTTGTGATAGCGGAGGACAGCCGCGAGGAAATAATGGGTGTAAAGCACAGGGATCATGAAATTTATGGACTGCAGTTCCATCCGGGATCCATACTCACACCTGAGGGCGCTGTCATAATGGACAATTTTCTACGCATAGGAGGTGGCAGGCCGTGATCAGGGAAGCGCTTCATAAGCTGTTGAACAAAGAGGATCTTTCCTTTGAAATGACTGAAGCGGTCATGGATGAGATAATGAGCGGGGCTGCGACGAATGCTCAGATAGCGTCTTTCATTACAGCATTGAGGATGAAGGGCGAGACGATCGAAGAGATAACAGCCTGCGCAGCAGTAATGAGGAAACACGGCGTCAGGCTGAAATACGACGGGGACTTGCTGGATATCGTCGGCACAGGCGGAGATCAGGCGTATACGTTCAATATATCGACCGTATCATCATTTGTGATCTCTGCAGCAGGCGTTCCGGTGGCAAAGCACGGCAACAGGAGTGTCTCAAGCAAATGCGGGAGCGCNGATGTGCTGGAGGCATTGGGAGTCCGTATCGACATCCCGGTCTCGAGGAGTGAACAGATCCTCAGAGAAATAGGCTTATGCTTCATGTTTGCCACCCGATACCACTCCTCCATGAAACATGCGGCACCGGTGAGGAAAGAGCTCGGAGCGCGCACAATATTCAACATACTGGGCCCTCTTTCGAATCCGGCCAATGCAAACCACCAACTGCTGGGTGTTTATGACGANAATCTGGTGGAACCTCTTGCCAGTGTACTTTCGAAGCTCGGCCTGAAAAAGGCCATGGTGGTGCACGGGCTTGATGGCCTGGATGAGATATCCCTGACCACATCTTCCATTGTGTGCGAAGTCAATGAAGGAAAGCTAAACAGCTTCTTTTTCGATCCGCGCCAGTTCGGATTTGAGTATTGCAAGCCTGAGGATCTCACAGGAGGCGGACCGGAAGAGAATGCCGACATCGCCAGACGCATACTGAGCGGCGAAAAAGGTCCCAGAAGGGATACGGTTCTGCTGAATTCCGCTGTTTGCCTCTATATGTTTTTCAACGATGTGACCCTGAGAGAGTGCGTGAGGATCGCCGCTGAGGTGATAGACAGCGGCAGAGCCATGGAGCAGCTCAGCAGGTTCATTGAGCTTTCCAATGCCGGGGACTGATAAGTAAGGGGTTGGTTTTACCTTGCAGGAGTTTGGAAAGCGGGACTGGGGAGCGGGTCTGTGCAGTATGATCGGAGTTGCGCGACAGTATCAGAGCCGGACAGGTGAAGCTGCGGCCCGGTTGGCCGGCGTAAGCCTGATTTTACGTTAGAATTTGACAGGATGGGTGATGGACATGATTCTTGAGACTTTGGCCGGGTCTGCCCGGAAGCGTGTGGAATCTCAAAAAAAGCAAATGCCGCTGGAGGAATTAAAACGGCAGATCCTCCGGATGGACAATACAGCAATGGGAAATAAACCGGACAGTACGTCTGATAATAAAGCGACTGTTCATAGTACGTCACAGCATGGTACATCAAATAATAAAATGTCAAAGTGCAATAAGCGTGAAGCATTTGTTTTTGAAAAAGCGCTGAAGGGTAAAGGGATATCGTTTATTTGTGAAGTAAAGAGAGCGTCACCTTCGAAAGGGATTATTGCGCATGACTTTCCATATACGGAGCTTGCCCGTGAGTATGAAGAAGCCGGAGCCCGGGCGATTTCTGTTCTGACAGAGCCTGAGTATTTCAGGGGAGCCGATGCTTATCTGGAGGAGATCAGCAGATCTGTCAGCATACCAGTGCTCCGGAAGGATTTCATCATAGATGAATACCAGATATGGCAGTCGAAGCTCATTGGCGCAGATGCCGTGCTGTTGATCTGTGCGCTGCTGGACACTGAGACACTTCGGAGATATATCAGTATATGTGATGAACTGAGTTTATCTGCACTTGTGGAAGCTCATACGGGAGAAGAGGTCAGATCAGCACTGGAAGCGGGAGCAAGGGTCATCGGCGTCAATAACCGGGATCTCAGGACATTCGATGTTGATATCAACAACTGCATCAAACTGAGGGAACTGGTGCCGGACGGAATAGCTTACGTTGCGGAAAGCGGCATCCATACCAGAGAAGATATCCTCATGCTTGAAAAGGCCCGTGTGGATGCGGCGCTGATAGGAGAAGCGCTCATGAGGAGCAAAGACAAAAAGGGCATGCTGTCTTATCTCAGGGGAGATTGATGAAGGGTAAAGGATGAGGTGTAAACGCTGCGTTCAGGAAAGCGGATGTGAAATATTGAAGGCGATTGAAAGTAAAGTCTGGAGGCGAGCAGGAATACAGAAGCCAGGCGAAGCCAATAGGGACGGATAAATGGCTTGGGCAGATGATTGCCGGAATGTTGCCGTTTGCCGGACATTGCGGCGGCAGCAAAGAGAGGAGGTTCTGCGGGTAATTGCGCGGAAGGATTGCCGGTCCGCAGGATATAGCAGTTGTGGCATGTTTACAGAGCAGGTGGGGGTGACGGGGATGACAAGGATCAAGATATGTGGATTGACAAGAAAAGAGGATATCGATGCTGTAAATGCAGCTTGTCCTGATTACACGGGTTTCGTTTTCGCCGAAAGCAAAAGGCGGATAGACGTGGACAGGGCGATGGAGCTGAAATCATTGCTCGATCCTTCCATTAAAGCTGCAGGGGTTTTTGTGAATGAAGATATCAGAAAAATCATAAGGCTCTGTGATATGGAGGTGATCGATCTTATCCAGCTCCACGGCGATGAGGATGCCGATTATATAAAGAAGTTGAGGGAATACACTTCCAATAGGATAATAAAGGCCTTCAGAGTCAGGACTCAGCAAGACATCGAAAGCGCAAAGACTTCTACCGCTGACTATATCTTGCTGGATGCATTTCAGCAGGGGAAATACGGGGGCGTGGGCAAAACTTTTGACTGGTCCATGGTTTCCGGCATCGACAGACCATATTTTCTGGCAGGAGGTATAGACGAAAGCAATGTGGCACAGGCGATCAGGGAGTATCGGCCTTTCTGCGTTGATGTGAGCAGCGGTGTGGAGACTGGTGGATGCAAGGATCCGCGAAAGATAAAGAATATAGTGGAGAGAGTGAGGAGATCACAGTGCGGTGCGGATCTGTGCAATTCCGTAAACAGGGCTTCATTGCGCTGATGTTTACTACACTGCACAGTATTGTAGTTTTCGGTCAGCGCTGCTAAGTATTGCATGATACTGTGCAATTCCGTAAACGGACGCTCCATTTGCAAGAGCTGTATAGTTCAGCTCGGGCAGAGCCGAAACTCGCAAAAATGCTAAGGGAAGAAATAATGTTGATGCATTTTTACTCAGACAGTCGGCTTGCATTTCCTCGCTCTGACAATACATCTCTAAGCCGCATTACGCTGATGTTTACTACACTGCACAGCATCGCGGTTGTCCTGGCAGCGCTGTCTTATTGTCACATGATACTGCGCAATTCCGTAAACAGGCTTCATTGCGCTGATGTTTACTACATTGCACAGTCTCATGGTTCTTCGGGTGGAGCGCTGCTAAGTATTGCATGATACTGTGCAATTCCGTAAACGGACGCTTCATTTGACTTTAGTTGAGATTTTGCACACTTGACGGTTGCTTCTCAGATGATGATGAAGCTAAAAGACATTTTGCCTGTGATTGGCTGAAACACTGATGTTGCAATGCTGTTGTCAAAATGCCGAAAATGGGCTATAATACTATAGTGGATTAATGTCCCGGTGGTCTAATGGATAAGGTAATGGATTCCGGTTCCATTGATAGGGGTTCGATTCCTCTCCGGGACACCAGGTGAGAGCGGGTCTTGGTGGGCATTCCAAGGTCCGCTTTTGTATATGATAAGGGATGACAGCGAATGAAAATAGGTTCGTTGACACTGGAAAACAATATTTTTCTGGCCCCTATGGCAGGCGTTACCGATATGCCCTTCAGAGTCCTGTGCAGGGAGCAGGGTTGCGGCTTTGTGTATACTGAGATGATCAGCGCCAAGGGCATGTACTACAAAGACGAAAAAAGCTGGAGGCTGGCTGAACTGAGTGAGGCGGAGCTGCCTGCGGCGATACAGATTTTTGGCTCGGAGCCGGACATACTTGCACATGCAGCCGAAAAGCTTAATGATTCTCCGGCTGCTGCCATAGATATAAATATGGGCTGTCCGACCCCCAAGATCACAAAAAACGGAGAAGGCAGTGCGCTTATGCTTAAGCCTGAGCTTGCCGGAGAGATTATACGGTCAGTGGTTTCAGCCTCCGCGAAGCCTGTTACGGTGAAGATTCGAAAGGGCTGGGATGATGAACATATCAATGCCGTTGATTTTGCCATCCTGGCTGAAAAATGCGGCGCATCTGCTGTGGCCATACATGGCAGGACGAGGGTACAGTTTTACAGCGGAAATGCCGACTGGGATATCATAAGGGATGTGAAAAGAGCAGTTTCCATACCCGTCATCGGGAACGGTGATATCCGCACTCCTGAAGACGCTGCCCGTATGCTTGAATATACGGGCTGTGACGCTGTAATGGTGGGAAGGGGTGCCCAGGGGAATCCCTGGCTGTTCAAAAGGATAAATCATTTCTTAAAAACGGGACAGATCCTTTCGGAGCCTGATGCAGAGGAGAAAAAAGCGATGATGCTGCGCCACCTCGATATGCTGGTCAAGTATAAGGGTGAGTATACCGGTGTTCGGGAGATGCGCAAGCATGTTGCCTGGTATATCAAGGGCTGCAGGGATTCCAGCCGTCTCAGGGAGAAGGCCTTCAGGGTCACATCGTATGAGAGCATGGCGGAGTTGATAAGTAGCTGGGGTCAGGCTTGAAATTTTAATTTTGTGTCATATTGCACCTGGCATATAGCGAATTAATGTATATCGATCAGGGACGTGAGAAATCCCGTCCGAAGCCGGACTGTGCCAGGTCGCGATCACACCGCATCCGGTCTGCGTCGAGTCCCAG
>JGI24710J26742_10004780_pt1 | contig 10968 bp, 10 predicted proteins | sample BioPla2DNA2_FD_26742 | JGI IMG/M metagenome (IMG submission 26742) | reverse complement strand
AAGGTGCGGCTGGCGAGCTATTCAGAGAGTCTTTAGACTCATGCCGGTACCAGCCCTTATAGGGCTGAGCAAACCACCGGCTAAGCCGGTGGTGCTGATTCGTTATTGACAAATCAAATAAATGAATGTCAGTAGTGCTATAATGAACATGCCGAATTGAATGACATCTTTAAAATCGAACTTATTGTTCATATGCATCACCTCCATCCTATGTAGAATGAAGGTCAACCACTCTATACACGATTGCTCAAAGTTGAGGTAAAAATGAGGCTTTGGTCCGCCATGGAAAGACATAAAGTTAGATAAAAAATCAAAAGTTCTAGGTTGAATATATCCTAGAAATAGCATATAATAATATTATAGAAAGGACGGTGTGATTATGAAAGTTGATTTAAACAACCTGATATCAATAACAGAAGCTAATCAAAACTTTTCAAAGGTGGCCCGTATGGTAGATGAAAACGGAGCGGCGGTTATTTTGAAAAATAATGCTCCTAGATATGTGATTATAGAATATAGTAAATTACAGGAAGATAAAATTGCTGACAATGTAATGGTAGAGGAAGCAGCAACGAAATATCTTACTAAATATGCGGAAGCTTTTGAGGAATTAGCAAAATGACAAAGTTAAGCAACGAACAAATCTTAACGCTGCATTCCATGATAATAAAGCAATCTGGCGGTTCGGATGGTGTTAGAGATAATGGACTACTTGATATGGCACTTCATGCACCGTTTCAAACATTTGAAAATACTGAGCTTTATCCATCCATACAAAGTAAAGCTGCTCGGTTATGCTTTAGTATAATTAGTAATCATCCTTTTATTGATGGTAATAAAAGAATTGGTATCTTGGCAATGCTGGTATTTTTAGATGTAAATCAAGTAATGATTTAATGTTAAAATCAAGAAATTATCGAGCTTGGCTTAGGAGTGGCAAGTGGAAACTTCAACACAGAATTTATTATTGATTGGATTATTGCCCATAGTGGCGACTGATAATTTTATTATATTCACTTACAGATTAAAGTGTATTTTTGAATAGGATTTATCACTATGTTTTCATTGAGGACAACACAGGCGGTGTTAAATCAGGCAAAATAGTTGAGATTTCAACATTTTTCATTCGGTCTGACTTAGGTTATGTTGTATTGAATAATAGCGAAGAAATAATAGAGCACCCTATCATGTAAAAGTGGTAGGGTGTTTTTATGGCTCTGGTCATTTAGATGCTGGTCAACTTATTGAGATAGTGGATAGGCTAAGAATTATGGGTACTGTAACAGATGATACACTTATATTTGCTACTCATATTTCACACGAAGGCAATGATACACATGAAAATATGCTGACTTTAGCAAAAGCACACAACTATAATATTGCATATGATGGATTGACAGTAAATTTATAATTGGTTAGTAATAAATTTGGGAGCATTTGGGCTTGAAGATATTCACAAACTATTATATATTATAAGAAAGGTAGAAAAAAGCAGATAAAGATAAAGCGAAGTTAGGTTTTAGCGATATTAATAAATTATGAGCTTGTTATCTTATTTTTACAAAGATTAAGATTAGGAGAAAAAATGATATACTTAAAATCCTTTACATTTCCAAATGCTGATTTGGAGTACGATTTTATTCTTTCTATCAAAAGAACTTGCTATGACTCATATTATCCATTCAAGATATTATCTCGTAATGATCTTCATAGATTGGACTTTGATGTGGTTACTATTCTATATGGGGGCAATGGCTCGGGGAAATCAACAGCACTTAATGTAATTGCTGAAAAGACTGGTATTACTCGTGATTCTATTTTTAATAAATCCAACTTTTTTCCCGACTATGTCAATTTATGCAATATGAATGAAGAGGATGATATACCAGAAGGAAGTAGGATCATTACAAGTGATGATGTATTTGACTATATGTTGAATATTCGAAACTTAAATGAAGGTATCGATTTGAAGAGGGATAAGATATTCGATGAATATCTGGATGCTAAATACTCGAGTTTCAAGATGGAATCATTGGCTGATTATGAACAGCTAAAAAAAGTAAATAATGCTAGAAGAAAGACACAGTCACGTTATGTTAGAAGTCAACTGGTAGACAATGTGCGTGAATATTCTAACGGAGAAAGTGCATTTCTTTATTTTACTGAAAAAATCCAGGACAATGGGCTCTATTTATTGGATGAGCCAGAAAATAGTCTTTCACCAAAACGTCAACTTGAATTGGTGAAGTTCCTTGAGGATTCAGCACGATTTTTTGGATGTCAATTTATTATATCTACACATTCTCCGTTTTTACTAGCCATACGAGGGGCTAGAATATACAACCTTGATGAGAATCCTGTTACTGTAGAGTCTTGGACAGAGTTGGAAAATGTCCGTAGCTATTATGACTTTTTTAAATCACATGAAAATGAATTCTTATAGTCTGCTACGCAGGCAGTAATTCTTGAGGCTATTACATTATATAAAGAAATCATCTGCTTTAGAGACTAAAAAAACTTCTTGATATATAAAACATATTATGTTATATTTAAGGTCATTATAGAATTAAGGGCGAAGACCTCATCTTTTTGGAAATCTTAACAGAGATTCAGTGTCGTGGCTGTAAGCACTGATTAAGAGAGTAGTAGATTGAGCAACACTTCTCCTGTACAAAATTGTATAGAACTCTTTATTAATGAGTAGGGCGTATTTGCGCCAATGTGGGTGGCACCGCGGGAGAATTCTCGTCCCTCAGAAACATTTTTGTTTTTGAGGGACTATTTTTTTTATATAATAGGAGGAATGGAAATGAACATGTATAGGACACATAATTGTGATGAGTTGAGGAAGGATAATGTTGGTCAGCAGGTCAGACTAGCAGGATGGATTGATACTATCCGTGATCATGGAGGAGTAATATTTATTGATTTAAGAGATAGTTATGGTATAACACAGGTTGTAATTGATGACGATTCACTAATTATGGGTCTTGGTAGGGAAGCTGTCATTTCAGTAGAGGGAATTTTACAGGAAAGATCCAGTGAAAACGTTAATCCCAAATTAGCCACAGGAGAGGTTGAGTTAAAGGTAAGTAGTCTTGAAGTTTTAAGTAAAGCTGCTTCACATCTTCCTTTTGATATTAATGAATCTACTCAAACCCGTGAGGAAGTTCGTCTAAAATACAGATTTTTAGATTTGCGCAATCCTAATGTACAAAAAAATATAGTAGCACGGGCTAATATCATAAGCCATTTAAGAAATTCTATGGAAAAGCTTGGATTTCTTGAAATTCAAACACCTATTTTAACATCATCATCACCTGAAGGGGCAAGAGACTACCTGGTGCCAAGCAGGAAGCATCATGGGATGTTTTATGCTTTACCACAAGCGCCACAGATATTTAAGCAGCTCCTAATGGTATCTGGCTTTGATAAGTATTATCAGATTGCCCCCTGTTTTAGAGATGAAGACGCCAGAGCTGACCGGTCACCTGGTGAGTTTTATCAATTAGACTTTGAGATGTCATTTGCCACACAAGAGGATGTTTTTGAGGTGGCAGAGAAGGTACTATATGATACATTTACAAAGTTTTCAAATAAAAAGGTTAGTCCTGCACCCTTTAAGAGAATACCTTATTCAGAAAGTATGCTAAGATATGGAACGGATAAGCCTGATTTACGTAATCCTTTAATAATTGAANACTTAACAGATTTTTTTGCAAATGTAGATTTTGCACCATTTAAAAACAAGCCAGTTAGGGGAATAGTTGCTCCTAATTGTGCTAGTCAGCCTAGGTCCTTTTTTGATAAGATGCTTGATTTTGCAACGGAGATTGGAATGAAGGGACTAGGATATATCTCAGTTCTTTCTGACATGGCACTAAAGGGTCCTATAGTTAAATTCCTATCAGAAGAACAGCAAAAGGAAATGATTACAAGACTTAACTTAAANGAAAATGATACGCTGTTCTTTATAAGTGATGTTTCTAAATTTGTAGACACATTTGCTGGACAAATTAGGACTGAGCTTGGCAAACGTCTTGATATTATTGATAAAGACTCATTTGAAATGTGTTTTATTGTAGATTTCCCTATGTATGGTAAGAATGAAGATACTGGGGCTATAGAGTTTACCCACAATCCATTTTCTATGCCACAAGGTGAGATGAAGGCCTTAGAGGAAATGGATCCATTAGATATTAAAGCATATCAATATGATATTGTATGTAATGGTGTTGAGCTTTCCTCAGGAGCAGTCAGAAACCATCGTCCTGACATTATGCTAAAAGCATTTGAAATAGCTGGATATACAAAAGAGGATATAGAAAGTAAATTCCCAGCCTTGTTTAATGCCTTCCATTATGGTGCTCCACCTCATGCTGGTATGGCTCCAGGAGTTGATAGAATGGTTATGCTTCTTACTGAGCAAGAGAGTATCAGGGAGGTTATAGCATTCCCTATGAATTCAAATGCTCAGGATGTACTACTTGGTGCTCCTGGCACGGTTTCGGAGATGCAACTACGTGAAGTTCATATAAAGATCAGATAAGGAGGTCGTATATATGATTGATATTAATCGCTACCAATCAATGGCGAAATTATCTTTAAGTGAATCTGAAAGAGCTAGGATATCTGACCATGCTGATATATTGGTAAAAAGCTTTGATGAACTGGAAAAAATCAATGTAGATAATGCTAGCCCCCTTATAAGTGTATTGAATGAAAGTAATATTTTAAGGGAGGATATACCCAGAAAGTTTACGACTAGGGAAGAGCTTTTATCTTATGNCCCAGAACAATCAGATGGGTNTTTTCAGGTTCCAAAAACTATTGATTAGAGGAGGGAAACCATGGATTACTTTATTATAGATTATAATGTGGAAGGGCAAAACACCCTTGCACTTGAAGATAGTATAATGCAAAAGGGTAGACCTATTACAGCAGGCTCTAAAATGCTTGATAATTTTATTGCACCTATAAATGCTACAGTCGTTGACAAGTTATCTAATGAATATAAAATCGCTGGAAAAACAGTCATGGATGAATTTGGTATTCCTAGTTTCTTTTCAGGAGAATCGGATGAAATATCAGGAGCAATTAAGGCAGTTGTAGATAATGCTGTATCTTTCTCCCTATGTAATGATGTGTTTGGCAAGTACCGAAAGCAAGCTGCCGATAATAAGCTTTGTTACATTCATCCCACCTATGGGACCGTATCCAGATATGGATTAGTTCCTGTGGCTTCTTCTATGGACCAGATAGGTATTGTATGTAAAGACATGAGGGAGGGCTTTAAGCTACTTTCACTTATTGCAGGAAATGATGAAAAAGACGGTGCAATGTTTTCCGAAAAGTCATACTCTTATGATAATAATGAACAGGACCTAACCTTGGCTATTCCTGATTCGGTAATAAGAATGGCAGATAAAAATGTTCAGGATGCAATAGGGGACTTTGCCAAGAACTTTAAAACTACANGTCTAGACCTAGAANATTTTAATGTGTATAAGCAGGTAATGTATATCCTAAGCTGTGCTGAGATTAGTAACAACATAAGTCGCTATGATGGTGTGAATTTTGGCTATCGAACATCTAATTACACCAATATTGATGAGCTTTACACTAATAGCCGTACAGAGGGCTTTGGATACCATGCCAAGCTTACAGCAATAATGGGAACAATGGTACTAACAGAGAACAACTATAAAACCTATTATGATAAAGCTATGAAGCTACGTCGTCTTATTAAGGATGGGGTTTCATTTGAAGGATATGATATCATTGTGCTTCCTTGTGATATAGGTAAAGACCCATATGATAATCTTTCCCTATATTCACTTGCCAATCTGGCTGGCCTACCTTCTGTATCATTTTCATATAAGGGACAAGGCATACAACTGATTGCAAATGTAAGAAAGGAAAGCTCTTTATTAACAGCCTGGGAGGTGTGCATGAAATGAAATATGAAGTAGTAATGGGCTTAGAGGTTCATGTGGAGCTATCCACAAACTCCAAATTATTCTGTGCCTGCTCTTCAAAATTCGGGGCAGAGCCAAATGAAAATGTATGTCCAGCATGCCTAGGGATGCCTGGAATGCCCGCTGTTACCAATAAGAGAGCNATTGAGCTAGGTATTGCAGCTGGTCTTGTCACAAATAGTGAGATTACAAAGACCATAAGCTTTGATAAAAAGAATTACTTTTATCCTGACCTGCCTACAGGATACCAAGTTACCCAATTATTCGCACCAATTTGTAAAAATGGATGGGTTGAGATTGAAACAGAAAAAGGTAAAAAGAAAATCACCTTAAGTCAGATTCATATTGAAGCAGATGCGGGTAAGTTGGTTCATGATAATCGCACTGATACATCATTAATTGACTATAATCGTGCCAGTGTGCCCTTGATTGAGATTGTAAGTAATCCTGATTTTCGCTCAGCCGAAGAGGTNGTGGCATATTTAGAAAAGCTTCGACAGCTTTTAAGCTTTGCTAACGTTTCTGACTGCAAAATGCAGGAGGGTTCAATGAGATGTGATGTAAATATCTCAGTAATGGAAAAAGGTGCGACTGAATATGGAGTCCGTACCGAGATTAAGAACATGAANTCCTTAAAGGCTATTGCAGCAGCTATTAATTATGAGGCGCAGAGACAAATTGATGCATTAGAAACTGCTAGTGAGGAATTAGTCCAAGAAACCCGTAGATGGGATGATAGTAAAGGCCAAACATTTTCCATGCGTCAGAAGGAGGATGCTACAGACTATCGTTATTTTCCAAATACAGAGCTTATGCCCATATCTATTGAAGATAAATGGATAGAAGAGGTTCGTGCTAATCTTCCTGAAGCCGCCCATGACAGATTTCTAAGATTAACTGAGAAATTGGGCTTATCCGAATATGACAGTAACATTATTACAGGAAGTAAAAATCTTTCTGATATATTTGATAAGACTATGGAGTNCTTTAGCAAGCCCAAGGAGGTCGCCAATTGGATTATTGTCGAACTCTTAAGCATAGCTAAGGGTGATAATAAAGGCGAGGATGATGTAAAAATTGATTGCAAGAAATTTGCAAAACTAATGGAGCTTGTTGACAGCAAGGTTATTAATCGTAATGTTGGTAAAGACCTCCTATCACTAGTCCTGACAGAAGATATTGATCCCGAGAAATATGTAGAGGAAAACAAGCTTGGCATGATTAGCGATACTGACATGATTGACAAGGTCGTACAGGAGGTCCTTGTAGAATTTTCAAAATCTGTTGAAGAATATAAAGAGGGAAATCAAAAGGTGTTTGGTTTTCTAGTAGGCCAGACCATGAGAAAGCTAGGAGGCAAAGCAAATCCACAGCTTATCAATAGTCTGCTAAAGAAACATCTATCTTAATTCATTAGATTAAAGTTTTGGGTATTATTTTCCTTGTAGTAATAAAAAATAAAAAGTGANTAAGTTTGATTCTGAATCCTAAAACATAATAAGATCTTAGTCTAAAATGATATGATACTTCCAAAGTGGACAGTCTAATTAATTATAATTAGATTTTCTACTTGGAGGTATTTTTAATGTTTTCTTATTTATGTGCTAGAGGNCAAATCTTTTGTTGAGTTTAGGTTTAATTCATAGTAGAATGATAGGGTATAAAATTTTATATAGGATATTAAGAGTAAAAACCATGAATTAAGGCGATTAAAGTGAGGGACATATATTGAATCTTGGAACAGAAAAGATATCAAAATTATTGTGGAAGCTAAGTATTCCCGCAATCCTTGGAATGTTAAGCAGTGCCATTTTTAATATAGTTGATAGAATATTTGTAGGCAAAATCAATTCTGATGCCTTAACTGCAGTAGGAATAACCATGCCTGTACAAATAATTCAGATGGCATTTATATTACTAGTGGGAATAGGAACCTCCTCCTTGATTTCCATAAAGCTGGGTGAGGGAAAGNTGGATGAGGCTGAGGATATTTTATATCTTGCCCTAAAGTATATTCTTATTTTTTTAATAGCCTTTGCTACTTTATTTATGATTTTTTTAGACCCTATACTAAATATACTGTCTATATCGGATGAGGTACTACCATATGCCAAGGAATATATAGTAATCATTATTCTTGGCTCAATTATAGGAATCCCAGGTTACTGTTTAAACAATTCCCTGCGTTCTATAGGTAAGGCAGGGGTATCGATGAAGATAATTGTGATTACCTCTATTATGAATATTATACTGGACCCCATATTTATATTTATTTTTAAACTGGGAATAGGAGGGGCGGCAATAGCCACAGTGATTTCCCAGACCACCTTGACGATTTATATAATACATGCATTTGTTAAGCGAGAGGATTTTGTAATAAAGTTAAGGCTAAGAAGGGTAAGTGAAGAGTTTGCTTTATTAAGAGATAGCCTGAAAATGGGTTTGCCTTCCTTCTATGTGCAGATATTAGCAGCAGGAGTGAGCCTATTCTTAAATAGGAGCTTACTTAAGTTTGGAACTGATCTTGATATAGCCGCGGTTACAATCATGTCAAGCATTTATAGTTTTTATCATATGGTAGTGGTAGGGATTGTCCAAGGAAACAATTCTATATGTGGTTACAATCTAGGGGCAAAGCAATATGGGCGAGTTAGAAAATCCTTGGGACTAGCATTGTTTTATTCCTTTTTCCTATCAACATGTTTGTTTTTGCTGATTATANTATTTCCTAGAATCTTGGTGGCCATATTTTCAGACAACCAACAGTTAGTAGAGATGACCTCAGAGGCATTAAGATATTATCTGTGTATGCTTCCTGTTATCGGGCCACAGACTGTCAGTTCACAATATTTTCAGGTGGTTGGTAAATCCAAGCTTAGCAGCGTATTAGCATTTTTCAGGTATGGTATTATCATTATTCCAGCTATACTTATATTAGGGCCAAGGCTTGGAGTTAAGGGCATTTATATAAGTAATGCAATATCAGATGGTATAGCCAGTCTAGTATCGATTTTATTTATTGTTTTTGAATTAATAAGGTTAAAGCAAATGGAAGAAGGTTTGAAACAAAGATAAAAAATGTAGGCAGTAATCAGCAGCAAGGAGAAAACTAATGGAGATAAGAAAAACAAATATNGAGGATTTTGATAAGGTCATGGAAATCTATGAAGGTAGCTGGATTAATGATGATGAAAGCTATGGAGTGGTTCATAGAATAGCTTCCTCAAGTCGACAGAAGGGGGTTGCCTCTTTCTCTATAAATTGGGCTTTGAACCAATGTGGAAATATCCGAATTGATACTCATAAAGACAATCTTATCATGCAAAAGTTTCTAAGTAAGAATGGATTTGACAGGTGTGGTATTATTTATGTTGAAGATGGAACCGAGAGAATAGCTTATCAAAAGCTGGTTTAGCTTAGAAATAATATTTGACAAATGTATCAGGGAATAATATTATAGTAAGCATATCAAAATAGTATGAAAGCATCCTAAAAACTATATGATAGATGCAGCTTACAAAATAATTATTAGGTAAGAGGTATTTTATAAGGTAATATGATTTATCATTGATTAATTATAAAGGACAGGTGATTATATGAAAAACGTAAGAAGATTTATAATAATGGGCTTGTTTGCCCTAATGTTGGCAGTATCATTTACTGCATGCTCTAAGAATGATGATGGGAATGTTGATAGGAATAATGACAAGGACTCATCATCTGATATTGTTAATATAGGTGTAACTGATTCATTAAGTTCAGTCAACCCTCTATTACAGGATGGAACTGAAGTAGTTAAATACACAACATCTTTGCAATTTTTGCCCCTAGTGGAGCTGAATAAGGATTTGGAATTTGTAGGTCAGCTTGCTAAGGATATTACAACAGAGGACAACAAGACATTTATCATACATTTGAATGAAGATGCAGTTTGGTCTGATGGTGAGAAGGTTACATCTGAGGATGTGGTTTTTACTTATTTACTATGGACTAGTCCTGAAATCGGAAGCGTAGGTATGTCTATGGAGAAGATTGAAGGAACTGGAGATGATGGGTATGCCCCCCAGGGTGCAAGCTCTATTAGTGGTGTTGTGGCGCTGGATGAACATAGAGTACAGATAACCACAAAAACAGAGATGGCCTTGCATTCCTTTAAAAACATTTTCGGTCGTTATATTTTAACATTGCCAGAGCATATTCTTCGTGATGTACCAAGGGAGAATCTGCTTTCATATGAATGGTTTAATNCTCCTACGGTTGTAAGTGGTCCATATTTTATTAAGGATGTGGATTTGAATCATTATGTGACAATGGAAGCTAATGAAAATTTCTTTTTGGGAGCACCTAAAATTAAGAATCTTAATATCAAGGTTGTTACAGCCAGTCAGCTACTAGCAGGTCTTAGGTCTTCTGAAATAGACCTAGTACAGCAGACAACAGGAGCTATACTTCAAGAGGATTATGATTCAGTAAGAAAACTTGATAATATTAAAGTATATGATGGAACTCCAGTAACCAATCAGTCAATCTTTTTTAATACAGAGAGGGTAACTGACCCAAGAGTTCGTCTGGCTATATTGTATGGAATTGACCGTCAGACTATATTGAATGATCTGATGAAGGGTCAAGGAGAGGTTGTTGAAGGCTTTTTTGCCAGTGCAGGTCCCTTCTATGATGAAAATGTCACACCAATTCCTTATGATCCAGAAAAAGCAGTCCAGCTTCTTAGTGAGGCGGAGGCCGATGGTTGGGATAAGTCTACTCAGCTTACATTCTATGTTAATAGTGGTGACACAACCTTTGTACAGATAGCAAGTTATATAGCTTCCACTCTTGGTGAGCTTGGTCTTAATATACAAGTAAATACTGTTGATATTTCATCTTTATTGTCCACAGCAGGTACTGGCGATTTTGATCTTTTGGCCGTTCAGTATACCTACACTCCTGTAGACCCTTATACAGATATAAGCTGGCTCTTGTCTGAGGGAGG
>JGI24710J26742_10004776_pt1 | contig 10973 bp, 7 predicted proteins | sample BioPla2DNA2_FD_26742 | JGI IMG/M metagenome (IMG submission 26742) | reverse complement strand
TATTAATAGACTTGTCTGATTTAAAATCACTGACTTTGCAATTAAGACCATTAAGCTTTAGTGCGGCATATTTGACAAGACGTTGAGGATCGAGAGGTGCTAAATGATTGTATTCTTCAAATTCTGTTTCAAATGTCTTTTCTTCAGATTCTAATTTTGCATTTTCATCTGATTCCTTTTTTGAAACAGTAGTGAGCTCTGAACTTTGCTTAATATTCTTGGCAAACTCTTTAAGTTCTTCTGTAGTTTCAGCATCATCACTTACTGCATCTTTATAGTTGATTGATGTTTCTGTAACTTTTTCTTTTATTTGATGCTTTGCAACTTTACTATCAGCACTTTGAGTGCCTCGATTTTCAGCAGGGACTGAAATATCTTTATCTTTGATATCTTCGCTTTTATCAGTCTTATCTGATTTAGACACTGCTACAGTCTCATCTTCTTTTATATCCTTTTCAACAAGATCTTTGTCTGTACTTTCAGTATCAGAAACTAAGCTAGATGATGCTTTAACATCTTCAGTTTTGTCTTGCTCTAATTTTTCTTCGTCTTTTAGCATAGTCACACCTAAAAATAATAAACAGCATTACTTTCACAAAAGCCAGAAAGTAATTTATTCATTAAAAGAGATTTTGTTGTTGGGATATAAGTTTTAACTTACTTGTATTGTTAGATTTTGCTTAATTCTATCAATACACTATACAAGAACCAACGGGAGATTTGTAAGGTAAACATCAAATAACAAGATCATTCTCTAATTTATCCAACATTTTATTTTGACAGTCTTTGCAAAAGCAAGGAATAAGCCTCTTTTACCTCTAAATTTGGAACACCTATTTAAAAATATCCTTTTCCAGCAGACTTAATGCAAAAAAAGCCTGTTTGGTACAAACCAGCATGCCGGTATATTTGTGCTTGTATCAGATTCTGTCAGAGATGGTAAGCAGGCTTACTTCGGTTATAAGGACTGACGTACTGTTGAAGACTGCTTCTTGGACTAAAAAGTAAAGATGTGCTGTGACATGTTTAGAGCCTCTTGTGAAGATTCTTTAGTAGGCAAGTGTTTCGTTGAATTTGTTGCCTTAAGTCTTTATACAAGAATGGAACGTGACTTAAGAAAGCTTCTTGATAAAATAAACATGTTCCTCATCACTCTGTTAAAACCATAATTGAAGATTTGGAAGGGATAACTGAGATAGCTTTTGCCGACAGCTTTGTTACCATCAAGCTAATATCCAAAACTCAGAAGAAGTGCTTAAAGCTGTTTAATAAAGATGAACCTGTTAGCAGGTATGTTCAGAACATTGCTGTTCCCAACATGATTAAATACGCCAGAAAGCCTCATTGAGACAAAGTGGCTAAATAAGATTACTCAAAATTAAACTCAGGATCTGCAACTAGTAGACAATTTTTGTAAAAGTTGGGTTTAGAGATTTTTGAGGAAGTGGCAGGGGCAGAAAGACTCGAACTCTCAACCGTCGGTTTTGGAGACCGCTGTTCTACCATTAGAACTATGCCCCTGTGGAATTGCCGTGCTATTATCTACAAACAAGCCTCCTTTGTAAAGAGAAATTTTATTTTTTTTCAAAAATTTATGAACTGATGCGGCTCTTTGTCTACTTAAATAAAGCAGGTTCCAACATAACTATCTGTAATACATAAATTATTTGTTTTTTTTACCTCTCATTTAAAGAATTTCATTAAATATATATTTCTTTTTATTTACGGTTAATAAAATCGACAATATCGACCTTATCCTTATGCTATATACAGTTTTGTTATTTCTGTATTTCTCACTAATGCTTTAGCGTACTATAATCATAAAAAATAAGTAATATCGATAAAAGCCATTATCCCTTAAGGATATTAAACAGGAATTGGCTTTACTTAACTAAAAATTCAAAAAAATTGTGAAGCAAAAAAAATACTGGATTTTAGAATGAACAAGAAAATAATCGCCCTACTAGGAGTCTCACTTGTAACCTGTCTTGCAGCCCTTGCATACACATATCAGGGTCAGGGAAATTTAACTAGAGCTCACGGAAATGTTGATATCAGACAAAGCAGTCTATCCTTTGAAAGATCAGGAAAAATAAGACAGCTGTTTGTTGACGAAGGTCAGCAGGTAAAACAGGGACAAATTCTTGCAACTTTAGATACACAGGATTTAGATCATCAGATTAAGATAAAACTTCAGCAGTGTAAAAAGAGTCAGGCTGCTTTAGATGAAATGACTACTGGTTACAGACAGGAAGATATCAACCAGGCAAAAGCGTCAGTTGACAGACTTGAGAATAGCTACAAACTTGCTGTTTTAACTTATGAGAGATTTCAGAAACTCTTTAAGACCAAATCAACATCTGAGCAGCAAAGAGATGATACCTTCTTTAAAATGGAAGAAACAAAAGGTCTTTTAAACGAGGCAAAAGCTAAGTATAAGCTACTTACAAGCGGTAACCGTGAGGAAGATGTTCTAAAAGCGCAGGCAGATCATGATTCCTGCAAGGCTCAGCTTGAGTATCTAAACTATCAGAAAAACGAGCAGTCTGTTATTAAAGCTCCATACGATGGTCTTATTAGAACTAGGAAAAACGAAGTTGGTGATATGACCTCACCTAGCAGCAGTGTTTTTGAAATCTCCGTAATAGATAAAAAACGAGTTCGAGTTTACGCAACTCAGGCACAGCTACAGAACATCAAGCTTGGCAGTAAAGTCAGTGTTGATGATTCTTTAGACAACTCTATTGAAGGTCAGGTAGGTTACATCAGTAACACAGCAATGTTTACTCCTAAAACAGTTCAAACCGAAGATTTGCGTGCTGATCTTGTATATGAGATCCGAGTTGACGTTGTAGATAAAGATAATGTTTTAAGACTCGGTCAACCTGTCAGCGTATCCTTTGAATAGGCCTTCTTTTGAGCAATATCATTGAAATAAACTCCCTTAACAAGAGTTATGGAGTTTCTAAAAAGAATAAAAAGATTGTCTATGACAATTTTGACCTCACTATCGACAGTAATCATCATTTCATTTGTCTTACAGGTCCTGATGGTGCAGGCAAGTCTACCCTGCTAAAACTACTGGCAGGTGTGCTAAAAAAAGATACAGGAACAATTCTTTTAGACAATAAAGAACCTAATAACGCGGATGAATCCTTCACTGAGAATATAGGCTATATGTCTCAGACTCTAGGTTTGTATGGAGAACTTAGCGTTATTGATAATCTAAAGCTTTTATCAGGCCTTAGAGGGCTTAATATAAAAGCCAACTTTGATTATCTTTTAGAACTTTTAGATAACGTCAAACTGCTCAAATTTAAAGATACTCTTGCTAATGACTTATCAGGCGGTATGAAGCAGAAGCTTGCTTTATGCTGCGCCATTGCCCCAAAACCAAATATTCTGATCCTTGATGAGCCTACGGTGGGAGTCGATCCGGTATCACGCGCTCAGTTGTGGGATGTCATAAATGACTATGTAAAAAAGGCTAATGCCTATTGCATCTTCTCAACAGCCTATCTTGAGGAAGCACAGGAATCAGAAATGGTTCTAATGCTAAATGGAGGCAAACTTTTATTAAATGGGAAACCTTCAGAGCTTTTAGGAACATTAAAAAACAGAACCTACAGTTTCGAGGCAAATAATATTAACTACGCTAAATCCTTAAAGATTGCTCTTCGTTCAACCTTTAGAGACTCACCTACATCCCCAATTCTGGATGTATGTCCTCGTCTTGGCAGAATTGATGTTTTAGTTAATGAAAATTGTACCTCTGATCATTTGAAAGCATATCTTAATAGCCATTATCCAGATGGAGTTGAACTTAAAGAGAGATTACCGATTCTTGAGGATATTTACATCAATGAAGCCTTAAAGGACTTTCATGGAGCTGTAAACTCCACTACACAGGAACAAACCATCAATAATTACGACAAGGATAAAAAAGTAGTTGTCGTAAATGAGATTCAAAAGAAGTTTGGTAATTTTACAGCGGTTAGAAAATCCAGCTTTAACGTGCATAAAGGCGAAATTTTTGGCCTTTTAGGACCAAACGGTGCTGGAAAAACCACCACTTTCAGAATGATTTGTGCTCTGCTTGAACCAACTAAAGGTGATGTTAAAGTCAACGGATTAAACCTGAGTAAAGCAAAAGAAGATGCCCGTGGCACCATAGGTTATGTATCTCAGAAATTCTCTTTATACAGAAAACTCTCTGTATATCAGAATCTTGAGTATTTTGGTTTGAGTTACGGTCTAGAGCCCAAACAGCTAAAAGCACGAATTAAAGAACTGTTAGAGGATTTTTCACTGCAGGAATGGAAAAAAGTACAAAGTGAGAATTTGCCTTTTGGTATTCAAAGGCAGCTGTCTATGGCCTGCGCCCTTATTCATAAACCTAAGATACTATTCCTAGATGAGGCAACTTCAGGAGCAGATCCTCTTGCAAGACGTAATTTCTGGTATTTAATCAGTAATCTGTCTAACAGCGGAACATGTATTATTGTTACCACACACTTCATGGAAGAAGCTGAATACTGCGATAACTTCTTGATTCAGGACCAAGGACAGATCCTGGTAATAGGCGATCCAAACAGGATCTGCATAAAAGATGGCAAACGCATTAGTATTCAGCAGAAATTCGTAGAGCTTATTGAAGAATTCAGAAAAAAGGAGGATTTGTGATGTTTAAATATTTACCACTCCTTCTTGAAAAGGAATATAAGCAGATTTTAAAAGACAAGTCAGTCTTTGTGCTTGCTTTTATCTTTCCGATAATTCTAGTGCTAATCTATGGTTCTGCCATCCGTATGGATGTAAAGCCTGTAAAACTTGCTATCTGCACCTATAACCAATCTGTGCTTGAAAGGACAATTACTCAGGAATTTATAGGCTCAGAATATTATGAGGTGGAAGTAACCCCGGATTTTTCTAAAGCACGGAAGCTTCTTGAAGAGGATAAGGTTGATGTACTTTTATACCTGCAGAATAATTTTGCAAATGAAGTTCAAAAAGGTAATGGCCAGGTAATAATTTATGCTAATGGCGTAGAAGCTCAGTTAGCAGAGTTATCTAGTATGTACCTTAACGGTACACTTGCAAAAGCTGTAGAAAAATTTGCCAACAGCGAAGGCAGTAAAAGAATTTCCATAAACACCAGAAACTGGTTTAACGAGGCAAACGAATCAGTTTGGTTTTTAATGTCGGGACAGTACGTAAGTATCATTACCCTGATGAGTATCTTTTTAGGAAGTTTCGTTATCGCCCGTGAATGGGATAGAAATACCATTGAAACACTGGCAACCACAAAAGCTAGCGCACTTGAGATTGTTCTATCAAAGGTAATTGTCTACTACCTGCTTGCTCTGTGGTCTATGCTAATTGTGCTTACAGTAGGACAGACTTTATATCTGATCCCAATCCGGGGAAGCATTATAAGTCTGCTTGTCAGCTTATCAATCTATGCTTTAGAGATGATTTGTCTTGGTGTATTAATATCATCTAAACTAAAAAATCAGTTCCTTTGCGCACAGATGGCTGTTATTTTAGGTTTCCTGCCTACAGTTATGCTCTCCGGACTTATTTTTGATTTAAGGGCGGTGCAGCTGTTTATCCGCATTATCGGTGCCATTATTCCTCCTACATATGAGGTTAAAGCGATGCGTATCAGCATGCTTTCAGGAGGACAGACAGGATTTATCATGCTGAACTTTGTTATTCAGTTATTCTGGTGCAGCGTCTTTTTTACTTTAGCTGTAATACAGGTTAAGAAGGATTGTAAATAATGAATATTTCTTTCTTTAAAAAATCCTTACTTAGAATATTAGGTCTAGTCAAAAAAGAATTCTTAACCATCCTGATGGACAGGAACTCTAAAATCATTCTTTTTGCACCTGTAATCGTACAGTGCATCATTTTCGGTTATGGAGCTTCATTTCATTTAGAACATGTCCCATACGTTATTTGTTCACAGTCAAATGACGCACTAAGCCATGAGATTGAACAGACTCTAGCTAAAACACCTCATTTTGAGCTACAGGAACAATGTACAAGCATTGAGTGTTTAAGGGATAACGTAAATTATCAAAAAAGTCTAATTGCCATCTATATAGATTCAAATTTTAAGAATACAAGAAATCTGAATATGATTTTAGATGCAAGAAACACAGCATCTGCAAACACAGCATCAGGTTATGTAAATGAAATTATTGAAAACATCAATAATAAATACTTTGGAAAGAATCCTATTACCATCAATACTCAATTTCTGTTTAATGAGAATAACTACACCCGTTACACCATCCTGATCGGTATGACACTTGCCTTATCCATCATACAGGTTCTGCTTTTATCATCTTTGAGCGTTACACGGGAAAAAGAAGACGGAACCTACGATATGATGATCATGACCCCGGCTCGACCTCTTGAGATGCTGATAGGAAAAGCGCTGCCTCCGATTATAATCGCTACGATTCAGTCTTTAATTCTGATTACAATCTGTTATTTCTACTTTAAAATTCCAATGCGTGGCAGTCTTATTGGGCTAACCATTCTGGTTGTGACATTCTCTGTTACTGTTGTTGGTATAGGACTTACTATCTCCACTTTAAGCAGTACCACCATTCAGTCCCTAATCTTTGGTTTTAGTTTGTGTACTATTCTGATTATGACATCAGGTCTTATTACCGCTGTAGATGGAATGCCATCTTCTTTTAAAGTGATGGCATATTTAAATCCTGCCTACTATGGAATCAACAGCATGTGGCAGATTTATCTTGAAGGAAAAACTCTTTTGGATGTGATGCCTTTAATTGCACCGCTTATTGCAATTGGAATTATTACCCTTTCTATAGCTTCATATTTATTTAGACACAAACTTAACTAATGGCTCTGATATTCAGAATTTACATGCGATTTATGACCACTTTTATGTAAACTTAAAGTGCGAAAAACATTTGCCATAAAAGCATAATCGGATAATTTTCTTAAATTAAATAAATATTTTTCGCTTCTTTTAGAGTATAATGTAGCTTTCAGGAACAGCGAAAAAACGCAACCGCGCCTGAAAGCGAATGCGTCCCCGTTCTTACTGGTTATCACTCAGTGCAAGGGACAATAATATGACAAATCCACTTTTCCAGAAAGATATCATCTCTATATCTGAATTCTCAAAAGATCATATCGAATTAATTCTTAAAACTGCTTTTGAGTTAAAAGCTCATCCAAGAAATGACTTACTTAAAGACAAACTAATCGGTGTTACCTTCTTTGAAGGTTCAACCCGTACACGTTTATCATTTGAAACAGCTATTCAAAGATTAGGCGGTAGAGTTATCGGTTTCCCTGATGCAGGTAATACCTCATTAGGAAAGAAAGGCGAATCCTTTATGGACTCAATGAGAATTATCACATCATATACTGATGCCTTAGTAATTCGTCACAACAAAGAAGGCGCTGCAAGATTAGCCGCAGATATTTCACCAGTACCTGTAATCAACGCTGGCGATGGTTCAAATCAGCACCCATCACAGACTATGCTTGATTTATTCAGCATTAAAGAGACTCAGGGTAGATTAGATGAAATTTCAATTGCCTTTGTAGGTGATTTAAAGTACGGCCGTACAGTGCATTCACTTACTGAGGCTCTATCACTGTATAATGCAAGAATTTATTTAGTATCTCCAGAGTCACTTGCTATGCCTCAGTACATTCTTGATGACTTAAACCGCCGTGGTATTAAATTCTCAGTACATAAGAGCCTAGAAGAGGTTATGCCAAAGATTGATATTCTTTACATGACCCGTGTTCAGAAAGAACGTTTTGATGAGACCGAGTATCAGCACTTAAAATCAAAGTTCATTCTAACCCCTGAAGTTTTAGCAGATGCTAAAGAAAACATGAAGATCCTACATCCCCTACCTCGTATCGATGAAATAGTATCTTCGGTTGACAATACTCCATACGCTTACTACTTCAAGCAGGCCTCAAACGGCGTATATGCTCGTGAAGCAATTCTTTCTCTAGTATTAAATAAGGAGATTTAAAATGACCGCTAACGTAGTAAACAACAAGTCACAACTCCTTGTAGAAGCTATTGCAAATGGTACTGTAATTGACCACATTACTCCAGGACAGGCTATTAACATCATTCGTATGTTTAAGTTCCTAGGTAAGGACAATCAGTTAACAGTTGGTTTTAATCTTCGCTCTGGTGATCTAGGTCATAAGGATATTATTAAAATATCTGACGTAGTATTCTCACCTGCACAAACCGAGCAAATCGCTGTTTTAGCTCCAAGTGCAACTATCAATCAGATCAAAGANTACAAGGTTGTAGATAAGTACAAATTAAGATTACCTTTAGAGACTGTAGGTGTATTCAAGTGCCCTAACAGCAACTGCATCACCAATGAAGAACGAGATGCAAATGCACGCTTTAAGATCACAACAGAAGGTGATAATGTTTACATGAAATGCCGCTACTGTGAAAGAGTGTTTGATAGAAAGGTTATTCTTGAGTTCAATGGATTAGAGTCATAAGAATACATTCTCAATTCAGCGTAAAAGACCTAACATTGCGTTAGGTCTTTTAGTATACAAACTCAAATTCATCAGTTTATGATGACATCTCGCTGTCTATATGGCCTATGTTAAAGCGCTGAACAAACTCTAAAAAAGCAGATGAGGAAATTGGTTTTGAGTAATAGTACCCCTGCAGGAACTCAACTCCAGCATCTCTTAAGTATTCAGCCTGCTCTTGAGTTTCAACACCTTCAGCTACCATGGTAAATCCTAAGGTCTTAATCATGTTAATACAGCCTTGTAAAGTTAGCTTTGCCTTCTGAGTATTTCCATCAGCAAAAGCAGGCCAGATTAGGCTCTTATCAAGTTTAATTAAATCAAAGTCGATAGTTGCAATCTTTGAGAAGTTTGAGTAACCGGTACCAAAGTCATCAAGAGAGAACTTATAACCTAGTTTCTTTAACTTGTTTACATTATCAACAGCAATCTTGTTAGAGCGTACGGCTTCTGTTTCTGTAACCTCAAGATTGATGAAATCAGGCTCGATACCAAAGCTCTTTGCGCACTGATGTAAGCGATAAGAAATACTTGGATCTGAAATCTGAATACCAGATAAGTTTACTTCAATATATTTAATACCAATGTCTTTTAAGTGATATTCCCTTGCAAATCTGCAAACTTTAAAAAATACCTGATCACCAAGTTTACTGATTAAACCTTTTCTTTCTGCAACGCGAATGAAGATTTCAGGAGAAATAAAACCAAACGATCTGGTGTCTTTTAATCTTACAAGTGCTTCAGCAGATTCACACAAACCTGTTTTGGAATTGATAATTGGCTGATATACCACAAAGAAACCATCATTGTCGATAGCTTTTTGGACCAGCTTCTCAACTGATACATAGTAATCTCGTTTTTCAGCTGTTGCCTTATCAAGAATAAACATAGAGTGATCAGTCTGAGCTTCAAACTGAGTCTGACAGAAGGATAACAGATTAAAGAATGACTCTACATCTTTTGCAATTGTTGGGCACTCAATTGAGCATACGAAATATGAAGGCTCAATGGTTGAGTCCTCAATGGTTAAAGCTTTGTCAGATACTTTATAGCGTGCATACCAATCATCTAACTCATCTTTATTAAAGATAAAGAATCCAAAGCTATACTCTGAAATTCTGAAGATGTTTCTATTCTTAAAATCAGGAATAGATTTAATGGATTTATCAATACAGTCAATACAGGTTGCCTGAGTATAGGTTGCTCTTAAAGTTTCAATATTCTGAAGATAAAATGAAATGATCCAGAATTGCTTCTGCTCATAAAACACTTCTCTTAGAGTGGTCTCAAAAGCAAGTCTTGATAGAATTCTTGGGATTTCTTTATCCTCATTTTCCTTAGAGTTCTCGTAGTTAAAGAAGATATATGATAAGAATACAACTAAAGATAAGCAGAAAAATGAAACTGTATGTTGGATATATTGATATAAAGCGATTCCTGAAATAATGGTAAAGCAGAACAGGAAATCTAATTTTATTTTTATGGAATTACGATTCTTCAGGTATGCTTTTGCTAAAGACATCATTGCCAAAAAGAAATATATTAGGCAGATGCCTAAAGCGACATCAATCTGTGACCCATATGAATACACACCTCTTGCATCCACATGATAGCTGATTGAACCAACTAGCAAACCTACAATACCGATAGCTAAAGGTACAGTTCTTAAAGCAAACTGCCATAGCTTATACTGCCTATTATTCTTACACTTTAAATCAATATAAATATATACGTAGTAAGCAATAATAAGAAATGAAGATAAGCGTAACTGATTTACAGTTTTTGAGAATTCAATTGAGAAAAACTGAGGATTTCTTGCAACGTAAATTGATGCTACTTCAGAAAAAACAGAAAATAAAGTTAAGTATAGAAAACCTTCAAACAATTTTGTTGAAAGCAGTTTTAATCTTCGATACTGGTAAAACTCAACTGTAATAAAAGCAGTTATTGTTAAGCAAGCTATCTGAATGCCGTACTCCATTGAGTCTCCAAGAAATTCTGCTTTGAATGTCTTCTTTTATGCTCAAAACAGAATATATATATATTTCTTAACTATTAAATAAAATTATACCGTCATAAAGAATATATAAAAGGAGATGTGATCATTTTTAACGAGGTTCTCGCATTTTTTTTGTTAATTTTCCGGTTTAAATAGCAAAATTATCTGTTTGTGATAGCTCTTTTACCACGTTTAGGTCGCAAAAAAGCCCCAACTTTATAGTATGAACCCCATTATTGATCACATGATTGATAATGGGGTTTTGTTATGAAATTAACTTATGAAGAAAGACTTATTGGAAAATTACCTAAAGGACAAACATAAAGAATCTAAACCTTGAACACTTTTGCATCTAAACGTTAGACACTTAGAATTCAAACGTTGAACACCTTCCACA
>JGI24710J26742_10004768_pt1 | contig 10983 bp, 7 predicted proteins | sample BioPla2DNA2_FD_26742 | JGI IMG/M metagenome (IMG submission 26742) | reverse complement strand
TTACTGACTAAGTGGCTGCCCTACCTTTACCACTACAGGACTTTCACCTGTTAGCATCTGCCAGCTTCGCTGGACGCACACATCAATACTACGCACTCAACGTGGGTCGGATTGCCGGAATGGATGTCCTGGACTTTGATTTGAACCTTGTGCCAAAAAGCTGTCTTATTTTTGTTGCTTTTATTGGGATACCATATACAGGGAATAGAAATATCCTTTTTCCTTCATCAGTTCATCAAAAGCGCCTTGTTCTATCAGGTTCCCATTCTGCAAAACAAAGATCTTATCATATTTTCGTAAAATTGATTCTTCCAGCCTATGGGTCACAATAATTCTTGTTAAACCTTCGATCTCCAGGATTGAGTTGGTGATAGCTACCGCAGTTTTTGAATCCAGTGCGGCTGTTGCTTCATCCACAAGCATCACGGAACTGCCTTTTAGTAAACATCTGGCAATGGAAATACGCTGACGTTCCCCTCCGGACAATCCGCTCCCATTTTCTCCGCAAGCATAGTCCATCCCTTTTTGCGCAATAAGCTCTGTTAAACCTGCCTGGTTTATGACACATTGAATTCTGTCCTCATTAAACTCCTTAAACATGGTAATATTATTCCGAACACTGCTGTCAAACACAAATACATTCTGCTGGATGATCGACACCAAATCATATAAGGAATCCAGATTGATCTGTTTTAATTCCTGTCCATCATAACGAATCTCGCCCTGATAATTGAAATAGCTTCCCATAAGAAGATTCAGCAAGGTGGATTTTCCACTGCCCGAACCGCCGACCAGGGCATAGCTTTTTCCAGCTTCATATTGAATGGATATATTCTTTAAAACTGTCTTTTCTTCATCATATCCAAAGCTTACATTGTCCAGTTCAATCCCTTTATTCAGAGTCTGACCGACAAGAACCCCCTTTTGTTCCACCTGTTCCGATAGAGCAAGTGCAAGTTTGTCAACCAGTGCCAATGCTGCCTTGCGGTTCGCTAAAATCTGCGGTACTTCTCCTATGGGGCTTATCACAAAATTCATCAGCTGTACAAAGATGATAACTGCGCCTGCTGTAATTGTCTGGGTATGTAAAGCCAGGTAGGCGCCAAATAAGAACACGCCAAACTGTGCAATAATTCCTGAAACTGCCCCGATCATTCTGATCAAAAGTTCAAGCTGTCTTCTTTTTCTTTTAGATGCTTCTACCTCTTTATTGCTTGCGCGAAAAAGCTTCATCATTTCTTTTTCTGCTTTAAAGCTTTTTACGACCGAAAATCCGGTCAGCATATCCTTCAGTGTTCCAAGAAAATTATCGTTCTTCTCGGATACTCTTTTTTCCATGTCGGCAAGTCTGTTCCCTGACAGTACCGAGCCTATCACCGGACATAGGGACAATAATACTGCCGCAAGTGTTAGTAAAGGGCTGTAATAAAGCATCATCAAAAAAGCGCCAAAGAACGTAACAACATGTTGAATCAGCGGAAATATTGTTGCAAGATAGTTTTTTTCAATACTGGCGGCATCATTTGATAATGCTGATAAGTATGTAGAGGTATTTTCCGTTGCAAACGAGCTGATGCTTTTTTTTGAAATCTCTGAGTATACCATATTTTTATNCTGGACCAGTGCCTTTTCCACAAAGCGAGGACTGGTTTTCCGATCTAATAGCACAATTGCAACCAATAAAATGGCCAGACTGACACTGAAAATAAGAAGCTGAAACAGATTAAATACCTGATTGTTTCCTGTCGCCGCATCAATAATCTGCTGCAATAACCAGGATAAAGCCAAATTTATTGCAGCTGATAACAAAGTTGCAATCAAAGCACCGGTAAAATTTAATTGATTATTCTGCATAAACTGTGCCTTCAACTTTTGACTTAACTGCATTGCAGCCGCATTTTGCGTTATTGAATCCTTGTTTTTTCTTTCTTTTCTCATAATGCTTTCACCTATATTTTTTATAGTTGATTCTGTTTATTTATTTTTAATTTTGTTCCAGGCAGTTAAAAGAAAATCCGCATTACTTTCGTCCATCGATAATATTCTTTCAACACTTTCCATGGCAGTTTCTCCTGCATCATCACCAAAAATCTGCTTTTTCCCTCTATAAAACTTAATGTTCTGAGCATTATAATCCGGTGATGCATCAAACTTTTCAGCAAGTTCATATGCTTTTACCAGGCATTCTTCTGCTTCCTGAAGCCGGTCACTTTTAGCATAAGCCTGGGACAAACCCACAAGAAGGACTTCAACACCAGATTTAAATTCAATAGTTAGTTTATCATCATAAACCGTAATTTTCTCAATAAGCTTTCTTACTAACTGCTCATCATATTCCTCCAACTCACAGGATTGCTCATTTAAAAATTGCTCCATCTCTTCGAGCCTTTGCCTAGAGCCCTTTTCCCCGGCTTCTTCTGCTAAGATTTTATGTCTTTCTTCTCTTAGTCGATAAATTTCATCAGCTATATCATTATAATCTTCTTTGGAGTTGGCTAGTCTCAAAAGGTCTTTTTGCAGTTCCTCAAGCTGTTTATCTATCTCCTCAATAGCACTATTATTTGTCTCAATTATTACCGTTTTAATATTCTCCTTTAGAGTAGTCAATAACCCATCTTTTTGTCCTAACAACCGGTTAATTCCATCCACTGTAGCCTGGCATAGCATCTCTTCTGGTACAGTTCGAGAATGGCAAGATAATCCTGTATTCTCAAGCTTACTAACACATCTCCAAACAATAGACTTCTTTCCTCGATTGTTCCAATGAACCCTGCGATAGATCTCTCCGCAATCTCCACAAAAAACAATCTGCGAAAATGCATGGCTTGCACTGAAAACTCTTCTCTTACCGCTTGTAGCGATATGTCCTCTGCTTCGACGAACCAATTCTTCTTGCACCTGCATAAATATTTCACGTGGAATAATGGCTTCATGGCTATTCTCTACATAGTACTGAGGTACGATCCCGTTATTTACAACCCTCTTTTTTGAAAGAAAATCTACCGTATATGTTTTCTGAAGCAACGCATCCCCCATATATTTTTCATTGCTTAATATCTTCCTAATTGTACTGGTATGCCACTTGGCCTTTCCCACACCTGTAGGTATACCATCAGCTTCAAGGCTTTTCTTAATTTTGTCCATACTTGAGCCTTCAAGATACTCTCGGTAAATTCTCTTAACTATCTCTGCTTCTTCCGGAACAATCACCAAGCGCTTATTCTCATCTTTGGTATACCCTAAGAACCTAGAGCAGTTAACCATTACTTCGCCTTGTTGATATCTATATTGATAACCGAGCTTCACATTCTGGCTTAATGACTGACTTTCTTGCTGTGCTAAAGATGCCATAATTGTAAGCATTATTTCTCCTTTAGCATCTAGCGTATTGATATTTTCCTTCTCAAAATAAACCGCAATATTCTTTTCTTTAAGTTTCCGAATATACTGCAAGCAATCCAGGGTGTTTCTAGCAAACCGGCTAATTGACTTTGNAATAATCATGTCAATATTCCCGGCCATGCACTCATCTATCATGCGATTAAACTCATCACGCTTTTTTGTGTTTGTGCCGCTTATGCCATCATCAGCAAATATCCCGGCAAATTCCCACTCTGAGTTCTTTTTAATAAACTCAGTATAATGTTCTATCTGCACTTCATAACTGCTTGCCTGTTCATCACTATCTGTAGAAACTCGGCAATATGCAGCGACCCGAAGTTTTGGCTTTTCATCTTCCTTATTATTGTTGTTACCTATACGCTTAACCGCTGGTATTATCATAACATTTTTACTTACTGCCATCTTGATTCTCCTCACTTCTTATTAAGCTGTAAACATATTCAGCTTGTTTAAAAGGGTTGGTGTGTTTACTGACTATAGGTTCCGTGATAAAACATTTTGAGATAGTGGGTTTGTAATCTTCCTTGGGTTCAAATATTCTTCCAAGCTTTTTGGCTCTGCTTACCATCTCGGCTTCAGCTTTTTCATATGTTTCTTTATCGATAATTGCCGGATAATAGCCATCTCCGAGATAACATTTATTTTTTAGCATCTTTCCGACCATTCCATGATAAGCTTTTATTTCAGCTTTCTTAGCTGCCGCTGATAAGGAGAGGCCTGATAAATAACTTTCATATAAGAACCTAATCTTATCAGCTTTTTCTTCGTCAATAACCGCTATCCCGTTCTCAATTTTGTATCCATAAGGTGTGTGTGCCATTCTCTCAAATCCTTTCCCTTAATGTGATTCCGCATTTAAGTATGAAACCTATTTCTGTCTTTGAAAAAACAACAATTCTTTCAACATACTCATTAAAAAGTTGATCATCAAAGGAATCAATCATTTCAGCCTTATTTGTAAACTTCATCAAGTTACTCACTTCCTGAACCTTTGATAGTTCTCCATTCACAGCCTGAATTAAAGCTTCTTTCTGTTCTATATAGTTATCAAGCTCCATTCTCAGTTCATTACTTTCTCTATTAAAAAGAGCAGGCTCCAGATACCCCTTTGCCATAAGCTTTACAAGCATCTCTTTTTGCTCAGCTTTCTTTTCGATTAGTTTATCTAATTCTTGAATTCTTGAGAGATTGTCAGATCTGCTCATCTCACGCAAAGCATCTAATAAAGGTCGTTTACAGACGTGCAACGATGGTGGTCACTGCAACCGGCATGAACACTGAAATGGGGAAAATAGCCCATGCGATCACAACGGCACAGGAGGGCGAACCCCCCCTGCAGAAGAAACTTGCCCAGCTTAGCCGTATTCTTACAGTTCTTGTGCTTGGCATCTGCGCAATAATGTTCGGTGTCAGCATCCTTCGTTATTTCATCTCCCCTGCAGTCCCCGGTGTAGACCTTTCTGATACGTTACTTGACTCATTTATGCTGGCAGTGAGTCTTGCAGTTGCAGCAATACCGGAGGGTCTCGTTGCTGTTGTCACTATTGTTCTATCAATTGGTGTGACGAAAATGTCAAAGCGGAATGCAATAATCCGCAAGCTGACAGCTGTTGAGACGCTTGGCTGCACCCAGATAATTTGTTCTGATAAAACAGGAACACTTACTCAGAATAAGATGACCGTTGTTGAATACTCGGGTGATGATGAAAAGCTGCTTGCAGCTTCGCTGGCATTGTGTTCCGACGCAGAACTGAATGAAGAGGGACAGGCTGAGGGTGACCCGACACAGGCCGCCGTTGTCAATTTTGCAAATAAAATCGGACTGCCTAAAAACGAGCTGTCAAAGAAATATCCCCGTGTTGCCGAGATACCCTTTGACTCGGGGCGCAAGCTGATGACCACTTTGCACAAAAAACCTGAAGGGGGATTTATTCAGCACACTACAGGCGCTCCCGATGTTGTGATTATAAAATGTAAGAGTTATCTTGAAAATGGGAAAATACTCCCTATGACGGAAGAAAAGCGCCAATTCTTCCTAAGCGAAAACAAACGCTTAGCCGGCAAAGCGCTACGCGTCCTTGCCGCCGGGTACCGCGACTGGGACATCCAGCCTGCAGCACTTTCCCCTGAAGATGAAAACAACCTTGTGTTCCTGGGCCTTGTCGGAATGATAGATCCTGTTCGTGAAGAAGTGCCTGCAGCAATAGAAGAATGCCGGATTGCTGGTATCCGTCCCATCATGATCACCAGCGACCACATTGACACAGCAACAGCTATTGCAATGCAGCTTGGAATAATCACTGATCGTTCTCAGGCTATCACAGGAGCCATGCTCGACGAGATAAGCGACGAGAATTTCATAAATAACGTCGAGAACTATGGTGTTTATGCCCGAGTTAAGCCCGAACACAAGTCAAGGATAGTCAATGCGTGGCATAGCCGCGGATATATTACGGCAATGACCGGTGACGGAGTTAACGATGCTCCCTCGATCAAAAATGCTGACATTGGCGTTGGCATGGGCATCACCGGCACTGATGTGACAAAAAACGTCGCCGACATGATTCTTGCAGACGACAACTTCGCAACCATTGTATCTGCAGTCGAAGAAGGCCGCCGTATATACGATAACATTCGTAAATCAATTCAGTTCCTACTCTCTTCCAACCTCTCGGAAGTTATCAGCATTTTCTTTGCTACCATGCTTGGATTTACGATACTTAAGCCTGTTCATATCCTTTTCATTAACCTGATTACCGACTCGCTTCCTGCCCTTGCTCTCGGTATGGAAAAGGCTGAGGCTGATATTATGAAGCGCAAGCCCAGAGACCCAAAGGAAGGCATTTTCTCGGGCGGTGTCGGATTCAGCGTCTTCTATCAGGGTGTAATGGTTTCCATACTTACTCTTGCTGCCTACTTCATCGGTGAGAATTTTCAGCATTAAGAACCACAACTTCTACCTTTTCGGCTCAATGATCCTCTCATTCATCCTTACTACAGCCGTCATATACACACCGTTTTTATGTGATGTCTTTGGTTTTACCTCTATCAGCTTCATTGAGTATCTGACCGCCCTCTCACTTGCTATCCTGGTAATTCCCATCGTTGAGCTGGTCAAACTGATACAGCGGAAAACTAGTAAAGTCTGAACTTATTTGACTAAAGAATCTGGCTGTTCCATTAGGCACAGCCAGATTCTGATTGCAAGTAAACCTGCTTTAAACGTTTTTCAATGGTTCCGATTCGTAACAGGCTGGCGACCATGAGAGAACTTACACGCCAAACATTTTAATTAACTCAGAAGAAATAATACCCCCCTTCTCTATTTCAATAATTATTTCATCATCAATAGAGTAGATATAAAGCTCTCTCTTGCTGCTATCGAGCATTCCGAAATATTTCTTTGCTGTAACCTTCAGATTCAAATCTTTTTGTTCATGATATCCGTATGTGTATCGTTCTGTTTCATAGGGATTCCCCACTTCGAAATTTAAATTGTTCTTAAGGAACATATCCGTATCGGAAACACCGGTAATCACTACCGTAAAAAGGCGATCCCTGGAATTAGCAAACCTGCATTGAACGATGTTGGCACCCTCCGGTAATGTAAAACCAAATTCCTTCTGTATCGCTTCAGCATGTGCTGATGTAATATCCGTTACAGTTATTATTTCTGCCTTGCTATAAAAGTTTTTAAAGTTATAGATAAAAACGATTGCTCCAATAAGCAGCAAAACAGATACAACTGCAACAAGCACTTTAATCAATAACCTCATTTACTGACGTGCCTCCTCCAGCGTTGACTCTGTGGTGTTTGAATCAAAACGCTGTCCCCTGGTCCATGTAACTTTAACCTTATAACAGCCTTCCACAGGAAATTGCTTTGCTAAACCCACCTCATGCAGTCTGTACATTTCTCCGTCAGTTAACAACGGACCTCCTTTTAACGGAGAACCCTTTTCCCAATCATAGAAATCATCAATGTAGTAATTTATTTCCATGACGTATTGCTCTCCGTTTCTCGTAACCGTCGCCGTCATTGCCGAGCTTGAGTTACCAATTGTAAACCACCAGTCTTTTTCTTTATTATCATCCACACCGGTATTTGACAATGATGTAGCCACAAACGGTGTATTGGTCGTAATCACTATCGTTTTTCCATCCATCACCATTGCTTCACTGGCCGTAAGCATATGGTTAAGATTGTCGTAAAGGTGATTCTTGGCATTTGGGCTTTGATTCATTAATTTTTTAGCATTAATTGTGTATAAATTCCCTGTGTTTCCAATGAAATGGGATAAGGCCGAAGAAGCTTGTGGCATAAAGGCAATATAGCCACCTGCAATCGTCAGGTATGCCTTTTCTCGTATCCAGTAATCATTTAACCCGGGATTATCAGTTTTGTACTCCTTATCGCTCTTTTCCTGCAATTCAAGAATATATTCATTGACCGGCCTGAAAGATGAATCATAAACCCTTTCAAACCTGCTATCGTGTTTCACCAATGGCGTTGGATCTTCATTGTCCAGTAAACTATCAAGGTCGCTATCTTCCATGCAGGGTACTGAACTTAAGTAACAATAGTAAACATATATACCCTGAATATACTGATTGTCTATTTTTAGTTCCTCGCCATCCAAAATACCATCTGCATCAGAATCGGAATTGAGATAATTTAAGCTGGAGTAATACATAACAGGAGCACCATTGCCAAGCTTCAGCTCCCCTGCAGCGATCTTCTTTTCATGATAATCGCTGATACCGTCATTATCGGAATCCTTATATAAATCTATATCTTCCTGGAGCCTATCGAATATGCCCGCAAGTTGTGAGAAGTCAGACGCACTGTAATAAGCACCACCAGTTGAGTTGGCGATATTTTTAAGTACTTCAGTGTTTACCGAACCCACACCTACCGTGTAAATTATGATGCTGTTATCACAAGCGGTCTGAATGATTGAGTCTGGTGTAACCGTACTGACATTATCTTGACCATCTGTTAAAACGATCATGACCTTTGATACATCTGATGATGAATTTGCAATGAATTCGTCGTTTGCCGCCTTAATACCGTTGTAAATTGCCGTATTGCCGGCATACCTAGGAAGTCCGGAAATAACAGAAATAGCATGCTCTTTGTTTACGAATGTCGAATGTTTTCTAACTATGGAATCAAATGTGAAAACCGCAATTCTGTCCTCATCGCCAAGAGTCTGCACCAAGTCGACGGAAAGACTTTTGATCAGATTATAGTTTGTAGTACTGATACTTCCTGAGCTATCCAGTACTAATGCTAAATCATATTTTTTATTCTGCAGTTCATCGTCGGTCGGAGGCAAAATTTCGAACCTGAATAGTTCTTTGTTATAAGCATCCTTCGCAATAACCATATATTTTGAAAAATGTGTTACGGATGCTGATACGGTATTACCGCTGATCGTTTGATTGGGTACCTCAAACAGGAATTGTTTTTCTTCATCCCAATAATAGATGGCAGGTACAAATTCCTGATCGTTAAGAAGCTCCTGATCAAACTCAAAGGTTAATGTAGCTGTCTGGAAAGTTCCGTCCACATTAAAATCATATGCATTTCCAATGTATCCGGGAATAGCAGCGTTTAAGAAAGAATCATTTTCGTCTACTTTATCTATGGAAAGCGATTCAATTTGCTTCCCTTGCAGTTCGATTTCCAGGACTGGCTTTACGGCATCTCCTGCATTCCAGCCATCACAGGTTTTAGTAACCATAAAGATCCTGTCTCCGTCTAAAACTCCATCATTTAAGGAGTCACGATTATTAGGCATCATGCCATATTCAATTTCCATTAGGTCTGTCATACCATCATTGTCGGAATCTTTAGATAACGGATTTGTGAAATAAACAAATATTTCTTCATAATCAGTAAGACTATCGCAGTCTGTATCGTTACTATAAGGATTGGTCGCATACGAGCATTCCTGCAAGTTATTTAGCTTATCATCATCAAAATCTTCTTTGTCATCACTTTTTCCATTCTCATCGGTATCAATAGAAAGGGCATCAGTTAAAGTAATGAAGATTTCCTCGTAATCAGTCAAGCCATCGCCATCTGTATCCGCGTTATTCTTTTGGGTACCGACTACATCCTCCTGCCAGTTTAGCAGTAAGTCGTTATCATCATCACCAGAGTCCAGATACAGGCCAGTACTGTTCCCCTCATATTGATTGACCAGAGTAATAGATTGTGATATGGTCTTTCCGTTTAAACCTGTAGCTGTTATTGTAATACGATTGCTACCCACGATGAGCCCGGGAATGTCAATACACCAATTTTCAGAGGGAGTAACAGGTTTATTTGCAAGCTCAAGCTTGCCACTGGCTATTGTCATATTCATACTGGTAATATTTGATGCCATACCTGTGATTTTATCCACTTTATCATCAACCCAGAAGATGGCTTCTTCTGCATCGAGTACCTTAAAACCGGATGTATCGATCGTTACTGATGGCTGGTATTTCTCCGAATCAATAAGTTCCAAATCATCCGGGCCAGCTTGGACATCTAATGAGCTACCCCTGAACACAATACTGTCCGCGATGATTCTGCCCTGTATTGTAAAACGGGCAGCGTTGATTATAACTGTTCCTTTTGGCGCATATACAATACCCTTTATGTTGACGTTTGACCCATTGAAGGTTATATTTCCCTTCTCGGATGCAATAACGATTCCTTTATCGCTGCCGCTTTCTGTGATTGATGTGTTAAATGCAATATCTTTTTCTGCAATAATATAGCCCTTGCTCGTAATTCTTGAGCAGTTTACCTTTAAGTTCCCCTTAACAATAACTGATTGTTCAAGGATGACTTGATTCCCATTGTAGCTCTTATCCTTTTCAATAATTTCTGCATCTTCAGAAGCAATCTGCTTAATTCCCTCTGAGTGATCTTGTATATCAATTAACAATGCACCCTCTATTTTTTTGGCAATATCAACTTTTGGGGTTTTAAGAGTTAATTTACCTGCTGCCTCACAAATACCTTGTATCACTAAGCTTGAACCCTGAAATACGAAATCGGCATTGGTATGTACATTTCCTGTAATGCTGGCCTTTGAAGCATTGATCGTTAATGAAGAATTGTGACTACCGGAAAATAATGCATAGTCCATCGAACTTTTCTGACTTTCCTCTTCTCCGGCAAATACATGGATGGTCACAAGCTGCAACATCATGAGTACAACTAAACCTAGTGCTAAATAGCGTTTCGCTCTTAATCTCATTCAACTACCTCCTGATCGAATATGATAGAAAACACATTAATAAATTGACTTTCGACATTATGAAAAAATCTGGGCACCGATCAAAGTGTGTCAAAGTGTCAGCCGGAGTACTATTTTGAGTTTTCTGTGATATGTTACTGATGTCAGTTATATAGAACCCAAGAATTATAGCGTATGTTAATATTGTATGACATTTTATAAAGCAGTCAATACCATTAATGTTAAGCCAACAACTTTTATTGGCGACTCTGCATTTGATACATATTATACATATCCCATGCTCATTAAAGATTTTAAATTCTCCAAAGTTATCATTCCAGAA
>JGI24710J26742_10004762_pt1 | contig 10991 bp, 8 predicted proteins | sample BioPla2DNA2_FD_26742 | JGI IMG/M metagenome (IMG submission 26742) | reverse complement strand
AGCGGTCCGCCGATCTGTTGGATGACACCGAACTTCATGACTACGATCACGTCCGCCATCGTCAAGGCCTCGACCTGGTCGTGGGTAACGTAGATCATCGTTGCCTGCAGTCTGTGGTGCAACGAAGAGATCTCGGCGCGCATCTGAACTCGAAGCTTTGCGTCAAGGTTGGAAAGCGGTTCGTCAAAGAGGAATACCTTCGGCTTTCGAACGATTGCCCGTCCTACCGCAACGCGCTGGCGCTGTCCACCGGAGAGCGCTTTCGGTTTTCGATCGAGCAACTCTTCGATTTCAAGAATTTTAGCAGCTTCGCGTACCCTCTGGTCGATTTCGTCTTTGGGGAACTTTCGAATCTTCAGACCGAACGCCATGTTGTCATAGACGGTCATGTGCGGATAGAGCGCATAGTTCTGGAAAACCATCGCGATATCACGATCTTTCGGGGGAACGTCATTGACGAGCTTGTCATCGATGTAGAGCTCGCCGGAAGTGATGTCTTCAAGACCGGCGACCATTCTGAGGGTTGTGGACTTTCCACATCCGGATGGGCCGACGAGAACGACGAATTCCCGGTCCTTGATTTCGATGTTGACGTTGTCAACTGCTTTGACTCCACCGTCATACACCTTTGAGATGTTTTTCAGTGTTACTGTGGCCATAATGCCTCCTCATTATTTTATCTTCTGTGACTGTACCCCACTCAAGCTCCGGTGTCAAACCTTTGATGGGTGAAGATGATTTGCGCTTTTCAAAGCACCATTACTATTGGCGCCTTGAAATGCACGCACACTCCATTAAACTTGGTCTCTTGTCCTGATTGGTTAACGATCAAGCTGTTTCTTCCTGTACCTTTGATTTGGACTGTTCGGCTTATCCGGGATCGTCATTTCAATTTCCCCTGCATTAAGCAACGGCTTTATATATTTTTCCGAAAAGTTTCTTCTACCGGTCAGCCCCATAAATTCTTGCATTTCTTTCCGACTGCGAGGAACAGAGCAAAATTGAATAAGATCTTGTATCGTGACTTGCTCCTTATCTTGTTCCTTTACTTGCTCCCTTGAATCAAGTTTTTCTGTCGGCCCAACCGTAGCTGTTGCAGCTTCGGATAGAGGAATAATAGTCGTAAAGACATCCGCCTCTGTAAAGACAGGCTCTCCACCGGAATACATCTTCGTGTATTTATAACTATTCCGCATACCGCTTCCCAACTCATCAGCAAGTCCGATCTCTCGGAAAACCTTTGCTATCGGCGGATTCTTTGCGAATGGCCTGTATGTTTTCAGATTCAGGTTGCCGTGTCCATGGGCAAGATTCCCATTTTCTGTTGTAATCTTATCCCGCTCAATAACGAGCTTAGGAACATAGCCACTGGAAAAATCACGATGCATGAGCAGGTTTGAAATGATTTCACGCAAGATTTTGTCTCTGGAGCTTACCCTTTGGATGCCATCCAGCGTGAAGACATCATTGAGATGTTTCTTCCCAAATTCCATCAGACGATCATAGCTTTCAATCAGATTTGTTATCACCACATCCCTGTCATCATAACGGTCAACGTTGAACACTCTGAAAATAGCGTCTGTCTTATGCTGAGGCAGCACAGACAAATGCGGTTATCCGTACCGAAGAGTAGAATTGCTGCCAGCGTGATGCCCTCTTTGTTCGTTTCCGGATCTTCAAGTATGAGTCCGCAGCTTCTGAGCATCTCCTCATCCGTCATGTCAACCCATGGATGGTGCTCGGTATTAACTCTCGTCATTCTCCTTGCCCGATCCATAAGATCATGACGAAGGCTTGAAACCGGGATGGCAGGGTAGACCTTATTCACAAAATAGGTGCTTTGCTTGCGGGCATAAAGATTGAAAACCATGTCCGCATTGTCTGTTATATCAATATCCGACTCATTGTTGCGATCGAAAATCCTGCCTGCATTACGGTAAACAGTTTTTCCAACCGGGAAATAGACATAGAGAACAATACGCCCATCCACCTCATATTCCTCCGGAGTCAGATACAGCGGCGGATACATTTTGCTCTCATTGTTGATCGTCGTAACAAAGTTTTTCTTCATCTGCTCAATGCAGTCTGTATCAACACCGAGAATCGTGCCGTTATCTTTTACGCCAAAGAAAATATGACCGCCATCCCGATTGGAAAAAGAGCAAACGGTATCATAGACATCTTTCGTAATATCCGTGGTTGACTTTTTGAATTCGACTGTCAGCCCCTCGCCCTGACGAATCAAACTCATCAATTTTTCAGGGAGCATNATAAAACTCACCCCTTTCAATTATTCACTTATCAATTCCATTAGGCAAAATAGAATCGACCTCGTTGTCTTTAAAAGTCTGCTCTTCCTTCTCTTGTAATGCCCTCTGAGCAGCCCTATAGCTTTTTGCATCCGTTGCAGGGTAATTATTATTGACCTCTGACACTCGCTCACAAAGAACATTTCTTCTTTTCTGTATTTAGCTGTCTTCAAGTACGTCAAAATCAACTAACAGTGAAACATAGCTTTCTAATGTCCCACAACATATTTGCGGCATTTCTATGCTGACTTGCTTCATTTTGAATCCTATATTCCTTTGCATATAGATTCAAGCACAAAGACAATACAGCTGAGATTCCTTTGATGGATGAAGATTATTTACATCGGCGTCCGATTCTGCTACAGTAGGTTCACTGCGCCAGTAGCACAATGGCAGTGCTCGTGCTTCCCAAGCATGAGACGAGGGTTCGATTCCCTTCTGGCGCTCGAAGAAAGGCCCCACTCAGTGAGCGGGGTCTTTCTCCGTCTATCCCGCAAATCGATTACTTGAATACGACGATTGCCTTGGGTTCTATGACGCGGAACGTGAACGACTCGGTGGCGAAGAGGGTGACCTCTTTGGTGTCATGGCTCTCGTAGCCGAGTTCAAAGTCCTGACCGATCGTGAGCTCCAGGTCCGCGCTGTCGTGGGGAACGAGGATCGCTCCTTTGATCGCGGAGGCGAGGACGATCTCGCCGCCGATGATGCGCTCTACCCGTTCCTTGAGGCTCTGGCCCTGCGCTTCTTTGTGGAGGCGCACCCAGACCTCGTTTGAAACGATGAGGGAGTAGGGGCCGTCAACGAAGCTGTCCTTCAGAAGAATCACGCCTTCTCCGATCGCTGCGAGGAACTCCTTGGTATCGCCTGTAAGTCCAAGGGTCTTGTGGGCGGAAGATTCCTTCAGTCCTTTGATAGTACCCGGAGCGTAGCCGTGATACACCGCGTTTTCCTCAAAAAGAGCGAGCTGATCGAGGGCTTTATCCAAGCTGTCGAAGTCGATGTCTTTCGCCCCGNGCTCCAGATTGTCCAGTTCCCACTTGTTCAAGGTGAAGCGGACTCGGGCTTCGGTCAGCGGCAGCACGTTGTAGATTCCCNCCTTTACTGCGCTCTTGTCATCAACGAGGGAGAGTCTGCCTTCGCTGAGCACCGTATAATCGAGCCCATGAGGCCCATTCACGGAAACGACCTTGCGGGCGCTCAGGCGCGAGAGCAAAACGAGCTTTGCCCGTTCCTCGATCTCGCTCCATGCCCGGTTGGATATGGGAGCGAGGTTTCGTTTAAACATATCCATGGTATTCCTTCCTTTTATTTCTTCAGGTTTCCGATTGAAAGCGATGAGCCGCTCTTCGGAGAAGAGCTTCCCGTTCTTCCCATGGCGCTTTCTTCCGCTTCAATGATCGAGCCGTCGGTAAAGAGATAGGTCCTGAGCTCCTCATCCCATTTGTCCATATTTCTTCGAAGCCACTCGATCGTCATGCAGGCATGTTCAATCTCTTCGTCCCGGTTGTGCGCCATGATGGCGGCAAGTTCGGGATCCTTTGTCGTGTAGACCCGCTGGTTATACCAGTTGACTGCTTCAATTTCTTCTTTCAAACTGGTGATTGCCCGCGAAATATCACGAGTCTTTTCATCCAATGCGTCATACGGTTCAGTATATGGCATACATTCCTCCTGTTACATTTGTTACTGATACAGTGTACTATTAGAAGAGGTTCAATGGAAGTGGTGCGGAGTAGTTTCCTTCACCCTCGGTGGGTGTATAGATCAAATGAATTAAAGAGAAGGACGTCTTGTTTTTTTCGACAATAATTATAATAATGTATATATTAAAAACAAACAGGTTGAGAGAGCACTATGGAACGAACAATTGTCTCCCTTTTGCAGAGCGCAGCGGAGAAATACCAAGACCGTGCGTACACAAACACCCGCTTTGATCAAGGCTGGGTTCCCTCCTCCTTCAAGCAGACGAATCTCGACAGTGATTACGTTGCGGCGTTCCTTCTCGAGGACGGCGTNAAAAGCCAAATGTGCGTGGGAATTCTCAGTGAAGGAAAAGGGCAATGGGTAACCTTTGAGCATGGGGCGCTGAAAGCCCGGATGGTCAGTGTTCCCCTTTCGATCAAGCTTACCGCTGAAGAAGTGGCGTTTCGGATCAACCACAGCGAAGCGGTGATGCTCGCAGTCTCTTCCAACACGCTGGCGCTTGTCGCCGCCGCATTCCCTTCATTCGACCATCCGGTGAAATTGGTCTATCTTGACGCCCCGGACGAGCGGCTTGCGAAGCACGTGGAAGAAAAGAAGTGGAAGGAAGGGAAGGACTATGTCGTCTGGCCAGAAATTCTCAAAAAAGGCGAAGCCATTCTGAAAAAGAAGCCGAAGCTGGTCAGCGACTCGATCGCGAAGATCAAGGAAGATGATACGATCAATATCTGTTATACCAGCGGAACGACGGGCAATCCGAAAGGAATCATGCTTACCCACCTCAACTATTGGGCAAACGTCCAGGGAGCGGTCGAACTGTTCAAGATTCCCGATGGGACGTTTGAGACCCTCATCATCCTGCCCGTCGATCACAGTTTCGCCCATACGGTGGGAATCTATACCTCGATGGTTTGCGGCATCACGCTGCACTTCGTCGATTCACGGGGTTCCAATGCCGCCATCATCCGAAATTTTCCGAAAAACCTGGTCGAGCTGAATCCCACTTTCCTGATGACGGTTCCTTCAATCACCGGTTCCTTCATGAAGAAAATGACCCAGGGGATCGCCGCCAAGGGGCCGTTTATTGAAGGGATCTTCAAACGCGGTCTTGAAGCCGGAATCGCCCGCAACGGGGACGGCTTCAATAAAGGGAGCAAATTCAAAGGCTGGTTCCATTATCATTTGGCCAATCTTTTAGTCTTCCCTAAACTCCGAAAGGTGTTCGGAAACAAGTTCCTGTACTGCGTCGGCGGCGGAGCGCTCTTGGAGGCGCGCCAACAACACTTCTTCGCGGCGATCGGTTCTCCGGTGTATCAGGGCTATGGGCTGACGGAAGCCGCCCCGATCATCTGCTCCAACTCCCCGGGACGCTACAAGTTCGGAAGCAGCGGAATGGTTTTGCACAACATCGAGTGCCGGATCATGGTCGATGACGAGACCGAGGCGAAGGTAGGGCAGCGGGGCGAGATCGTCATTCGCGGCGACAATGTGATGAAGGGATACTTCAAGAACCCCGAAGCGACCGCCGAGGCGCTTAGGGACGGTTGGCTTTGGACCGGAGATCTGGGCTACTACGACGAAGACGGCTTTCTGGTCGTAACCGGCCGGGCGAAAGCATTGCTCATCGGCAAGGATGGGGAAAAATACAGTCCCGAAGAGGTCGAAGAGGTGATGGTGAACAACGTCGCTTCGATCAACCAGCTGATGGTGTACAACGACCATCAGGCGATCACAACAGCGCTGGTCACCCTTCAGGAAGATATAGTCAAGCGAATGATTAAGGAAAAAGGATTGTCAACGCCTGAAGCAACATTGGATGCGATCATCGCCGATCTGAAATCGTATGAACCACATGCGACCGCCATTCCCGCGATGTGGCAACCAAGCCGGTTCGCCTTGATTGAAAAACCCTTCAGCGAAGCGGACGGACTCGTGAACTCAACGATGAAACTGGTTCGTTACAAGACCATTGAATTCTACAAAGAGCGGATTAATCTCCTGTACGCCGGAGACGACGAGAACAGGAAAGCGAACCTCAAGGTGGTTTTCAACCTCTTTTTCAATAAAAAGTAATCCAAAATAAAACAACATCCCCCTTTATAATTGTATTATATTTATATTATAAAGGGGGTATTTCCGTAGACAGCTGTGACCAATTGTGTAACGATTATCGATGGGGATTGATTTTCATATAGGGGATTGCCTCCCCGGAAATAGTGGTTTATTGGTTCTTCATTGATGAAGAAGGAACTGCATACCGAGCGTATTCTCTCGTTGAAGGAGGAGACTGTGAAACGATTTGTTATGCCGATATTGATTATTCCATTGCTTGCGCTGGTTCTCATCGGCTGTGACCAGGATATGCGCAACAATATAGCCGGCTTTTTAGGGCCGTTGGGCAACAACGTCTACAACGACGCGGGAATGATACCCCCCAACACGGCCAACACCGCTGCGGCAAGCAATCAGATTGCCAGCATGGGGACCGGCGATTCTGCGAAGTCTACGAGCGCAAGCGGAGTAATTGATAGTACTGTGTTTGGGGTTGAAGTAGACCTTGGCGCAGCTCATGGGTCAAAACCCCTCCTCGCTCCGCAATCCAAAGAGGCCCAGGAAGAACTGAAGAATCAGCTGGGCGAAGCTCTCAATTCGACCACACAAAAAGAAGAGCTTAAAAAAGAGATGAAAAAGCCGGCTTCCGATGAGCAGAAAGCAGCGGCGAAAGGAACGGTCGATGCCTTCAATACGGTTCTCACAAGTATCAATACGAAGACCGGGGGCAACGCGGACTTCCTTGATAATCTCAAGCTTCCCGAAATCAAGGAGGACGATGAGCTCACCCAAGGCGATATGCTGATGCTTCAGCTGATGACCGACATGGTCAAAAATACCGTTGACACGCTTACGGACCTTTCTGAAGATAAAGATTTATCGAAATTCGATGGTAGCAATCTTACTCAGGAAGGCATCAACAAAGTGATGGGAATCGTCGACGATGCCCTCTTCGCCGCCCAGATGGCGGAAGAGCTTTCCGGAGCTTCCTCCATCGACTTCACCGGAAGTCTGGATCTGACCTCGCTTCTTGAAAACATCGGTGGTAAAGGAAGAAATCTGATTCAGGCGCGTGATGGTGGCGATGACGACTTCCTTGAGGACATTGTACCCACCCTCTTCAGACTGTCCGGAGACGTAACCAAGATGATGGGAGCAAAGATCGTCGGTGATGAGGTCATAGTCGATCAGAAGATGTATCGGACCTTCCTGACAATGATGAAATCCTATCGTTCTTCGCTTGAATATGCGTTCGGCTTTGGTTTCGACGCACAACAGATGAAGAGACACAGATTTGCCAACGCCATGCATATTGACCTCTCTTCGATCATCAAGTATCTGCTTGCTGTCGCCGTTACCGAACACGATGCGTATATCAGGTATTACAATGGTAAATACGACACGAACGAGAGTTCACGGGAGCTGATCAGGAAAGCCCTTGATGCAAATCGTGAATTCGTAACCGGAGTGAAGCCTGCAAACATGGATGATTACAAACCCAATCCGGTCGAGGGTGTGGAAGATATTTACAAAGATTTCGGTAAGTATCTTGAAACAAGAGATGGGGAAGGGCTCGGTGACACCATCAAGAACACCTTGCGTGGAATCGTTTCATTTATCGCCGGCGATCTGTTTGATGACTGGATTGATGAGTTTGATTTGAACGAGCTCTTTGGGGATAAGGATTGAGGGGAGGGGTGATATGAACAAGAACAAGAGACTCCTAGTAATTTTGTTGATCGTGCTTGTCGGAGTCACTCCGCTGTTGGCCACAACGTACGGACCCGATAACGTGGTGTATGAGCAGACTGCTCAACCGTTTGCGGGAACGAATGTCAAGTCGTTGTCGATGGGCGGAGCAGGGTTGGGAATGAAAGGATATTCGGAGAGTTTTCTGCTGAACCCGGCAAACCTTCCGGGAAGCGGATTCAGACTTTCCATACCTGCCGTTACCGTGACCGCTTATAACGTCGTGAAGATTCTGGAAAGCCCGATGATCGATTATTTCACCTCCGATGATGATAATGATAAGATCAAAGGCGCCCAGGAGTTCCTGAAGACGATCGGTAAAGGACATGGAGACGTCCTGACGACGGATATCAGCCTGCTTACGCTGAACGCCGGAGGTCTCGGCCTTTCGGTTCAGGCTCAGGAACGCCTGATAAGCTATAAGACGGGAACGGACATGACCTCCACCAAGCTCATCGCTCAGGCAACTGCCGCAGCCACGCTTGGCTTCGGTTTCAACATCCCGATTCTTCCTGAGTGGCTTGACATCGATCTGGGAGCGAGTGTCCAGTTTGCCTATAAGGCATACCTTGAACAGATCGGAGCGGATACGATCATCGGGATGATGAATAACGAATCCGGTGATCCAGCCAAAGTCCTGCTCAACCAGACACCGCTGATCGCCGGCTGGTCAATGCCGATTACAATCGGTATGAACGTCAACGGACCGTACGGTCTGCGTGTTTCGGGTGTTGCCAAGAACATCAACGCCACGCAGCATATGACCGCATACGCTTCGCTGGACGATTGGGCGATCGAGAACTTCAGTCAAAGCATTTCGGGTGAAGCAGGACATAATCCTGCAACTCTTGAGGCGCCTTTTGAAGTTGTTCCCGAATTCCGCTTCGATCTCGGTGTTTCCTGGAGTCAATCCTTTGGTGGTTCGTTGCTCACGCCGACTCTTTCACTCGATGTCATTGACGCCGGGAAGTTGGTTGGCAAGCAGGGTGATGACCTGACTCGGGCATTCTGGGACAGCACGAGGATAGGAGCATCACTGCGCGTGCTGAATATTCTTGATCTCCGCTATGGCTTGAGTAGGGGATACCACTCGGTCGGACTCGGTCTGGATCTCTTTGTCTTCCACGTCGATGTGGCGTATTACACCCTCGAATATGGCAAGAACCTTGGAGATAAACCGATCGATGCCCTCTCGGTCCGAATTGGATTGCTTTCGCGCTAAGCGATTCTTATGATCATGTGATGCCACTCCTTCGGGGGTGGCATTGTTATTTTAATAACCACTTGCAATAAAAGATCGGCTTTTGTTATTTAGGCTGTACTTTGTTCTAAATCTCCACTATTGTGTACAAAAACCATTACAATCGAGAGGTCAATATGGCTAGCTTTGGCATTTGGGGGTTGATTCCTCCTGTGTTGACGATTACCTTGGCGTTCATCACCAAGGATGTCATCGCTTCCTTGTTTTTAGGAATTCTCAGCGGAACGCTGATCGTGGCGGGCGGCAACCCGATCATCGCGGTGATCAACTTGACCGACATGCTTGCTGATTCGCTCAATGACGGATGGAACATCCGGATCCTGCTCTTCTGTGCGCTGTTAGGCGGTCTGGTCGGAATGCTCAGCCGCACCGGGGCGACCCACGCGTTCGGTCGGTGGGCGGCACGGAAGCTTCATACAGCGAAATCCAGTCTGGTCGTTACATGGTTTTTTGGACTGGCAATTTTCATTGACGACTATTTCAACAGTCTGGCGGTCGGAACGGTCATGCGCCCGATCACCGACAAGAATGGAGTAAGCCGCGCTCAGCTGGCATATGTGCTTGACTCGACCGCCGCTCCGGTCTGTATTTTGGTTCCAATCTCCTCATGGGTCATCACCGTCATGTCGATCGTGAAATCCTCCGAAGGCTTTGGAGTATTGGGGGTCAGCGAGTTTTCCTTCTTCCTTCGCTCCGTTCCCTATAATATCTATCCGCTTCTTACCCTGATTATGGTGATTTACACGATTCTCAGCGAGCGAAACTATGGACCGATGGCGCGCTCGATCGCCTATGCGAAGGAAACCGGAAAGCTGTACAACGAGGACTATGGAGCAGCCCCCGGTGAGATTGAAGATGTCGGTACCGACAAGGCGGATAAGGCGAAGAGCCTTGATATGCTCTTTCCGCTCATCGTGCTGATTCTCTCCAGCGTCATCCTCTTTCCTGTCACGACCTACCTCGGGGCGATCGGAAGCGACGGCATTGAAACGTACGGCCAGGCGGTTCGATCGATGAGCCTCGGCGATGCATTCAACAACACCGACGCCTCAATGGCGCTTTTCTATGCGATCATCTTCACCTTGTCGATCACATCGGTCTACTACCTCGCCCGAAAGCTCTTCACCCTCCGCGAAGCGGGCGACGCCCTGACTGAAGGAATCAAATCGATGGTTCCCGCCCTCATCATCCTGACGATGGCATGGACGATCGGGACGGTCATCACCTCCTCGCCGGAGGATGGCGGACTCGGTTTGGCCTCCTACCTCAGTGATGTGGTCGTAGGCGGCGGCTTCCCGATCGCTCTTGTCCCGATGATCGCCTTCGTCCTCTCCGCTCTGATCGCTTTCTCGACCGGGACCAGCTGGGGAACGTTCGCGATCATGATTCCGATCGTGATGCCGATCGCCGTCGGGATGCCGATCGCCGTCGGTCTTGCCCAGGCGAAGGGGCTTGACGGCTCGGGAGTATTGAACGCGGCGATGATCAGCGTCAGCGCGGTTCTTGGAGGTTCCGTCTTCGGTGACCACGCCAGTCCGATCAGCGACACGACGATCCTGTCCTCCACCGGAGCGGGATGTCCGCATCTCGAGCACGTGGCCACCCAGATGCCCTACGCTGTAACGATTGCTGTCATATCGGCAATCGCCTTTATTTTCGGTGGAATATTCTTAAACATCTTTGCCGCTTGGATTGTTGCTCTCCTGCTCTTTGCAGGGGCGATGTATCTTATGCCGAAGTATTTTAAATAATTCTCTTGCGCCCACCAAGATGTGGACTTTCTCTTTATTCGCAGCTCCTCTATACTCACTGTGGAGGAGCTATGAATATTGTTGAGATCAGCGGTGTGATAAAAGACCATACATGGGGGAATACCTCATCGATTCCTTCCCTGCTCGGAGTTGAGGAGGATGGCAAAC
>JGI24710J26742_10004759_pt1 | contig 11003 bp, 7 predicted proteins | sample BioPla2DNA2_FD_26742 | JGI IMG/M metagenome (IMG submission 26742) | reverse complement strand
TAAAAATAAAGAATATAATTTTATATTTTTAATATCAAATTTAAATCTTTTAAATTTATAATTAAGATAAATTCCAAGAATTAAAGTTAAGATTAAAACAAATATTATAAAACTAGAATAATCAATTATACCTAGATATACTTCATTTATCATACTATCCCTCTTTAATGATTAAGTTAAATATATTATTACTGTGCATATAGTAAGCATTAATATCTTGGTAGTTTAAAGTATCATCTACTGTTTCTATATCAATACTTCCCTCTATTTCACCTATTATAGGTAAATAATCTGGTAAAATAAGAAGATTATATTTACTACTTTTAATTCTTATTAATTTTACATCGTCTTTTATTACTAGACCTTTTGAGAGAGTAAATATTTTAATCGTTATGTTCTTTTCCATGATACCTTCCTATATATGCAAACTCTGATTCATCTACATCATCATATTTACCTTCAAGTATAGATTCTACATCAAAGAGTACATCTTTAATGTCTACTACTTCTCCTTTAATATTGGTATAATCCTCTGCTACATGCATTGGCTGAGTAAAGTAGTTTCTTAATTTTCTTGATCTAAAGAATATATTTTTATCTTCTATTGATAATTCTTCAATACCTAAAACAGCAATTATTTCTTCCAACTCTTCATGTCTTGTTAAATATTTAATTACTTCTTCAACAAGGTTATAGTGTTTCTCCCCTATCTTTTCTACATCAATTAATTTACTTCTAGTTTTAAAAACATTAACAGCTGGGTAGAGATTCTTTTCGGCTATCTTACGATCAAGGACTATTTGACCATCCATATGAGAGATAATTGCTTGAACAGCTTCATCATTCATATCATCAGCTGGTACATAAATAGCTTGGAATGAAGTGATTGTACCATTTGAATTTGAATTGATTCTCTCCTCTATAACACTTATATCAGATACCATAGTAGTTGGGTAACCATTTTCTACTGGCATTTGTTTTAATTCAGTAGATATTTCTGATTTTGCTTGAACATAGCGATACATATTATCTATAAATAATAATACATCTTGCTTTTTTTCATCTCTTAAATACTCAGTTAGTGTCAGTCCACCATAAATAGCTTTAGATCTAGAAGTTGGATTTTCTCCCATTTGACCAAATATCATTGTCATTTTATCAAGTAAATTTGCTTCTTTCATTTCATCATAGAGTTCTTTTCCCTCTCTTGATCTCTCGCCAATTCCGACAAACACAGCATTTGAGCCAAAGTTTGTATAAACATTATTTATTAACTCTTTTATTAAAACAGTCTTACCCACACCTGCACCACCAAGTAGTCCCATCTTAAATCCTTTTTCAAGGGGAGCAAAAAAGTCGATTATTTTAATTCCAGTCCAGAGTATTTCTCCTTCTGTATTTACATCACTTAAATCAGGATTATCTATGTATACAGTTCTTTTGGTTTCCTTTTTAAATTTTTGACCATCAAGTAAATCTCCATAAGAGTTAAATACCTTTCCTAGTATTTCATCAGAGTATTGAATATTAAGGCCGGTATCTAGTTTACTTAATATAATTCCTCTTTTAAGACCAGTAACTCGGTAAAATGGTATACCTATAGCAATGTTACCTTCTATTTCAGCAATCTCGAAAAAGGCATTATTCTCACTAGAAAATAATATGTCACCAATTTTAACTTCTTTGCTAGAATTTAATAATATTTTTACGTTTAATTCTGAGATTGCTATTATTTTCCCTATCATATTAAGATACCTTTCTTCGATAATTTTCTATTATTTTTCTAAAATCTTTTTCTTTCTTTTCTTTGGACTTTTCTCTTTCTTTGTAGTATTCGAGTTCATCTATTTTTTTAAGTGATTCTCTAGTTATTTGTTGTCTCATAACATTTTCAGCAGCAAAGCTGCTTGCATCAGCTATTTTAAGCTGGTAGCTGATATAGGTAGTAATTAAGTTTACAAAGATGTTATTAATATCAGCTTCTATTACGAAGTCTTCATTGTAATTATTTATTTTATCTTTTTCAAATTCTACTGGAAATAATGGTTTTCTAGTTAAAGTAAAACTATTAATACTATTGTAATGATTATAAATAACATTAATTTGACTATAAGACATTTCTTTAATTCCTTTAAATATTATTTCTTCAATTAAATTAAATTTATCTTTTAATTCTTCTTTAGATATTTTAAGAATTAAGTTACTTTTAATATCTCTCATCTTTTTACCAATAACTATTTTATGATTATTCTCATGACTTTCCATTTCTTCATTTATTTTTTGATTAAAATTACCACAAAATCCATAATCATTACCCATATAAATATCTAGTACTGGGTTATTTTTATTAGGTTTTAAACTTTTATTATCTAACATTAAATTACGATTATATTGCACAGTAGTAATCATCTTAGTTAGTTCTTTTTCTATTTCAAGGTATTTATCAGCCTTCTTTTTAGCTGAATCTACTCTTAAAAGAGAATGGAAATTCATTACTTTAACGACGTTTTTTATTCTCATTTGAGCTCCTTAATAAAATCAAATGACTCAATTATTTCTTCTTTTGTTTTAGGAGAATATTTATATTGATTTAAATTATCTAATATTCTTTTTCCATTTATCATTTCACTTTTTAATGTAGGACTCATTTCATCAAAGTTTGCTAGTTCATATACTTCTCTTTTTTCAATATAATCAAGTAATATTCTTCTAACTTTAGCACCTAGTATTTTCATACTTTCTTCTTGAACAGCTCCACCCAAGCGAGATACTGAAAGACCATAATCAATTGCTGGTTTTTGTCCTTTATTAAAGTTTTTACTTGAAAGTACTATTTGACCATCAGTAATAGAAATTATATTAGTAGAGATATAGTCAGTTATATCTCCTCCCTTTGTTTCTACTACTGGGATTATTGTTATTGAACCACCATTTTTGTGCTGGCAACCTTTTTCAAGCATCCTTGAATGGGTATAGAATATATCAGATGGGTAAGCATCTCTTCCTGGATTCTTACCTGATATTAAACTAATCTCTCTGTATGCATCAGCATGTCTTTTTAAATCATCTATAACTACTAAAACATCATGTTTATATGAAAGGTAGTATTCTGCTATTGATAATGCTATATATGGTGTTAGTGAAAGTACTGTTGGTTTTTCATCATTAAAAGCTGCAAGAATCATGGTATATTCGAGTGCTCCTCTTTTACTTAACTCATAATAGATTTCTTTTACTTCTTTTTTAGTTTTACCAATTGCAACGTAGATACATAAAACCTTTTTTCCCTTTTGATTGACAATTATATCAAGTGTTAGTTGAGTTTTACCTGTTTTTTTATCTCCAATTATTAATTGTCTTTGTCCTTTACCTACTGGGAATATCAGGTCAATACCTGATATTCCAGTTAAAAGTGGACGACTAACACTTGTTCTGTCCATAAATGGTATATTAGGATTTTCTATTTTAATTTTAGCTAAATCAGTAAATGGTTTATTAACTAGTTTATCTTCTCCAAAAATATCAAATATTCTTCCTATATAATGATTAGAAATATATGATTTAAATTCTTCATTAGTTCCATAAACTATATCACGAACATTTATTTTTTTATATTCTTTTAAGATAGCAATTATTACTGAGTTAGCTAGAATTTCAATTACATAGCCTATTGCTTTATCACCTATATTTACTTGTTCAAAAAAGCCAACATTTAAAAGACCTTTAGCTTCTACTATATAATCTTTTACTTTAATTATTTTACCAGTATCATAAACATTTTCAGCTTTTTTCATACTATCTATTTTATTATCTAGTAAATTTTCTATATAACTCATAATGCATCTTCCTTTCTATCATAAACTATAATCAAATAATTTATTTTGGTAAACTATTTTTATACCTTTAATTATTGATTCATCATAGATTGTTTTAATATTATTATTTAAATGATCATAATTTTCTTCTTTTTTTCCGACTCTAACATAAATGGTTTGATCATTTTGATCTATTAAATTTTCAATATGATTTTTAAATTCTAAAATATTAAAGTCTTCTTTTTTATAATTTTCTAAATATTTTAATTCTTCTTTTGAAGCTATTTTCTTTAAAAAACTATATTGGACATTACTTTGATAAAGCATTACTTCGTAAACTATATCAAAATATAGTTTCTCATTTAATGAATTTAATAAATTATAATGCTTCTCATTTTGATATTTATAATTCTTTTGAATAAACTTTAGAATTATATTTTGATTATCAAAATCAAATTTTTCATTTATCTTTTTTAAATCTTTTAATATACTAGAGTCTCGATATGACGGTATATCTATAATAGGATTAACATGATAAACTTCTTTTTCTATATTAGATTCTTTATTTTCTTCACTTGAAGTAATGTTTTGTAACTCTTTATTTTTGAGTTCAATTAAATTATTATAATCTTCAAGTTTGTTTATAAATAATGACTTTAACCTATCATTAACTACTTTAGTAACATTAATTAACATAGTTGTCATTACACTAATTAAGAAAATAATTATAATAAAGATACTTATAATAAGTGCATTCATAATTAATCTACCAATGGATTAAAGAATAATAACATAAATGTAAATGCAAATAAGAATAATAGAAATACTGTTGCTACAATAAGTATTGTCATTACTGAATGAACAACATCTGATTTAGTTTCAGGATTTCTTCCAACTGCTTCTGCCACTTTAGAACCTAAAATTCCAATTCCAATTCCGATTCCTAAAAAGGCTAGTCCGAGCATATTTCCTATTGCTGAGATTGTTGATGATAAAATTGATTCCATTTTATTTCACCCCTTTAATTATTTATAAATTTTGCCACTGCTTCATAATTTACTGGCATACCGTTATAAACAGCATCTTCTAGAGCTAGAACTACTTCATAGCCTAAATTTGTTATTTCAATATAGCTTTCCCAGCCGGAGCTAGTAGCTGCCCTATTTGGATTAATTGAAATAGATCTTAGNTTGGTGTTATCTGAGTATAGTGTTAAAACACCTGATTCTAATTTGTATAATGGATCTATTTTTAAGTTAAAATATACTCTATCAAATGTTACTTTGGTAAACTCTATTTCATATTTAGGTTTATTTGTTCTGACATTGATAATGTCAACTATTCTTTCAATAAAATTATTTTCATTTTCCTCATCAATAAATGAATAACCTAAACTTATTTTATATTCATGATTAGGTTCTAAGTTCAAAATACGATATTTATTTTCTTCTTTATTTAACTCTATCTTATTTGTTGTTTCATTATTATTTATTAATAAGTAAACAGACTGGAATGTATTTGCTGGATCTATTACTGTATAAAATACATCTATAAAAGTGATACTAGGAGATGTATCATTAAGTGATACCATTTTTTGATAATTTATTTTCTTACTATCTCTAGGTTCATGTTTATTAACTGGAAGTGTTATCTGTGGTATATTATCTATTTTATCTTTTTCTTTTGGTTTAGTAGTTATTTTTTTTTCTACATATTCATTAGTACTTCCAATTAATTTTTTTAAATCTATTTCCTCTTTATTAAATGTTAATATCTCTTTAGCTACATCAAATTTAAATGAATCTGATGTTAATATTACTGAATTAAGAGTTTTGAGATTGAGTTCATCATTTAATAATAGTGCATTACCTTGCTTATCAAGTATTATATATAAGTAACTAGAACCTATTATTTCTTTTTTATCATCAACAATTTCTTTATCTACCATTAAATATCTACGATCAGCTAATTTATAAAATGAGGCAGAAGTATTTTTAACTATTTCTGTTTTACCATCATGTTTTAGTACTGTACCGTCTTCAAATGTTTGATAGATAGTTCCATATGCATATATTCTATAATCTTCATTACTTGATGATATAGTTTGCTTTCCTAAGTTATATTTTTCTAAATTTGTTTTTAAATAATAATTACCATCCCAGTTTTTAGATACTTCTCCACTTTCTTTTAAGTTAATAACATTATTTTTATTATCAAAAAAGTAAGTTCCCTCTTCTACTTGATAGATACTTTTATCATAAGAAAGTACAGTTTTAACTCCATAGATAAATATTGCTATTGTGGCAATAACAATTACTGTAAAAAGTATAAATAATCTAATGTTTTTTGTACCTAACTTTCTCATAATATCCTCTTAACTAGTTATGTAATTATGTTCCTTTGTTGCTGTTTTTACAATTCTTCCCTCATAGAGAAACTGCAATTCAACATGATAAATTCCACTAGCTGCAAGTACTTCTGGAAGAGTGAATAAATAATAATTCCCAGCTGATGAAGTTACTTGAGTTGGAATAAAATTATCTGTTCCATTTAAAGCAAATCCACCAAAATTATATATTGAGTATCTTATTTCTGTTATATAAGTTAATTTATAACTGTTATAAAATAGTAAGTCTATCTTAGATTTTGAATCAAAGTTCATTGCTGTATATAAATCTCCAATATCTATACCAGAGTCATCTAAAGTTGTTTTTTGGTACTGTGATTCATATCTTTCTATATTGGTTAAATTATTATCTCTATCTATATAAGTAGTTACTACTAGTGTATAAGTAGTAGCTCTCTCTAAATTAACAATGGTTATTGTATTATTTAAAGTATTAATTGGAAAATCAGTATACTTATACTCATCTGGAGTAATATCATTTCCATTTTCATTTAATATTTTAATTGTATATGTACCATTTACTATTATTTTATTAATATCAGCAATACTAATTTTAAACTCAAGACCAAGGTCATCTGTTGCTGTCCCCATTACTCCAACAAATGGAAGGAGTAGTTGTTCTAAGTGAAAAGTATGATTTACAATATCATCAAGTTCAATTTCTACTTGTTCACCATTTACGGTAATATATGCAATTGGTGTTATGACTAAGGTATAGTCGGTATCAAAGTTAAAACCAGATCCAGGTGGACAAGGTATCTTTTTTACCATTGTTCTTTTAAAGATAATATCATCTGAAATATGTGTATCTACTTCTACTGTTTCTAGTATTCCATCTTCATTTAAAATATGTTCATAAAGTTTATAGTTAATTTTGTCATAGCCTACAATCTCATCTAGGTTATAAGATATAGATATATTTTTAGTATTATAATCAATTGCTTCAAAATTAACTTCAGTATTAGTTATTCCTACTACTGATAAAGTAGAAAAATAATGAATTTTAGTATTGGTTTGAAAATCAACATCATACAACTGAGTTTTTATATATTCTGATCCATTATGGACATCAGCAAATACTTTGATAAAGTATTCTGTTTTAGGGTTTAAATTATTAAAATCTACTTGATAATTTATACCTGAAACTTTAACATACTCAGTATTAATTAATTCACTTGTTTTACCTGATTCATCAGTTTCATATAATTCTATATAAAACTCATCATCTCTTATTTGAGATGCATCAGCACCATAAAACTTTAAATATACACTTGCTGTTCTTAGTGTTGATGAAATATTAAGTCTTCCATTATCATCTAGTAAACTAACACCTGGAACTATATTATCAAATGAAAATACTTCACTTCCATCTCCATTTAGTTTAGATAACTCTAGTTTTTTAGGAATTAGATATTCATAATTATGCATAATACCACGATTATCAGTTACTGTATTTATAGTTTTATTTAAATTAGAACTTAAATTTTCAAGAACTAAATTAGTAGGGTTATGAGTTATATTATAAATTGACCCACTAGCGGTAAAATCTTCACGTAAATTATTTTGATTATTTATTGTTAAGTAGTTACCACCAAGTCCGCTTGTTAATATATTTTGAAGTGCTAGTTTAGAGTCTTTAATATCAAAACCAGTAATTCCTGAGTCATAGTAAGCCTCTACTTCTACAGTTATGTTCTCATTGATTAAATCTTTTAATTCAGCAAGGTCAATTACTACTAAATCATCATCAAGAGGAACATTATCTTTTACTACTACTTTAGAACCCGATCTCATTGTTACTTTTAAAGCAGAAATTCTTTTTATATAGTTAATGTTAGCATCATAATCTAATATACTTATAATTAAACGGTTAGTATCAACTACTGTATGAAATGAAAGAGTTTTCATATTAAATACTGAATCAAAGTGTTGGTTTATATGCGCTCTTCTAGTAAGATAACTTTCATCTTTTATTAATGCAAGTTCTGTTTCTACTAATAAATCACCAGCTATTAAGTTAGTTAAGTTTGCTTCTAAATAATCATTTGAATTTTTTTGAATGTTTACTAAACTTCTTTGACTACCATTTATTTTATTATAAAATACATCTTCTACCATTGCGCTGTCTACATCATTTACCATATATTTAATCTTCATTGAGTTAGATGTAGAAAGTGAAGGATACATTTTTATTTCTGGTTCTTGTTTCAAGGGTTGAACATTTTCTGATTTAAGAATAATATTATTTTGAGGATATTTTGTCTCAGCAATTCCATCTTGATTTAAATCAAGATATGCTTCATAAGTAAAGTAGTACTCGTTTCCTCTTCTAAAGTCATGGTCAATTGAGTTATAATTTGTTCCATCTTCTAGATAGAAATTATGTGGATGGATTATTCCAGTATCATCTACTGAAACTATTACCCCATCTGGATCGAGGACATTATTAGTACGTGCATCATATATATAATATTTTAAATATTTAGCATATAACCTACTATTATCATATGATCCTCTTACTTTATAACCAACGATAGTCTCTGCTTTTAAATCAGAGCGATACCTATCACCAGCATCTTTATTTCTAATAGGAGCAACTTCTAAAGCATCACTTGGGTTACTTGGTAAATCAGGAATAAACCCATTTGATTTAACTGTTACCACTCTATCTTGAATCTGTATTACATTTTCATAATCAGTATAATCATAACCTCTTGATATTTCGATAGTATAGAATTCCTCGTGCATATCGCTATTAGATACTCCAAAAAATTCAGGAGTTATATTAAAATAATTATCATAATAAAGTTCTTTTAAATCACTTACATATGGAGCAAGATTTCTATCTACTTTTCTAACAGATTTAACTAGAGGTCCATTTGTACTCTTCCCAGCATATAAATTAAATATTAAACCAGTTAGAGTATTTGCTTCAAGAAGATTATCATAACCTTCTTTTCCATTTAAGGTAGCTTCTATAAGAAAGGCATTTGTTACACTATCGGAATTTACATTCATACTAGCAAATAAATCAGCTGGTTCTTCAGTTTTAACGATCGCGCTTCCTATATAGCAACTATCTATTGGTGGATTACCATCTTGAAGATTAACTCTAGTATAAACTGAAATTACATATGTTTCATTTGCTCTTAAATTATTTATTGAAACTGGAATAGATAAATTTCCACTAGTAGTAAATGATTTACTATGTCCTAGTGAATTTGTATAAACTACTGTAATTATATTATTATCAAATGAAATTGTATTACCATTATCTACAATTATTAAATTTCCTTCAATTCTTTCAAAAGTAACATTTGTAGCATCAAATCTTACAGTAGGAAATTCAACCCCATCCATTTTAAATACTGAACTAAATTCACTTTCATATTCTATATGTTTCTCATTATCATAAAAGTCAGCTACTAATTTAAATGAATATGGAACACCTCTAAATATACTAACTTCATCAACTGGTATGTCTATTGAAGTTGGACTATCTTTTTCTATTACAGTAATTGGTGGTACACTAGGGTCAGTTATTAATCTAGCATCATAAACCTCATATTTAAAACTAACTATACCATTATCTACATCGCTTACCCTATTTGNTTTTAGAGTAAATACTCCATTTTTCTTATCAATAATTGATGATACCTCTCCAAAAGTTGGCCGGTTTTTTAAAGTACTTGCTTCAAATACAATCTCATAACCATCAGCTATAACTATATCTTCATATAGAAAATTAGTAACAATTATCTTATATTCTGTATTTGGAGTAAGACTATCAAATAAAATATCTAGACCAGCTTTAGCTTCATTAATATCTGCGTCAACTCTTTTTATTATTTCATTTTTATTATTAATAAGTAGTACTTCAGCTTGCCTAACTTTTGAATAAGATTCAGCACTTAATTTAAAACTCAAACTAGTTGTTGTAAAATAGTCTTTCTCTAAGTAAATACCTATTAATTCAGTTCTAAAGTTTTTAATAAGAAAATCACGGTTAAACACTATTCCTTCTTTTATATATTCTGAATTCATAATAAGTGTATAACTATTATTCGGACTTAAATTCTCTACTGTAACATCAAGAATATATGAACCAGTTGATTCTTCAGTCATATAAACAGTCTTTCCTGTTTGATTTTCTATTATTTTCACATAAACATTACCCATTAGCATATTATCATCATCAACTAAGACTATAGTTGCTGACATTTTATTAGAAGTAACATCCATATCAGTAATTGAAAAAGTAGGTAAATTCTTAATATCTTCCTCTATCTCTTCATCATACTCATTATCACCAACATCAATAATACTTCCNCCAGTATTATTATCTTCTTCATCCTTATCATCTTCAATTACTTCATCATCAGGAATAAGAGGTATATTATCATCTGAATCAATTACTAATTGACTTAAAGAAAACTTCTCTTCATTGTTGTAATATATTTTATTATTACTTAAATCAAGTAAAGTATTATCATTCAAAAAAATTTTCACGTCAGATGAAACTGTTTGAAGTGAAACTTCTTGATTCTCTAATCTAATAATATTTCCATCAATTATATTAAGTTCTAAATAACTATCAAACTCACGAGTACTTTCACTAGTAACTAATTTTAAATTTGGAGATGATATTAAATATTTACTATCTGAAACTTTAATAATAAAATTAGTAAATGATATTCTTTTATCTCCATTTGTTACATGATAAGCTGCATTATGTTTTTCCATAATTTTATCTTCAAAAATATTATAATATTTTAAATTTT
>JGI24710J26742_10004754_pt1 | contig 11010 bp, 14 predicted proteins | sample BioPla2DNA2_FD_26742 | JGI IMG/M metagenome (IMG submission 26742) | reverse complement strand
AAAATGATTTTCTTGCCTGAATATTAAATGCTGAAATGGCATTTTAAAAAACTCTCTTGTGAGAGTATTGGCAGGAGATGGGTTCATGCTTTTACCGTGAGGAAGTTTGTCAGTATGCTTGACAGCAACCGGTACATGGTAATGTATATAAGTGATTCTGCATTAACACCGAGGAATTTTTACTGGGAAGTATTAAACCAACTGGGATGTGAAGCGAAATTCTACAGGAGTGATGCGAAAAGACAACTAACAAGAGAGATTAGCAACCTGATTGAAATACAGAGACGGATTCCGGTAATCATAACAGATGAGGCACACCTGCTATCAAGGGAGATGTTGGAGGAAATCCGGTTTTTGCTGAATTTTAAGATGGATTCATATAACCCAATGAGTTTAATCCTAGTAGGACAGAGTGAGTTGAAGGAGATATTAAAGAAGCAGATATATGAAGCAATATGCCAGAGAATAGATATCCGATACCATATGACACCCTACGATAGACAAAGAACTGGTGAATACATAAAGAAGCACCTGGAATATGCCGGAGAAAGCAGAGAAATATTTACTGATAGAGCGATAGACGAGATTTATGAATATTCGTATGGAGTACCCCGAAAAATAAACCGTGTGTGTACAGCATGCTTATTACATGGTGCCTAGGTGCAGAAAAGGATAATAGACGATCATGTAGTAAGGCTAATAGTTGAGGAAGAATTGAACTGGTAATTGATAACCCTTTTCGTACATATGTGCGGACAGGGTTAATGAGCAAAAGTTACGGTCAAAAAGAATGAGCAAATGGCGGTCAAAAAGGGTGGGCAGCGACAGTTTGTTGTAAAATAATCGGTATGTGAAATATGAGAAAGATTTTATTTAACCTAATGGAAAAATTCTATATTTGGTGATAAAATAAAGATAGAATTATGATAATATAAATTAGGAGAGATATTTATGATTCAAATTAGACCTGTATCAGATTTAAGAAATAAGTTTCCTGAAATTGAAGAGATCGTTGTAAAAGAAGGTCAACCAGTATATTTAACAAAGAATGGCTATGGGTCAATGGTAGTATTAAGCCTTGAGAAGTATGCAGAATTAACTGATGATATTGAACTTAAATTAGATGAAGCTGATAAGGAAGCAGAATTAACTGACGCAAGATATACGCAGGATGAAGTATTTTCAAGGGTGAGGTCAAGAATAAACGATGGAAAGTAAATATTCACTGAGATTTATTCCTAGATTTGAAGCGGATCTTAATGAAATTATTGATTACATTGTGTTTAAACTACATAATCCGGATAGTGCAATAAAGCTTATTAATAAAGTCGAAGATGCAATATTAAAAAGATTAGATTGTCCATTAGCTTTTGAACCGTTCCAGTCAAATCGAAAAAGGAAGAATCTTTATTATCGAATTTATGTGGATAATTTTGTTATTTGCTATGTGGTTATTGGGAAAGTAATGGGAGTTCGAAGAATATTGTACAAAGGTAGAAATGCAGGTAATCTAATAAAATAAAAGAGAGAGTATAAAGGGAATTGTGAGCATAATCTAGTTTCACATAAGACCGATAGTATGGGAAAATATCGGCATCAACGGTTTGACTAGAAATTTATTGTTGATTTACCACTGTCTAGCGATTTTATTAAAGGCAGGAAGAGCATAAGTAATACGTTGCTTGGCAATATGTTTTCAGACATTTCTGAGCTTTAGAAAAGTACCGGAACTTCGAATTAACAACATGGCAGGCTCTAAAACCTTGTGTGCTTAGAAATTAAGGATGATATCGATCTTTTTAATGAATTGAAAAGATTAAATAATGCTTTTGGTGTTGGAATAATAAAACTTAACAAGGATGATGTATCCCAAAGTGAAATATTATTTCCGGCGGTTGAAAAAACCAATTTAGATTGGGATACTATTGATAGACTGATTTGTGAGAATAGAGACTTTGAAGAGTTTATGCTTGAAATAACGGAAGATTTGGAAACCGGAAGAGTTAAAAGTATTTATGACAAGGTTATGGCGGATGATGAAATGAAAAAATATATTAATGAAATTGGATTAACCTCCTAACCGTGAATGGAAGATATTAATGAAAAATCTGATTACTTCTATGCTGTTGGTGGTGGAGTACATTTAAAGATTGGAGAGAAGATGATGAAAATTGAATTGTTTTCAGTTGGGGTTGTTAAAAACAATGTATCAACTAAAAAGGATAAAGATTGGGGAAGTGATGTTTCCCAAATTATAATAAAAGAAGAATATGAGGATGGATTAAAAGGACTTTCGGATTTTTCACATATTATAGTTGTTTACTTTTTAGATAAAGCGAAATTCGATATGGAAAGACATCTGGTAAGAAGGCCTCAGGGGCGTGAAGATATGCCGATGGTCGGAATATTTTCTCAAAGAGCGAAAGACAGACCAAATCCAATTGGTATAACATCAGTAGAATTAATAAATATCAACAAAAATATTATTACCGTCAAGGGGTTAGATGCTATAGATAATACTCCCGTATTAGACATTAAGCCGTATTATCCAATGTATGATTGCAAGAATAATGCTGTTGTACCGGAATGGGTAGTAAGGTTGATGGAACACTATTTTTAACTCGCATTAAGTAATGTGTATATTTGATTATTTCGCCATCCATGGAATAGGGGAAAAGTGCCGAAATTCAGGTGTTGAATTGTATTATTCCGGATGATCACAAAGAATTTTATTATTCAGTAATGGACTTATATCTGAATGGAGACAGTAGCCTCTGCGAATTGTCGGTGAAAGAACAGAATGAACTATAGGGAGAAAAGAAATGATTGATTTTATCTGAAGTGAACGGTATTAGACAAGACTTCTATATGGAACTTTCGCCTGACGGTGAAGTTGGAATTATTGATTGAGCGTAAAATAATTGATATCTACTTTTGGCCTAATAGCAGAATCTTAAATTGTTATTTTGTGGAATTACCTAATGGCGAAAGAGGAATGCTATATTATTTGATCGGGGAATAAGGAATAGTATAATCCTTGGGAAGTTTATGAGGAATTAGTTATTAAAGAAAAGGACATGGTTGGATTAAATGAAATTAAAAATTTTCTAAGGAATAGAAACGTAGTTTTCATTGTTGCAAATATTGGATTTACAATAAAAAGGATACCGGACGAAGAAACATTTTCTTTTTGGAAAAATGAAGTCAAAATTAGGTTGGTTGAGCCAGAACAAGCTATTAGTGGTTTTTATTTGGAAAGTTTTCCGGGTGAGTATTGTTACATTGCATATGAATACTTACCTGTTTTGAAAAACAGCTCTAGTAAGAAATATATCATTTTGAAAGTTTATCATTAAGGAAATTGACAGTGGGTCAAAAGCTTTTTATAAGGAGAAGTTTAATGAATATTGTTGTAATTAACGGAACAGAAATAAAAGGCTGCACTTATCGGATTAAGGAAGCATTTTTATCTGTGCTAAGAGATGGTAATGAAATAGTCGAGTATTATCTTCCTAAGGATATGCCGCATTTTTGTACCGGGTGCAAGACATGTTTTTTCAAAGATGAAAAACTATGCCCCCATGCAGAATATACAATGTCTATTTGGAATGCAATGCTTAAGGCCGACCTGCTTGTTTTTGCTGCTCCGGTATATGCTTTGCGTACCCCGGGTCAAATGAAAGCGTTGCTTGATCACTTTTGTTGTCACTGGATGGTTCATCGTCCCGATAAAGCAATGTTTACAAAGCGTGCTGTCATTCTTACAAACAGCATCGGTGCATCAAACAGGGAAGCACAAAAGGATATTGCAACCAGTCTTCGATGGTTGGGAATTTCCGATGTAAAATGTCTTGGGTTTGGACTTATGGAGGGAGTTAATTGGAAAGAATTGTCCGATAAGCGGAAAAATAAAATTGAGCAAAAAGTTATTAATCTTGCCCAAAAGTACGTTCCGTTTAAACCCGGACACATGGGACTTAAGGTAAGAGTTCTGTTTAATGTATGTAGAATGATTCACAAGGGACTCCTGAAGAAAGAAGAAACTCCTTCTGCCGACAATCAGCATTGGATTGATAATGGGTGGATATAATACCATGTACCTAATTGTTTTCAACAATTTATAAATGATAAAATCAAGGCAATAACTCAGAACGGCGAATTAATTGTTCAGGAAAAAGAAAAAATGCCTTCCAAGTATTGGGATTATGTTCGTGAGCAGAATAAGAAAGCAAAGGAATAGGGGCGTAGTGCCGGAATTTTGGTTTTGAAAGATACAGAATCGTAATAGAGTAGGGTGATGATCTTGAATATTATAGACAAGTATAGCGAGATGAGTGTAAAAAAATGAAATGATTCGCTGCAGGAAGTCAATGAGAATTACCGTAAGATGTGGGATAATTTAGACATCGAATTGTTTAAAGACTATATCAATGGAAATATAGAATTTTTACCCGATGATATTAATTGGATTTATCCCAAAAAAGCTGTTTAAAGATGTAGAGGGTAAAAAGGTATTATGTCTTGCTTATTCATTTATCTTAAGCTATTTTAGTATACTGGGTAGAAAGAAGGCTTGGAAAATTATTGAATTGAAAGAAGGTTTAATGAAAATGTTGAGGTTTTAGATGATATATATAACCTATATAAGGGACAGGGTATTATTATTGGAGCCTAGTCTCATAAAAGAGCTGAATTATTGATTCCGCCAAGTATACTGAATCAAATAATGTTTGAGCTTCAGGTGGAGTATAATCTCTACCTGAAGCTATATTTGCTTTACAACATTCTCCAGCTTATTTATATTGTCTTGTAGAAAACCAGTGGTTGCATCCACTTTGTATGAGCCGCTCAAATAGAATTCAATTAATTCTGAAGGCTTTTCCGTATCAATGATAAAAGGTATAATAAATTTATTCTGAGATGTTGCTTTTTGTAACTCATGAATTATTTGTGTAGATGTATTGGAGTTTGCAGAATAGATTAAAACTACTATGTCAGATTTTTCAATGGCAGTGACAGTAGCTTCTGCATAGCTTTGGCCATCCCTGATATCTTGTGACGGAATCCAACACATTAGTCCCTTCTGCTTTAGTCCAAAATATACTTTTTCAGCAATAGCTCTGTCGTTTGGAGCGTGACAAAAATAAATCAATTTAACCACCCTTAGCTAAAATATTATAGTATTGCCAACATTCTGTAAAAGTTAAAATATTACAGGTGTTTTACAATTCTTATTCTAATTGTATTGAATGATTATTAGAAATACAAGAGTTTCCAGCATATTGGAGAAGAAGAAGTTGTAAAAATATGTAGAATTAGATGATAAATGCATTGGCTTAAAATATAACGAGGTGATAGAGGTTTTTTTCTTCTATTGAAGGAAAAGCTTTGATTAACTCTACAGCCACTATGATTGGGATTGATGAAAGCTCTACAAGACATTTGATTTGTAATTATCAAACCTTAGCATTAATGCCAAATTTAGCTTTAGTAAATTACATAATATGTCGATATAGATTATGTTACACACGTAGCTCTTATATAAAAAACGGAGGTGTAAATTCTGTGAATTATTTAAAAAACATGAGCATCGGTGTTAAACTCTTAATATTTACTGTAATAACCGTCTTAATAGCAATTACAGTTATAGTAAGTACGGCACTATTTCAGTTTAACAGTTTTAACAATATCGTTAGTGAAGAACAGGCAATTAAAGGAATGCAAGGTTTAAACTCATCAATAGAAGACTATAAGGAACAATCCTTAAAGCATGCTAAAATGCTATCCCTAAATAGTGAAGTGATAAATGCGGTTGAAGAAAAAGACTATAACAGTATTTATAACATAGTCAGTTTCTTATCCGAGGAAGCCAAAATAGACTTCATCACTGTTACCGATACGAGTGGAATTATTTTAGCCCATACCCATGATTCAAATAAAAAAGGAGTCAGTATAGCAGATCTGGCTAGTATTCAAATGGCACTTAAGGGTAATGCATTTTCAGATGTTGAGTCCAATGAAATTGTCAAGCTGTCTGCAAGAGCCGCAGCACCTATAAAAAACCAGGCCGGTATAATAATAGGTACTATATCTACTGGCTACATGCTTGATAGCGTTGAAATAATTGATAAATTAAAACAGATTTACAATACTGACTTAACATTATTTTTAGGTGATGTAAGATTCAATACAACTATTGTTCAAAACGGAAGCAGGCTTGTGGGAACAAAACTTGACTCCGAAATAGCCAATATAGTACTGAATAAAAAAGAAAAATATACAGGTAGTGCAGAAATTCTCGGTATACCGTATATATGTTCTTATATGCCACTGATAAATTCCGATAATAGAGCAATAGGCGTAGTGTTTGCAGGTCAACCTATAAGTGATGTCATTGCGGTTAGAAACCGGATTATTAATACATTGTTGGTGATTGCCATAATTGCGATCTTAATCCTTTCAACCTTTATTTACCTTTATATAAATAGAAATGTTTCACGGCCGTTATTCGAAGTTGTTTCAGCTGCTGAAAAAATCGCCGACGGAAATCTGGATGTGAGTATTGATTTTAAAAGCAACGATGAAATTGGAACTTTGTGCAAAAGTTTTAACAAAATGACCCAAAACCTCAATGACGTATTAAACAACATAAATATTGCGGCAAAACAAGTTGCAGCGGGTTCAACCCAGTTGTCATCTTCGAGCATATCCTTATCTCAAGGTGCTACCGAACAAGCAAGTTCCATCGAGCAACTGACGGCTACACTAGAGGAAATTTCTATTCAAACAAAACAAAATGCCAAAAGTGCTAATGATGCAAATGAACTCGCCGAATCTACCAAATCAAACGCGATGACTGGCAACGAGCAGATGAATGAAATGCTTAACTCAATGGAAGAAATCAACAAGTCATCGAATAACATCTCAAAGATTATAAAGGTTATTGATGAAATAGCATTCCAAACAAATATTTTAGCACTAAATGCAGCGGTGGAGGCAGCAAGAGCAGGTCAACACGGCAAGGGCTTTGCAGTTGTTGCAGAGGAAGTAAGAAATCTGGCAATGCGTTCCGCTAATGCAGCCAAGGAAACAACCGAAATGATTGAGAATTCCATTAAGAATGTTGAAGACGGAACCAAAATAGCCAATAAAACCGCCGAAGCCCTGGATAGCATTGTTGAAAGCATTTCTAAAGTGGCAAACCTTGTGAATGATATAGCCGTTGCTTCAAATGAACAGGCAACAGGAATTGCACAGGTTAATCAGGCCATTAACCAAGTATCTCAGATTGTACAGACCAACTCTGCATCTTCACAGGAAAGTGCTTCAGCCAGTGAAGAGCTTATGAGCCAAGCTGAAATGCTTAAAGAACAGGTCAGTAAGTTTGTTCTTACGAAAAATAAATCTTCGTCTGACGAATACCTCAAAAGCATTGATCCGGAAATATTAAAAACCCTTGACAGTATGCCGGAAAAGAAAAAACCGGATTCTATTTCTGTTCCCAATATTGAATTGACTGACAAAGAATTTGGCAAATATTAAAACTGAAAGGATGAATTCCATGGGGACTTAATGTCCCCTTTTTTTGTGCACAACATAGGCAACAACTTGCTGGTTGTGGTAAAATAGTTTTAAAGTCCGAACAGTAGATTGTATTTAAAAAATATAATTTTTATGTCTGGATGAATTTTTTGATCTGGCCGATATGAGGTGAATAGTTATGAATTGCACAGTTTCATTTTGTTGTGACAAAAGACAGAGGGAAAATGGTAAGTGTTATTGGTGATAATTATTATGTAAAAATGTTGAGGAGTGGACAAGTAAATGAAAAAACTTTCTGAGATGAGCAATGAAGAGTTGTGGAGGTTATTTCCAATAATAATTACTGAATATAATGAAGATTGGCCTAAGTTTTATAACGAAGAAAAATTACATATTGAAAAAGCTATTGGCGTAGAAAATATATTTAGAATAAACCATTATGGGAGTACTTCAATACCCGGAATGATAGCAAAGCCTACTATTGATATCTTGCTTGAAGTATTTGAACATGTTGAGAATGGCCACATAATAAGAAAGATGGAGGAGATTGGATATATCTATAGTCCTCAGGTCAATAACCCTCCTCCGCATATGATGTTTCTAAAGGGATATACTCCAGAGGGGTTTAAAGGACAAGCTTATCATGTTCACGTCAGATATGCCGGAGATTGGGATGAATTATATTTTAGAGACTATTTGATCAGCAATCCCGATTTGGCTAAAAGGTATGGTGAGCTCAAGCTGGAGCTTAAAAAGATATACGAATTTGATCGTGATGGATATACAGAAGCAAAATCTGAATTTATAAAAGAAGTAACACAGATGGCGAAAAATGAATTGGCGGAAGAGAAAACAGGAATAATCGCATAATTTAAATAGTAGATATGGTAAATAGGGAATTAAGAGAATACTTTAGCTGCTATGCGATTTATAGTAGTTCACTAAAAAGACGAAGGAGTAACTGGAACTCCTGCCGTGACGGCACAATAAATTTCCAGAAGTGAGGCATGGTTATGAATTCTGAAATTTTTATACCGATCTTAACAGCTATAATAGGCGGTATTCTTGCCGGGATTCCATCTCTTGTGTCTTACAGGATTAAAAAGGTGGAGCTGGAACATGCGTATAGGATAAGCTCAACTGAGAGATTTCAAAAAATAACACATAAGTATGTGGAAGATATATATAAGCCATTATATAGAGTATTGATTAATTTGGAAGCGTATATTAAAGATTCTCAAATTGATGTTAATAGTTTCACAAAAGGAATATACCTGCAAATATCCAGCTTAAAAGAACTTCTTTCAAAGGAAGAAAGAATGTTTCTGTCTAAAGATATTGAAAATGAATTGGTAGAAATGTATTGGTTTATTGCCAATTCTTTCAATACAAGATCAGTTAACATTGGTATTAAAAATACGTTTCAAATCTTTGGAGTTAGGTCTGTAAAGTATCTTGAAGGAACATACAAGTGTGAAATTAAAGCAAGGCTGAAAATCAATATCTTAAAATTTATAGAAAGAATAATAAAATTCTTTAACTTTCTGACACTCAACTTGGGAGTATCAAATAACATAAATGGGTCTTTTGAAATATATTATAAAGCGGCAGCTGTAGGTAGTGATATTTTTAAAAAACAGTTGGAAAAATATATAAATTCCCTTAAAAACCAAGTGAAATTAGTTTTAATTGGTGAAGTGCACTAATTTACTGTGCATAATATTGAGTTTACGGGAGATACCGTTGTGTGTGTTTTTACGGAGGGGCAGTGTGCATGTATAAAAACTACGCTACAGATGAAAGGGTTACCAAATTTCTTTCCTAGGAACCGTATAAAAGCATTGGAGATATTGAAGCTTTTCTGACAGATATAATTAACCGGTATGTATGTAAGAATGTGTATCATTGGGCAATAGAGATAAATAATGAAATAATAGGAAGTATATCGGCAATATCAATAGACGAAAAAAATAATAACTGTGAATTAGGTTTTTATATTGGATATGATTATTGGAATAAAGGAATAACCAGTAAAGCACTATCTGCTGTTATATCCCAAAAGTACATAGACGGAAAATGTTCATTTGAATATTATACCCTGTGTTTTAAGAAAATTCATATTCCAATGAGCATTTAGTAAATTAAGGTAGACAGTTGTTATCTAATTTGATAATATACAATTAAAGATAAATTATTCTTTTGAAACACTATTTTGAGTATGGCGATTTTGGATAAAAAAATGCAATGGAATAATTGAAGAAAGTATTAATACGTTGCATGAAAAATGAGGGGGATATATGATTGGGGTAGTACTTTTTGTAGGATTTTTGGTTATTCTTTGTATTATAGCAGGAGTTTTCTTTATAAGAGGCAGTGTTATCTTTGTTATTAGTATTGTTAACATGCTGAAAGGTAAAAAAACGAAAGCACTTTGGATATTGACAATCATTTTATATTGTATTTCATTGGCCGCCTCTGCATTACCAATTGGATGGCTTAGATTTTTTCGATCTACAAATCAGGAAACATTTGATGATTATGTTAATACTGGTGTTTACATCAGTTCTACAGTTTATGATATATATAGCGAAGGACAATTCTATTATAATGGGGATTTATATGTTGAAGTTAATAATGATTTAGGCGGAGACCAATTTGAACTTGGTCAGGCAGTAGCAAATGCAAAAGGTAGTGACGTGTTTATAAATAATGTGTTGGCTAAAATAATAAATTATAATTACGAAGCTACTATTTATTTAGTGAAAAACGATAGTGGATATACAATTTTGTTACTTGGATGGAGTAAATATTGTAGAGAGGTTGATAAAGATAAAATCGAAAACTATTACCGAACATTAGATGAATATAAATATAGTTATTATAAGTTCGGTTCAGGTGTAAAAGATATTGATATGGATTTCAACAAGGAAGTTTTCGAAATCCTGCATAGCAAACTTAAAAGTGGTGAAGCTGAAGTAACTATTACGGATGATGATGCTGTTAAATATTCAATTAACCAAACTTCGCCTGATGGTCTTTATTCCCGTAGCGTGAGTGTATTACTGGCAAAGGATTCTGTTTATGTCGTTTCGACAAGCCGTGGAGGAATTAATAAATGCTATCCGCTTGATGAGAAGACTTCAGATTTTGTAAAACTTAAGCTAGGAGTTAAGTGAGAATAAATATGCCTTATTAAGTTATTGTTTTACAGGATGTGTAAAAACGGGTGGATTTCCTTATGACTTGTTTGATATAATGTTCAGTGTTGTACCTGTAATTGTAATTATAGGGTTTGTTTTTGTATTTGGCACAACCCCGCTATTGAAACACCTGCATCAAGTAGTAAGGATGGGAATTTACAAGAGAAAAACTTAAAGACCAAACTATTGTAATTAAGACATATCAGCCTGAAGGGATACCAACGGAAAAGATTAAATGGAAGAGCAGATCCGGCAAGACNNAGACTNA
>JGI24710J26742_10004752_pt1 | contig 11013 bp, 12 predicted proteins | sample BioPla2DNA2_FD_26742 | JGI IMG/M metagenome (IMG submission 26742) | reverse complement strand
CGCCCATCGAGGTCGACGGCATCACCAACAGCGACTGGTTCCTGCTGGACGCCCGCAAGCCCTTCAAGCCGATCATCATGTTCATGCGCAAGCGCCCGAACCGGCTCATCCGCCTCGACCGCGAGGAGGACGAGAACGTCTTCATGAACCGCCAGTTCATCTACGGCACCGACGGCCGCGCCGAGGTGGCCTTCGCCATGCCGCACCTGATCTACTATTCCGACGTGGCGTAAAGGAGGATTCGTGGCCTACTGCACCATCCAGCAGCTTGAGGACCGCCTGAGCTCGCCGGTGCTGGCACAGCATGTGCCGGAGACCGGCGACGAGCGCCGGCGCATCCTGGACGGCTACATCGAGCGGGCGTCCGCCCGCGTCGACGCGCTGCTGGCGGTGCGCTACGACACGCCGGCGCCGCCTTCGCCGCTCCTGGCCGACATCTGCCTGGCCTTCGCGCTCTGGCAGATCGTGGCCGACCGGGGCGGCCTGGCGGAGATGCCGGGGTACGTGCAGATTCCCTATGACGAAGCCGCCAAGCTGCTGGACCGCCTGGGCACCGGCACGATGGCGCTGCCGGGCGTCCTGCGGCCGTCCACAGGCGCCGCGGCCGGCCTGGCCGTCGCCACCCATCCGCTGAGATTCGCCCCGGACTCCCCGGGCATGGAGTACTTCTGACATGGCCGACCCAATCCAAATCGACCCGCGCCACTCCGTCATTTCCGTCGTCGGCGGAAAGGCGCTGGCGCGCGAGGTCGCCAAGGCAATCGGCTATGCGGCGCAGAAAAGCGCCAGGGCGCAGGGCGGCCGGAGCTTCTGGGGGCAGGTGGCCAATTCGGTCAATGCGGGGAACCCCGACAGCACGCCCAACGGCTGGCTGGTTGGGGCGACGCACGTGGCCGGCGCGCACAAGCAGTTCGGCGGCGTCATCGCGGCGCCGGGCAAGGGCGCGGGCTCCAGGCACCGCAAATTCCTGACCATCCCGGTCGGCAAGGCGCGTGAGAAGCGCTGGACTGTGGACCAGGCTGAAACCCAGGGCGGCTATACGCTGTTTCAGGTCAAGGCCAAGTTCGGCAAGGCGTTCCTGGTCGGCTACAAGGAGGGGGCGAAGAAGCGCAAGCTGGAAATTTTGTTTATTTTGAAGCGGTCCGTCTGGCAGCGGGCCTATCCCTGGTGGCCCGAGGGGCCTGAGCTGGATCGGGCAATCGACGCCGGTATCCAGGCCCATGACAGGAAGCATGGAGGGGCGTCATGAGCGGCATCCCGGTGACAGAATTCGTCCGCCCGGTCGAGGCGGTGCTGGAGCAGGCCGCCGCCGCCATTCGCGCGGCCGGCATCAAGGCCCAGGTCTACACCGGCAGCAGCTGGAAGCGGCTGGAGGACACCATCGGCACCGCGCTGGTGCAGGGCGATAGCAAGCCCGTGGCCATCGTCTGCTACGCCGGCAGCGAGTACGCCAACGACCCGCGCCGGGTGCTTCTGATGAACATCGTCGTCGTCAGCCTGCATACGCGAGTGGCACCCGGCGTGATGAACGCGCTTGACGCGGCCCGCGCCATCACCGGGGCGCTGGACGAGAAGGCGACGACCGAGGAAGAGGCCGACGGATGGACAGTGCGGGACGTGTGGCACGTGGAGTCCGAGGATTTCCTGGACTTGACTAAGTTGAACGCGGCGGCCGCGGTCATGCTGGCCGTCACGGTTGAAGATCGCTGACCCAAGGCGAGGAGGCATTTATCATGGCAGACCAAATCAAAATCACCCCGGGCACCGGCACGGAGGTCGCGCTGGCCGTCATCCCCGGCAGCGTCAAGGGCGGCGGCGGGCACGACGACCGCGGCGGCGGCCGCATCCCCAAGAGCCGTGCGGGCTACGCGCGCAACGGCTCCTGCGAGGTAGTCCTGGACGACACCACCACCACGGTGGCAGCTGTTCTGGCGCTGGTTTCCGGCGTCGGTTCCGGCGACCGCAAGATCATCGGCGAAGGCCGCTACTCCGGCATCCAGAGCTACAACGCCCTGGTCGACGTCGAGATTTCCGGCGACTCGGTGCAGACGGCCCGCATCGAGTGGAAGGGCTCCTACAACCCCGCGGCCGCAGGCGGCGGGGGCGGCGGAGAGTAATCAGCAACCATTTTCCAAGGAGGCGTCATCATGGCATCCGTACTCCCCTTCAACCATATCAAGCTTGACGGCGTCGAGGTGGCCGGCCCCGACGCGTTCGTCCACGGCACCGGCCGGCTGACGGCGCGCGGCGAGGACAGCGCCGTGACGACCGCCGACGGGCTGATCCACAACTTCCGCAGCGCCATGCAGTACGAGGCCGCGGCCGAGATCAAGGGCAACGCCATGCCCAAGGAGACCGCGTCGCCCGCCACCCTGGACGGCCAGGGCTGGCCACAGCTGGCCGGGACGGTGTCCCTGGGCTACGTGGCCACGCGCGGCGGCGAGCCGACGGAGCTGAAGAGTTTCTCGGGCATCATCACCGTCGAGTATGATTCCGAGACCGACAAGAGCACGCTATCGATTGCAGGATAAGGAGGGCGACGCATGGGCATCCCGCTGGGCATCAAGATTACAATCCGCGACCCGGAAGACTCCACCAAGCTCATCCACGCGCAGTTCGCGACCGCTCGCACGCATCCGGAGCTCAAGGATTTGCTGAAGCGCTGCGCCGAGCTGGACGTGAAGGAGTCCGTCGCCGTCCGCCGGATGCAGCTGGCGGACCGCCGGCTGTGGGAAGTGGAGACCGAAGAGGAAATCGCCGCCGCCGAGACCGCCCTGCAAGAGCGGGTGGCGGAGCGGAACGCCGTCACCGAGGAGATGGTGGCGGCCGCGCGCGCCTTTGTCGAGGCGGGCTTCGCCGCCGCCGGCTCGACGCCTGAGCATGCGTCCTGGCTGGCCGACCGCATCGCCATGGAGGATTTGGCGGAGCTCAAGGCCAAGTGCCTGTACGGCGCAGGGTCCATTGATTTTACGCAGGCGTCGGACGGCCGGAGATAAGCGGCCCGCTTCCGGCCGACGTGGCGGCAATTCGCCGCTGCTGCGGGTGGTTCTTCCACTCGGCGCCGCCGACGCCCGAGGAAATCTGGCGCGCCCAGGCCGAACAACGCTTCATCGCCGCGGCGGCCGTCCGCAACCGGCTGCCGCCGGACACGGCACCGGAAATCGTCCTGCTGGCCAGCGTGGACGACGAGGGCGAACTAATCGCCCTGGAGGACTACCGCCGCGCCGAGGCGTCGGCGGAGGCGGCAGAAAGACGGGCCGCCAAGTCTGAGTTTGGTTGACGCTCCGGGCATTGGCAAAGGAAAAATTCCCGCCAGGCCCGGATTTTCTTTTTCCCGAGGTGAACGATGGCTGAAAACAAGAAAACCATCAGCGTGGAAGTCCGCGCCGACGGCAGTAACGCCCGGCGCGAGACCGAGTCCGTCGCCCGCGACGTCGCCGCCGCCAAGCGTAAGATGGAGCGGGACGTGATCGCCATCAACGCCGGCGACGCCCTGGGCAGCCGGCATTTCGTCTACACCGCCGACGGCAGCCAGGCCCTGGGCGTCATCAACGGCCTGCGGGCGGAGCTGGCCGCGCTGGCCAGGGACGCCGCTACGCCGATTGTCATCGCGGCGCCGCGCATGGCGGCCGGCGGCGTTGTTCCCGGGCGGAGCGGGGCTACGACCCCGGGGCCGACCGTCACCCCGCCGGCCGTACGACGCCCACTGCCCCTTCGCGCCGTCGATCCGGCGCATCGGCAGTACCTCTCCGAGCGGGCGGTCAAGGCGACGATGATGACCCTTGGCCTCGACAGCAAGCCTGCGCTTGAAGAGGCGGAGAAGGCGGCAGACGCGATTAACCAGACGGGGCGCAAGATCAAGCCTTGGCGGCTGTCGCTGGGCGGCTTTTTCGGCGGCGCCTACGACAAGACCTTCAAGGGCTTTGGCGGCGACGTGTCGCGCTGGCTTAACTTCGGCAAGCTCTTTGGCGGCGCACAGTCCGGCCTGGGCAAGGCGCTATCGCTGGCGTCCTTCGCATTCACCGGTATCTACAAGGCGGCTTCCTGGACGTTTTCGGCGGTAGCCGGCGGCCTGCGCAGGGTCGGCGGCCTGATCAAGTCGGCTTTGACCATGCCCCTGCGCCTGGCAGGCACGGCCTTCAAGGCCCTGGGGATTGCGGCCGCGGCGTCGGCCGCCGGAGTCTACGCCGGGCTGAAGGCGCTGCGGCCCGCCGCCGACATGCAGCAGTACCAGATTCAGCTAGAGGTATTGCTTAAGGACCCGGCCAAGGCCAAGGCGCGGCTGGCGGAGCTGACCAAGTACGCCAAGGACACCAACTACGGCCCGGCCGAAATCATCGAGTCGGCCAACCTGATGGAGTCCTTCGGAATCTACGGCGACGACATCAGCCGCCTCAAGTTGGCCGGCGACGCCGCCAACGCCTTTGGCAAGGACATCCGCGAGGTCGTCCGGAGCATCAGCTACCTGTCCAGCGGCCGCACCGGCGAGGCGATGGAGTCGCTGTCGCGGATCGGCGTCACCCGCGAAAAGCTCAAGCCCTTCGGCGTGGAGTTCACCAAATCCGGCGAGATGACCACCGAGCCGAAGAAGGCCATCGACGCGGTTTTCCAGTACTTCGCCCAGGCTTTTGGCGGCATGACCGCCCGCCAGGCCAAGACCTGGAAGGGCGCCATCCAGCAGCTGGGCGGCGAGGTCTACGACGCCTTTGCGCGCGGCTTCAAGTCCGCTCTGACGCCGCTGACGCGGTTCGTGACCGGCAACGTGATCCCGATGATCGACTCCATCGGCAAACGGCTAGAGTCCGTCGACTGGAAGAAGCTCCTGGCCACCCCGCTGAAGATGCTGGGCGGCATGACGGAAATCGTCACCAAGCTGACCGACCCGGCGACCGCGGCCCAGGGGCTGAAGGAGATCAAGGGCCTTGGCTCCGACTTGTGGGAGGGCGCCAGGACGGCCCTGGGCCACTTCGGCGGCGTCGGCACGGCCCTGCTCAAGGACTTGGGCGCGGCCTTCGAGGCGTTCGTCGGCGAAGGTGGCATCGGCAAGACCTTCTCCCTGGCCTGGGACGGCCTCAAGCTGGCGATGGAGGCCGGGGCCGCGCTGTTCAAGACAGTGCTAAGCGGATTTTCGGGTGAGTTCCTGTCAGGGCTAAAGATGGCCTTGGATCATGTTCCCGGCATTGACACCGGCGAGACAAGGAAGCGCGACGCGGCGGTCGACAAGGCGAATTGGCAGGTCATGAGCGCTTGGAGGGATAGAAATCCAGGCGCTTATTGGGACGCCCACAGTGGGATAAGCGCGAAGTTAACCTCGCCGCTGGAATCCGCAAAAACTAACATCGCGTACTCTCAGTACGTCACAGAGCAAAAACTTGCCGGCAAAGAGCCAGTATCCAGAAAAGATTTCTTCTCTCAACGCCTAAATGAGGCGATCGCCGACTTCGGCATTGCCAGGGACCCTTCGCTCAGGGCGGTCAAGGACGCCGCCTTCCATTCGGCCATGGGCTGGGGCAGCCGGCCGCCCGGCGACCTGTGGGCGGGCTTCGATGCCCAGCAGGTGAAGCTCAAGGGCAGCTTCCGCGAATGGAAAGGCGTGTTCAGCAGCATGGGCTTTGGCCACGCAATGGCAGCCGTGGACGCGCTGCCGGGGCAGCTGGCATCCGCCCTTGCGCCGGCCGGCGAGCGCCTGGGGCGCAATGCCCGCGGGGCGGCCCTGCGCGCGCATGGCGCGGAAATCAGCGCCCAGGCCAAGGAATACGACGCCAAGGCCGTCGCGCAGCTGTCCGAGCTGCGCAAGGCCGGCTGGCAGAAGGTCAAGCGCGACGAGCATGGCCGGGTGGCGCGCGACCTGTCCGGCAAGATCATCCCGTTCGAGGTCGAGCGGCACGGCGCCGAGGCCGCCGCGGCCCGGCAGAAGTACTATGCCCTTGACGCCCGGCGCCGGCAGCAGGCGGCAGCCTACCAGGCCGCCTGGCGCAAGGCGGCGCAAGGCTACCGGCAGGCGTCCGGCAATATCGTCAAGGAAGGCGCGCCCGCGTCCGGCGGCAAGTCAGTCGGGGAATCGCTGGGGCAAGTGGGGCAGGGGATCGTTGACGTCGGGAAGCTGCTGGCGGCGCAGCAGGGCCCGCGGCGGGACATCATTGACACCATGGGGCGCATAGAGTCGCTCCTTAGCCGGGTGCTGGGGGTGGCGTAATGGCGACGTGGGATGGATGGCTCATAATTGACGGCTGGCACGTGGGGCACGGCGCGGACGGCGTCACGCTGACCGCGCAGCTCTTCTCGAAGTCGCGCGACAACGCGCCGGGGCGCGGTTCGCCCGTGCCGGTCGTCGGCATCAACGCCGTACCGGCCGCCTTTCGCGCCTACAAGGTGTCGGAGGTCGACTTTGCGCCGGTGTCGTCAGCCGGGCCGTTCGTCATCCAGGTCAAGGCCAGGGCCGGCCTCGGCTCGTCCGGCGCCGGCAACACCGGCGGCACGCTGCTAAAGACCAACAGCATGGTGACCGGCTACGCGGACTTCCATATCCGACCCGCCTGGTGCGGCCTGAAGGCGGCTCCGGAGGGCGCAAAGGCGCAAAGCCTGAAGGGCTACGACTGGCACACCGGCAAGTGGGCCTCGGCCGCCGTCAACGACGGGCCTGGCCAGTGGGCGAACTGGGAGAAGGCGGCAACCGGCGGCTGGGGCGTCAAGGGCAGCCCATTCACAAAAATGGTCAATCCGCGCCTGGCCGACGACACCCTGCGCTTCTTGCAAGTGACCGTCACCTTCTACGCCAAGGAAACTGCGGACGGCCTCGAGAACTGGGGCGGCTTCTCCGGCATCGTGCCGATTAACTCCATGCCGAAATGGATCGCCATCCCCGGCGGCGACAACCGCTGGCGCCTGTGGGACGAGGAATATCACCGTGACACCGAGGTCGACGGCAGCACCGGGCTTTTCAAGATCACCCGCGTCCTGCTGGGCATCCCGCCCGCGGCGAAGGATTGCAGCGGCGCCCGCCTGCAATGGGACCAGAACGAAATCGGCCAGAGGGACTGGGACAGGATATGAAGATTATCCCCGCCATCAAGGCGCTGCAAAAGGCCGTCGCCGCCAACGCCGCGGTACCGGGCTCCGGCATCGGCGTCGAGCGAACCCCGCGCGGGACGCGCATCTTCCTGAAGGAGGAGCCGAGGGGCGGCGCGTCCGCCTGGCGCGGCATGTTCGAGATGGAGGATCGGGTCGAGCTGGAGGACGGCGAGCAGGTCCACAAGGTAAAGGTGTTCAACGGCAACGACCCGGAAGGCGATTTGGCCGGCGTCGTCCACGTCAATCGCCAGCCGTTCGAGGTGCCGGTGACGGACGTGGCCATCGCCGCCGACGGAACCCGCCACTACGTCTATCTGGAGTTCACCGCGCCCAGGGAGGCCACGGACACCGAGGACGAGGTGCCGGCCGCGGTCGCCGTCGTCGCCAAGACGACGCTCATGGAGAGCACCGAGGACGCCGTCTACCACCTGATTGGGCAGGCGTGGGTGGAGGATGAATCCCTCCATCTGTCCCAGGACCACGTCCCGGGCAACGTGTACATGGAATGGTACGGCCCCTGCCTGGGGCTGCTGGAGACAGAAGATGATTAAGGGGCTGCTGCGGCCGAGGTCCGACGAATCGCGCCCCTGGCTGATGCCGATCATGCGCGCCAGCCGGGGGGCGCTGCATGGCGGCCGGAAGCAGCTCTATCCGAAAAAGACCATCTGGGTCGATGCGGCGGCGGAAGAGCAGGGCGACGGCAGCGCCAAAAAGCCGCTGCAAAGCCTGGATGATGTCTTGGCCGACGACACCCTCGAATGCGTCTGCCAAGCGCTCTGCTGCGACAAGTACACCGTCCGCGTCAAGGGGGCGGTCAGCGTGGAGGTGAACGCCACAGCCAGCTCCAGCGCCGAGGACGCCGTCACCGTGGTCGACGGCCATGGCCGCGATTATGCGCAGCGCCTGGTCATCCGGCCGTGGGGCGACTCCGAGCGGCTCCAGCTGAAGGCGACTTTGCGCACGCACATCGCGGTGTCCGAGAACAACCAGGTCGACTTCCGGCAGTGCGCCAGCGTCGTCAAGGCGCTGCGCGGGGTGATGTGGGTGGACACGGACATCCTTATCGACCTGGTCATTGTCTGCGACCGGGAGCCGGAGGACATTCGCATCCACGCCTTCGCCGAGCTGGGCGGGTGGGACGATTGCGCCGGCAGCATCCTCATGAACTGCACGGTCGCGGTGCGCACCCGGGTCGACGTGCTGATGAAAATCCCCTACCAGGGCGATTACATTCCGCCCGCCCCGGGCGGTGGCGGCGGTGGCGGCGGTGGCGGCGGTGGCGGCACATACCCCTGGCCCACTCAGCCAGGCGCCCCCGGCGGAGGAACATATCCCTGGCCCGGCGAGCCCCCGGTTGCTCCGGCGCCGTCGCCTTGGGCGGGCGACTGGAACGCCGCCACGGTCGTCTTCGGTGTCCGCAATTCCTCCGGCGTCATCGCCCGGGGCGGGACACTCGACCTGGTCGCCCTGGCCCAGTCCAACTGGGGCGCCCTGGCCGAATGCCGCGGCTTCGTGAACTGCCCGAACAGCGATCTGGCCGGCGTGGCCATCAAGACCGTCGCCCTGGCCGAGGCCAGCGGCAGCGGCCGGGTTTACCAAAGCGCCGACGGCGGCAGCGGCGTGGCCCGCTATCAACTCACCGCCGCGGCGCATGCGCGCGACGTGGCCCGCTGCCCCCGGTCGGCGCTGACGGCCCTGCTGGGCGAATCCAGCGCCAAGGCGCTGACTTTCCCCGGCAACCAGCCGCATCACGTCGACCCGTCCGGCTCGCGCACCGACTACGCCGTCGGCGGCTATGCGCTGGCCGAGGACTACGGCGTCTTCAGTTGCCGTGAGGCCGCCTGCGACGCCCTCGATCATACCGTCTATGCCAAGGCGTCGCATTCGGAGCACTACGGCCAGCGCGCCTGCCCGTACGCCGGCAACGAGGGCGCGTCCTTCTCGGCCTGCACGGGCAGGGGAGGGCAGTGCAAGAGCAACCGCGCCGAATGGTGCGCAGACGCGGGGGGTTGCGATGCCGTGTAAAGACTGCCAGCCGGCGCGGCCCCGGCCGCGTCCGGAGCCAGTGCCGACCGCGCCATGCCCGCAGTGCGTGGCCGGGCATCTCCGCCAGGCGCGCGAAATCGCCGCCTCCGGACGTTTGCGCGACCGCTACCGCGCCTACTGGCACTTGGCCCAGGCCGCCGCCATGGCCGGCAACGGGCCGCTCAAGCGGAGGATCACCGTCGCCCGGCAGGCGTGGCAGCGAAACGGCGCCGAGCCGGAATGGGACAGTTTGGTTGACGCCGCAACGCATCTGTGAAGGAGACATGAAGAATGGACGTGAAGTCAATCATCAAGATTTCCGGCGGCGAGGCCAGCTTCGTCGACACCTACGGACAGGCTGCGGCGCCGCCCGGCATCACCTTCGGCGTGATTACCAGGCTCATCCTGGACTTGCGCGACGAGGATGACAGGAACGGCCAGGAGCTGCCGCCCATCCCGCTTGCCGCCCTGGCCGATTGCGACAGCTACTACATCGCCATCGACAACGACTGGTCTCAGGAAACCGTGCCCAAGCTGACGCGCACCAGCGGCATTTCGGTCGTCGAGGAAGACGGCCGCACCCTGCTCAAGGCCGAATTGCCGAACACGGCCGCCGTCCCCGCCCTGGCCGAGGCCATCGAGCAGGCTGCTGCCAAGTCCATTACCCTGCATTGCGAAGTCGGCGGCGTCAAGGCCGGCGTCGGCGACGTCTTCGCCTACAGTTTCGACCTGATTATCCGCAACCGCGTCTGGCTGCCGGACGGCTCGCCGGAAGACCTGCCGAGTGATCCGGACTATCTCAACACGGCTCAGGTGACGGCGTACATCAACGCGACGGTCGCGGAGGCGCTTGAGGATATCCAGGGCGACCCGGGCCCGCCGCCAACCATCGCCATCGGCACGGTAAGTTCCGGAGATGCGGCGTCGGCGACCCTGACGCCGGGCGCGGAACCCGGCAAATACACCCTCAACCTGGTGCTGCCAAAAGGATCGCCGGGTGAAGAGGGGGGAATGCCCGCCCTGGGCGTCGGTACCGTGACCGAGGGCGCGGCCGCCGCCGCCGAGATCGTCTCCGTCGAGGGCGGCTATGCAATCAATTTGACCATCCCGCGCGGCCTGCCCGGTGCGGGCGTCACCCCCAGCGGCATCTGGGCCGAGGGGACAACCTATGCGCTCAACGACGCCGTCCGCCACGCGGGCGGCTGGTGGCGCAGCCTGCAAGACAGCAACGTCGGCCATGCGCCGCCGGTCGGCACGGAAGGAAATGCCTGGTGGGAAATCATCGTCAAGGACGGCGCCGACGCCGAACCGTTCCTCCGCGTCTACAACAGCACCGACGACACCGGCGACCCGAACTGGCACGCAACGCTCCAGCCGGGCGACACGCATTTCCGCGACTCGATCGACGGCGGCGTCTCCTGGACCGAGCCGGCCCTGATCTCGCTGGCCCAGGAGGTCATCGTCCTCTTCAACCCTGATGAGGCCACCAACTGGAAGACGCTGGCCCCCGGCCCGGTCTATTCGACCGGCGCCGGCAAGTACATGCGCGCGCGGCAGGCCGGCGGCGCCTGGGGCGCGGCCTACGAAATCCACGAGCTTGAGTCCCAGCCCCTGCGCGTGCAGTTCTCTTCCGGCGGAGCCTCGCCCACCTGGCATGCGACGCTCCAGCCGGGCGACACGCTGGCGCGGTTCTACAACGTCGATTCGACGATTGACGAGACCATAACCATCAGCAACGGCACCTTCGACGTGGTCGAAATCCAGCTCTGCCCCCTCGCCGACCCCTGGCACGCCGCCTACGCCCCCGGCGACCGCTTCTGGAAAATCAGCATCGACGGCGGCGCAACCTACAGTCAGCCAATACCGCTTTATGGCAAATCGACATACGAGGAATGGCTCGCCGCCGGCAACACCGGC
>JGI24710J26742_10004751_pt1 | contig 11014 bp, 9 predicted proteins | sample BioPla2DNA2_FD_26742 | JGI IMG/M metagenome (IMG submission 26742) | reverse complement strand
ATATCCGTATCTGTTCTGAGAATGCAGTATTCGGTCAGCCGGAGGTTGGTCTTGGAATTACTCCGGGCTTTGGCGGCACACAGAGACTCGCTCGTCTGGTAGGTGCAGGAATGGCAAAACAGATGATCTACACTGCAAGAAATATTAAGGCAGACGAAGCATACAGAATCGGTCTTGTCAATGCAGTTTACCCGATCGAAGAGCTTATGCCGGCAGCTGAGAAAATGGCAGCAGGCATCGCTAAGAATGCACCAATTGCAGTACGTAACTGTAAGAAGGCAATCAACGAAGGTCTGGATGTAGATATGGATCAGGCGATTGTAATCGAAGAGAAATTATTCGGTGACTGCTTTGAATCCTATGATCAGAAAGAAGGCATGGCTGCTTTCTTAGAGAAGAGAAAAGTTGAGAAATTCCTGAACAAATAATTGTTAATTCATTTTCATTTTAAAATAAAAAATATTTAGGAGGAACTACAATGAAAGTAGGTATTATTGGCGCAGGCACAATGGGATCTGGTATTGCACAGGCTTTTGCCCAGACAGAAGGATATGAAGTATTCCTTTGCGATATCAATGAAGAGTTTGCTGCAAACGGTAAGAACAAAATTGCAAAAGGATTCGAGAATAGAATTGCAAAAGGCAAAATGACACAGGAAGACGCTGACAAGATCTTAGCTAAGATCACAACAGGTGTTAAGACAATCTGTACAGATTGTGATCTGGTAGTAGAAGCAGCTCTGGAAGTTATGGACATCAAGAAACAGACCTTCAAAGAGTTACAGGATATCTGCAAACCGGAATGTATCTTCGCTACCAATACATCTTCCCTTTCTATTACAGAAATCGGCGCAGGTCTGGACAGACCGGTTATCGGTATGCACTTCTTCAATCCGGCTCCGGTTATGAAGCTGGTTGAGGTTATTGCAGGTCTGAACACACCGGAAGAGACAGTTGCCAAGATTAAAGCTATCTCTGAAGAAATCGGTAAGACTCCGGTACAGGTAGAGGAAGCTGCAGGATTTGTTGTAAACAGAATCCTGATCCCGATGATCAATGAAGCAATCGGCATCTATGCAGACGGTGTTGCTTCTGTAGAAGGTATCGATACCGCAATGAAGCTGGGTGCAAATCATCCGATGGGACCGCTTGCTCTTGGTGATTTAGTAGGTCTTGACATTGTTTTAGCTATCATGGAAGTATTACAGGCAGAGACAGGTGATTCCAAATACCGTCCTCATCCGCTTCTTAAGAAAATGGTACGTGGCGGCCAGTTAGGTATGAAGACAGGAAAAGGCTTCTACGACTACAGCAAATAATAAAATCATTTAAGATAGATGGAGGAATAAAATCATGGATTTTATGTTAAGCAAACAACATGAAATGGCGAGAAGTCTCTTCAGAGAATTCGCAGAAAAAGAAGTAAAACCTCTTGCACAGGAGGTAGATGAAACAGAAGTATTCCCGAGAGCTACCGTTGAGAAAATGGCGAAAGCAGGCTTTATGGGAATCCCGGTTCCGAAGGAATACGGCGGACAGGGCTGTGATATTTTAACATACGCTATGTGCGTAGAAGAGTTATCCAAGGTTTGCGGTACTACAGGTGTTATCGTATCTGCTCACACATCTCTTTGCTGTGACCCGATCTTAACCTATGGTACAGAAGAGCAGAAGCAGAAATATTTACCGGACCTTGCAGCCGGCAGAAAGATCGGTGCTTTCGGTTTAACCGAGCCGGGCGCTGGTACAGATGCTCAGGGACAGCAGACCAAGGCTGTTCTGGATGGTGATGACTATATTATCAACGGATCCAAGATCTTTATCACAAACGGTAAAGAAGCTGACGTATACGTTATCTTCGCGGTAACTGGAACCGTTGAGAAGCGCGGCAGAATGATCAAAGAGATTTCTGCATTCATCGTAGAAAAGGGAACACCTGGATTTACATTCGGTACAAAGGAGAAGAAGATGGGTATCCGTGGTTCTTCTACATACGAGCTGATCTTTACAGACTGCCGTGTTCCGAAGGAAAATCTGTTAGGTAAGTTAGGCGAAGGCTTCAAGATCGCTATGCACACACTGGATGGCGGACGTATCGGTATCGCTTCCCAGGCACTTGGTCTTGCAGAGGGCGCTTTAGAGACAACTATCAACTATGTAAAAGAAAGAAAGCAGTTCGGCAGAGCAATCGGCGCTTTCCAGAATACACAGTTCCAGTTAGCTGATATGGCTACTAAGGTAGAGGCAGCTCAGCTTCTTGTTTACAAGGCAGCTATGGCTAAGGCAACACAGAAAGTTTACTCCGTAGAAGCAGCTAAGGCTAAATTATATGCAGCAGAGGTTGCTATGGAAGTTACAACAAAGGCTGTTCAGCTCCACGGCGGATACGGCTACACAAGAGAATATGATGTGGAGCGTATGATGCGTGATGCTAAGATCACAGAGATCTACGAAGGAACAAGCGAAGTTCAGAGAATGGTAATTTCCGGAGCACTGCTGAAATAATTCGCAACAGGCAAAAGAAAAGCAAATTTCAAAGAAAATATAAGGAGTGAAAATACAATGAAAATCGTTGTTTGTATTAAACAGGTACCTGATACAAAGGGTGGCGTTAAATTCAATCCCGATGGTACACTTGACAGAGGCGCTATGCTTACTATCATGAACCCGGATGACAAAGCAGGTCTGGAAGCAGCACTGAGATTAAAAGATCAGTACGGTGCTGAAGTTACTGTTATTACAATGGGTCTTCCGAAGGCTGAAGAAGTTCTTCGTGAAGCAATGGCTATGGGTGCTGACAAGGGTATCCTTGTAACAGACAGAGTACTCGGCGGCGCTGATACATGGGCAACCTCCCAGACACTGGCTGGTGCTATCCGCAACTTAGAGTATGATCTTATCATCACAGGCCGTCAGGCTATCGATGGTGATACCGCACAGGTTGGACCACAGATTTCCGAGCACCTTGGAATCCCGGTAATCTCCTATGCACAGAAAATCGAAGTAGAAGGCGACAGCGTAATCGTTGAGCGTCAGTATGATGACAGATATCATGTATTAAAAGCAAAAATGCCTTGCTTAGTTACAGCGCTTGCTGAATTAAACGAGCCGCGTTATATGACTCCGGGCGGAATCTTTGATGCTTACAATGCTGAGATTACAGTTTGGGGCAGAGCAGACTTAAAAGACGTGGATGACTCCAACCTCGGCTTAAAGGGTTCACCGACACAGATCGCTAAGGCTTCTGATAAGGTAAGAAAGGGTGCTGGTGAGAAGGTTACTCTGGATCCTACAGAATCCGTTGATTACATCATTGGTAAATTAAAAGAGAAGCACGTCATCTAAATGTGGCTTTGAAAGGAGCATGGAAAAATCATGAATTTAGCAGAATATAAAGGAGTATTTGTCTTTGCACAGCAGGTTGACAATGAAGTAAGCGGAATCGCTTTAGAGCTGATCGGTAAAGGTAAAGACCTCGCAAATGATTTAGGAACAGAAGTAACAGCAGTTTTAGTTGGTTCAGACGTAAAGGCACTTGCAGACGAGCTTGCTGCATACGGTGCTGACAAGGTTATCGTAGTAGACGATCCGGAATTAAAAGAGTACAGAACAGAGCCGTATGCTCACGCACTCGCTTCCGTAATCGAGAAATACAAACCGGAAATTTTCTTAGTAGGTGCTACTGCAATCGGTAGAGATTTAGGACCGAGAGTTTCTGCAAGAATCCATACAGGTCTGACAGCAGACTGTACCCAGCTTGAGATCGGTGATTTCCCGATCAACCCGATTCCGGGCAAAGAGCAGTTACACAACCAGCTGCTTATGACACGTCCGGCATTTGGCGGCAACACAATCGCAACAATCGCCTGCCCGAACTTCCGTCCGCAGATGGCAACCGTTCGTCCTGGTGTTATGCAGAAGCTTCCGAAGGATGAGAGCAAGAAGGCTGTCATCGAAGAGTTCAATCCTGGATTCACACCGGACAACAAATATGTTGAAATCTTAAAGGTTGTAAAATCTGTAGTAGATACTGTAGATATCATGGACGCTAAGATCCTTGTATCCGGCGGACGTGGTGTTGGAAGCGCAGAGAACTTCAAACTGTTAGATGATCTGGCAGAGGTTCTTGGAGCAACCGTAAGCTGCTCCCGTGCTGTTGTAGATGCAGGCTGGAAGCCGAAAGATTTACAGGTAGGTCAGACCGGTAAGACTGTTCGTCCGAACGTATACTTTGCAATCGGTATCTCCGGAGCAATCCAGCATCTTGCAGGTATGGAAGAGTCTGATGTCATCATTGCAATCAACAGGGATGAGACAGCACCGATCTTTGATGTAGCTGACTACGGTATTGTAGGTGACTTAAACAAGATCCTTCCGGCATTAACAGAGAAGTTAAAGGCTGAAATCGCTGCAAAATAAGAGCATGGAAAAGTCTGACTGATAAAGAAAAGTCGGAAAGATTAAAAAACAAATAGGTAAAAATGAAAAGAAGAAAGAGGTCAGAATGGTTTCACTATTCTGACCTTCTTTTATAGTGCGCTGGGAGAAATAGCATGGGCAAACAAAAGGAAGTCAAAACAAATGCAATGCGGATTTTAGACAGTCTGAAAATCCCATATGAGCATTATACTTATGAATGTGAAGAGTTTATAGATGCGATTCAGATTGCAGATAAACTCGGACAACCATATGAAAAGATGTATAAGACACTGGTTACAGTAGGGCACAGTAAAAATTATTTTGTATTTGTCATTCCGATTGCAGAGGAACTTGATATGAAAAAGGCTGCAAAGTCGGTAGGGGAAAAATCGGTAGCGATGATCCATGTAAAAGAAATCAATGCGATTACAGGTTATATCCGAGGTGGCTGTACAGCAATCGGGATGAAAAAGCAGTATGTGACCAGGATTGATGAATCAGCACTGTCGCAGGAGAAAATTATTGTCAGTGGCGGGAAATTGGGGTCTCAGATTGAATTGACGCCGGATGATCTGCAGAAAGCATCCAAAGCAGAATTTGCACAGATTATTGTGAATGAATCATAGTGGTAGAAAATACGGCAAAACAGCTGTTGAATCATATCTTGCAAAAGAATGTAAATTTTTTATAAAGATAGAAAATTCAGATAATTATTCAAAATGGTTGAAAACAAAAAAAGTCAGGAAATACAACAGTTTCCACTGCATTTCTGAAAAAACAGTTCTGAAATATGAAGCAAACAAATAAAAAAGGGAAAATAAATATCACACGATATTAAAAAAGATGCAAAAAGAAATACTTTTATACAGGAAAAATGCAGGAATACCATTCATAATCTTGAATTTTTGAAAAGTAAAAGGATAAGGGAAAATCAAAATCCCTTATCCTTTAATTCTGAAACAATAGTTATGTATTCTTCGATCACATCAAAACCGCGATAATCTTCGCGTTTCAAATCGATCATATCACCATGAGAGATTCCACGACCATGCTTTGTGTTCCGGAAGGTACCATGAAAGTTTGCCCATCGGGCAGATCGTTCCGTAACCAGTCCGTCATTTTTCTCACCGGTTACAAGCTTCATAATCAGATAGGGAATGCTCAGCAGAGAATCACTGAAAAAATGATTCATAACAGAGGCGTAGCTTTGGTAGTATACACCGGGAACATCCGGATATTTGGCATTAAATACTTCACAATAGGCTGGAGAAAGCTGCTTACTGGAATGATAACAGTCCGGTTTTTGATCCCCGAATTTAGTAAACGAACGGTCAAACCAGGATGCGATAAGGCGATAGATACCATCCGGCAGCCTGTTCAGTACATTAATGAGCTCTGAACAATAGTGAGGAGTATTGATTGTAGTCAGAGAGGCTATCTGGTCGGCCATATGCAGAGCATTTATCAGATAGCGGCTGTCCAGCCCGCCCTTGGAATGCGCAATGATGTTAACCTTTGCTGCACCGGTTTCCTGACAGACGGTTTCAATTTTTAGGCGGAGTGCCTCAGCATTTTCTTCAATCGTACCCCACGCATTCTGATGACCATAGTAGACGATGGCACCGTTTTTGCAAAGCTCTTTGGGAATCCGGCCCCAATAATTAAAATAGCGCAGGTCACGGAATCCGATTCCGTGCATCATAATGAGTGGGTATTTTAAAGAACATACGTTATTTCCAGAACGGCAGCACTTTAAATCAAAGCGGCAGCACTCCTGAGAATATTCTTCCTTAGCTTTCTTACACAGATAGTGGATTAAAAACAGGTTTACAATAGGTACCCAAATGTTGATAATTATTAAAAAACGTTTTAATATACCGAGCCTTCTACATGTACAAAGAATCCGGAGAGTTCCGTTATAAAGAAAGGTTCCCAGAAATATAACCGAACATACGGCAAGATTGATGCAGAAGCATTTTAAGGCATACTCGTTGTCCGGTGTAAAACCATATGAAGCACAAAAGGTGTTCGTTGTCATATCACAGGTAGAAATCCAAGCCAGTTTAGGTGGCATATAAGGAATCCGGAATAGTCTCTTTGTAAAAAAGAGAAAGCAGAATAGAAGTTCTGCTATACAGCCCCAGAATCCTGTCTGTAGTAATATGCGTCCGCCATATAAGATGCGCATCCTTTTACTCCCGCTCTTATTCTGTCGAAACGGGATGATATGGAAACGAAAAAAGGTATATAGCACGAATACAAGCAATGTCACAAAGCAACCGTCAATCAAAGCGGAAGTCCAGAATGTTTCCGGCGATCTTTCTATATGTATCTGCCAGATAGAAAGTGAATGAAATAGGAGTACACAGTTGGATATCAGGAATATCACAGGGAGTTTGAGCCATTTTCCGGTCAATTCTATCAATCTGCTGGCATCCAGTACGATCAGGAGAATGGGAAGAACAGAGAATGACAGTAGTATCAGTTCATTCATTTTATAACTTTAAGACCTCCTGTACGACCGCAACACCATCACGGATACAATCGGGACAGGTATGAAGCACTTTGCCGGTATTAACGCCTTTTAATTCACAGCATACGGTAGAGCCGGTTTTTTCTTTGAAACGTGACACAAGCTCCTTGGACAGTTTGTAGGTGTCAGCTTTTGTTTTTGGGTCATTGACATCACCGTCACTATTTAAAAAGCCAGCCAGCATAATGGCACCGGAAAGAGCACCGCAGGTTCCCTGCATACCGCCCATACCAAGTCCAAAGGCTTCTCCTGCTTTAAAGAGTGTTTCCATATCCACTCCGATTTCGTCTGCAAAGGAACAGGCTACGGCCTGACAGCAGTTGTATCTTTTGTCGTGTAATTCGATAGCTTTTTCTTTTTTGTCCATTGGTTAGTCCTCCTTTGATATGTGATGAGTAAAATATGATTCTAATAAAATTTATGGATCATCCATTAGAAGATATTTTTATCTAGTATATCATTACAAAAAGTGATTGAAAAGTATAGAAATCGTATATGGGATGATAGGAGTGAAAAGTTATGCGTTTATGGGCGGAAAGCAGTATCAATATATATTCGGAAAAGGTTTTTTCAGATATACCAATTGTGGGAAAAAACTTCTGAAAGAAAAACACCGTGTGCAAGAACTTTCAAACGAAGTGTTAGAAAGTCTGACACACGGTGGTGTGAGAGGTGGATAGATAAAATAATGATCCACCGACCATTTTATTCTAAAATTAGAAGCGACAGTGATTCTTGGAACAACGGTTTAATACTCCATCGCCTTTTCTTCGCCGTTCATGACACGCAGACCACCCTGTACGAGTGCAAGCAGTTCGTCCTCGCCCGGATATACGGTAAACGGAGCAATCCACTCTGCCTTTTCCTTCAAAGCAGCAACGACAGCTTTGTCATATGCGATACCGCCTGTCACAATGATCTGGTCTACCTTTCCGTTTAATACGCATGCCATGGAGCCGATGTCTTTGGTTACCTGGAAGATGAAGGCATCACGGATTTCCTTAGCCTTGGCATCGCCGCCATCTACCATTTTCTCTACGTCACGCATGTCATTGGTGCCAAGGTAAGCGTTAAAGCCGCCTTTGCCGACTACTTTCTTGTAGACTTCATCCTGAGAATAGTTGCCGGAGAAGCACATCTTGATCAGTGCGCCGCTCGGAAGACCGCCGGCTCTTTCCGGTGAGAATGCACCATCGCCGTCTAAGGCATTGAAAACATCAATGACTTTTCCGTTTTCGTGAGCGCCTACAGAAACACCGCCGCCCATATGTACGACAATCAGGCGAAGAGAATCATAAGACTTTCCGGTTTCTTTTGCATAGCGTTTTGCAACGGCCTTCTGATTCAGTGCATGGAATACGCTGACTCTCGGAAGCTCCGGTACACCGGAATATCTGGCAATCTGACACAGCTCGTCAACAACAACCGGGTCTACGATATAGGAAGGAACACCGATGGAGTCACCGATTTCTCTTGCCAGAATACCGCCCAGGTTGGAAGCATGCTGTCCCTGTTTACCGATCTTTAAATCCTCTAACAGCTCATCGCTTACTGCATAGGTACCGCCCGGAATCGGTTTTAACATACCGCCGCGGCCTACAACCATGTTCAGGGATTTGATGTCAAAATCCTTCTCCTTCAGGAAATTTACAATGATGTCCTTGCGGAAGTCCTTCTGGTCGATAATGGAAGCATATTTGCTGATCTCTTCTGTGGAATGTCTTAAGGTCTCTTCAAATAACAGAGTCTCATCCTCGAATACACCGATTTTGGTGGAGGTGGAACCCGGATTGATGATTAAGCTTTTGATAGACATTTTTTTATTCCTCCTGCTTTTATATATGATTTTACAAAAAATTCTGTAGAAAAAAGTTCCGTAAAAACGCTGCAGCGATTAAGAATTTTTCTTCATAGCCTCAGCAACCACAGCACCGAGTGCGATGGAATTTACCTTTACTTCAAAAGTATCGGAACGGGAAGTTAAAATAACGGGCGCTTTTGTTCCTGTCAGAATGTTGCCGTTCTTGACATCGGCAGTATGTACAAGTGCTTTGTATACCAGATTGCCGGCATGGATATCCGGGAATAAAAGGACATCAGCATCACCCTGAATGGCACGGTCGGTTGCGCTTTTGTGCTTGGCTGCTTCCGGGTCGATTGCAAGATCAAGGGAAAGAGGACCGTCTACGATACAACCGGTGATCTTACCGTCCTTATTCATCTGTGTCAGTTCTGCAGCTTCTACGGTTACCGGCATTTGCGGATTTACAACCTCAACAGCAGCTAAAGGAGCTACCTTCGGGTTTTCAATATCGCAAGCCTTGGTGATTTCCAGTGTATTGTTGATAATGTTGACTTTATCCTCCAGAGTCGGATATGGAATAAATGCCACATCGGTTAAGAATAACAGGTGATCAATTCCTTTGATATCAAATACACATACGTGTGACAAAGCGTTTCCGGTACGAAGACCAACTTCTTTATTTAAAACACTCTTTAAGAAATCCTTGGTGTTGATCAGTCCCTTCATATACATATCAGCTTTTCCGTCATGCACCAGCTTCACGGCAGTTAAGGATGCCTCAATGTCATCCTCAACATGGATGATCTCAAAACCTGTAAGGTCAATGCCCATTTCATCAGCAACTGCCTGGATTTTGTCTTTGTGACCAACCAGAATGGCATCAGCGATCTTACGATCTTTGGCAGCTTTTACAGCCTCTAATACAGCGGAGTCCTGAGCCACGGCCACGGCTACTTTTTTCATCTCGAACTCATTGACCTTTGACACTAATTCATCGAAAGTTTTGCTCATTTGTTTACACCTCTTATTTTCATAATCTGTCTCAGAAAATGTCAGAGCAGACATCTTCTGCGGCGTACGTTTTCTATCGTTAAAATAATAACACTTCTGATATATAAGGTCAAGGTGTAGGATTTTGCGGTTTTGTGTATAAATATGGGGAGTTTACCGGAAAACATTGACGGAGTGGGAGATGCCGGATAAAATGGAAAAATATTTAAAAATGAAAGATAATGTAAACGGGAAAAGAAGGGAGTATGGGTATAAAAATGTCAGAAAGAAGGTTGATCGCGTATTGCAGCACTGCAAATTTGAAACAGATTACAAAGGAAGATGCAGAAAGACTTCATTCGATTCATGTGGCTTTTGGTGTAATACAGAATGGGAAGATTTATATTTCGGGAGAAAATATCTTTTCTGAGCTTAAAAGAGTACGCCGTCTGAATCCGAATATCCGGCTGGTTTTATCGGTAGGAGGATGGGGTGCCGATGGCTTTTCGCAGGCAGCTTCGAACTATGAGACGAGAAGGAGACTGGTGCAGTCGGGTGTGGAACTGATTCATACATTGGACCTGGATGGCATTGACATTGACTGGGAATATCCGTGTTGTGAAATAGCGGGTATTCATGCAGATGCAGCAGATAAGGAAAATTATACTCTGCTTCTGAAACAGTTCAGGGAAGCACTGGATGCCTTTTCATCCTACAAAATATTGTCCATTGCGGCTGGAGCTGAATCTTACTTTCTGGAGAGTACGAGAATGGATCAGGCAGAGCAATATCTGGATTATGTACAGCTTATGACCTATGATTTCAGAGGTTCCATGCGTACACTGACCGGGCACCATGCCAATCTCTGCAGCTATGAGGATGTATCGGAGGCCAGTGCGGACCGGTCGGTACAGATTTTCTGTGAAGCAGGTGTACCGAGAAGGAAGCTGGTGCTTGGTGCTGCCTTTTATGGCAGGAGGTGGTATGGAGTAAAGGACAGTTCTGAAAAGCATGGACTGGGCTGTGAAGCGGAGTCTGCCGGATCTACGTTTCTGGGCTATGGACAGATTGAGGCAATGTTAAATGACTTTGGACATGCCTACCGGAAATACCACGATGAACGCGCTCAGGCGGCATGGCTTTATAATGGGGAGAGCTTTATCAGCTATGAGGATGCACATGCTCTGGAGCTGAAAGCGCATTATACGAGAGAAAATGGTCTGTATGGGCTGATGTATTCGGAATATGGTCTGGATGAGACCCATACAC
>JGI24710J26742_10004748_pt1 | contig 11020 bp, 14 predicted proteins | sample BioPla2DNA2_FD_26742 | JGI IMG/M metagenome (IMG submission 26742) | reverse complement strand
TAACCTCTATGCTAATAACACTTATAGAGTATCTTAATCTCTATGCTAATAACTTCTATAAACTACCTTAACTTGTATGTTTATTGGCGTATTTAAGATACTTTATCTCTATGTTTAGTATCACTATTTACCCTATCTCTATGCTTATAGGCGTATATATAGTAGGGGAAACAAGCCCCCCGCCTTAACAAAAAGCCGGAAAACAAGGGGGGCGGCAGTCGGTAGGGGCACACGACAACGGAAAAATTACAGCGCTCACGGGAATTTTAGGAACATGAAGCGCAGCCGGCCGGAAGGCAGGGCGCATAGATCAATCTAAAAGACGGGAAGTAAAGACAGCCACATAAAGGGAACGATAAAAGGCAGCGCAACGCCGCAACCAGAAATGCAACGTGCAACACAACCAACAATGTATCCAGAGATTTCAGAGGCCATAAAAAGAAAAGGGGTACATCGCCCCGCTAATCTTTGAGTATCTCTACTACTTCCTCTATCCGGCAATCTAATTCTAGACATACCCGCTCTATCACGGTAAGGGTAAGGCTTTCACCCCTACTAAATTTACTAAGGGTAGAGGGCGACAATTTACAGCGCCGGCCTAATTCAGCCTTGTTAATGCCCCGATCTACTAGCGTATGTTCTAAAGGCTTGTAACTAATCATAATTAGCCCCTTTCTGTATAGTATTCACGCTTTTGTGTAACTATGCAAAAACGTACTTCGTAAAATACTACATTTACGTAGTTGTACTACGCATTTACATATTATGCATACAATGAAATATAGTTATCATATGCTTGTACGTATTCTATCACCGCCTTATCATGCCGTCAAGCCCTACCCTACAAATCAGCCCCAGAGAAAGGCCGCTGCTTGTTTGCCTGTTAAATCGTTTAACAGTATAATGATATGTGTATACACACATACACATACACATAAGCAGAGCAAGAAGGAAGCAGGGCAAATGACATCTAACAAACTAATTGAAATTGAAGGCCGCCTAGATGAAATGCTTGTAGCGCATATCGAGGCCGCAAGCGAATACAGGGAGCTTATCAAGGTAGCGCAGAAAGCGGCAGACACGGCACGGGGGGCGCTTATAGAAGCAGAGAAACGAGCGGACAAAGAAGGCTTTACCAGAGCCGCCCAGGAAAAGCGCAAAGCAGAGAGCGAGATAGAAGAGTACAGAAAGCAGATAGCAAGGCTGCACAGCGAGCCGGTTATAACGCCGGAAGGGTACGACACTATAGGCGCAGCGATCATGGAAGAGTTAGACCGATTGAGCGCAGCGGCAGAAAAGAAAGTAGGAAGGCTGATAGCAGAGATACAAAGCACTAGCGAAGAACTGAATGCCAATATCAGCTACGGCAACCAGGTATTAGAAAAGCTGCAGATACAATTAGCTAAGATAGAGCCGGTCACGATTACCAATAACGGCAACAAGCTACCTATGGAACATTTAAGGCTGCAATACAGGGAAAGAGATCTAGAGGGCTTTTGTAAGCACATAGAAGGCACGAAACTATACAAAAGAGTGACAACAGGAAGGAGGAGCAGATGAAGGCACACAAAAAGACTTGCGAGCAATGCGGCCGGAAATTTACAAGCCAGGCGCAGCGCTCAAAATACTGTAGCCCTACATGCAAAATTGAAGCCGCTAAGAAGAAGCGTAAGGAATGGGAAGCAAAGAACCCCGATTACATGAAGAACTACATGAAGAGCTATAGGCAAGAAAAAAAGGCCGCCCAGAATGGCGCTTAAAAGCGTTTTAACGGCCTTGTCAATGATCTACCCCCAGGGAGACACAAAGCCCCGTAAAAGAGCGATTAGAGCCGTTACAGGGGCTTTCTATCTTATAGGCGTACCAGATGATTAAACGGTATAGCCTTGTTAGTCTTTTGTATGAAAGTAATGTTTGATTATATGAAATAAGCGTGCTATACTTTCATTGCCCGCCACAGCTCAAGAGACGACCTACACACAAACACATACACATAGACGCATACACACAGAAAGGGGCGTATATATGTACACACACAGAAACATGAACATAGTAGAGCGCAGAGCAGCCGCCCCCGTTGAAGTGCAGCCGCTAAGCTATGCACTGATAGATCAGTTTGAAAGCTACATAGACGCAAAGCCCCGCACGGTAAACGCCTATGTAAGCAACATAAAGCGCTTTGCCTGGTATCTAAACCAGGAAGGCATACACAGCCCCACACGGCAGGACATTCTAGACTATCGAAGCTACCTAAAAGAGCATTACAAGCCGGCAACGGTACAGAGCTATATGGTAGCCGTAAGGTTATTTTTTCAATGGACTGAACAGGCGGGGCTATATCCGAACGTAGCGCAGAGGATAAAGGGCGCAACGATCAGCAAGGAGCATAAGAAAGACCATTTAACGAGCGGCCAAATGCAAAGGGTACTAGACACCGTAGACCGCAGCACGCCGGAGGGTAAGCGTGATTATGCGATATTGGCGCTCATGGTAACGGGCGGCCTAAGGGGTATAGAGATCCACAGGGCGAACATAGAGGATCTAAGGACACTAGGCGATAGCACGGTACTTTACATACAGGGCAAGGGCAAAGAGGAAAAGGCCGACTACATCAAGATAATGCCTGTAGTAGAAGCAGCATTAAGAGACTACATAAAGACCAGGGGCGAGCTGATAGAGGGGGAAGCGCTTTTTACTTCTATGAGCAATAACAGCAAGGGGCAAAGGCTAAGCACTAGGAGCATAAGCGGGATAGTTAAACAGCGCCTTAAAGATGCGGGCTTTAATTCAGACCGCCTAACCGCTCACAGCTTGAGACATACGGCCGTTACGCTTTCTCTTATAGGCGGTAACACGCTGCAGGAAGTACAGCAGTTTGCAAGGCACGGGAACATAAGTACAACCCAGATATACGCCCATAACCTAGACCGAGCAAAGAACAAATGCGAGGAAACGATAAGCGGCAGTATCTTCACGCAGTAAAGCGCAGTATGCGCATATGAACATACCGATATCAGCATACAGCTATACACATACACATAGACAGGAAGGGGCAAAGGGCAGCCGATGAACGAAGTAATAGCCATTGTAAACAGACGGGGCGGGGCGGGTAAGACCGTTACAGCTCACGCCATAGGCGCAGGGCTAAGACGTAAGGGCTATAGAGTGCTTTATATCGACCTAGACAGCCAATGCAACCTAACGTATGACTTAGGCGTAGACAATGCCCCTCTATCGACGTACAGCCTTTTAACGGGCGGGCACAGCGCCCAGGAAGCCATTATAGAGACCGACCAAGGCGACCTATTAGCCGGAAGCCCCGCCCTTTCTAATGCCGATTTAGTGATAACTGGAACAGGGCAGGAATACCGACTAAAGGAAGCCATAGAACCGCTTAAGCCCTTGTACGACTTCTTTATCATTGACACCCCGCCGGCATTGGGCGCTTTGACTGTGAACGCCTTAACAGCCGCCGATAGCCTTATCATACCGGCACAGGCCGAAATACACAGCCTACAAGGGATAGGGCTATTAAACGGGGCGATAGAAGCGGTAAGGCGCTATACAAACCCTAGCTTGAAGATCAAGGGCATTTTAATTACACGGTATAACCAAAGAACCATTTTAAGCAGGGATATGAAACAAAACCTAGAAAACATGGCCGCAGAATTAAATACAAAAGTATTTAGAAGGCCTATAAGAGAAAACATCAGCGTGAAGGAAGCACAGGCCATGCGTACCGACATATTCACGTATGCGCCTAAGAGTAACGCAGCCAAAGACTACAGCGCTTTGATCGAAGAGCTAGACAAAGGAAGGAAAGGGAGCAAATGAGCAAAAAGAGCTTTACACACCCCGCAATGAACTTTATAAGCCAGGAAAGCATAGAGCGAGTACACGGGGGCGAGAGCCAGGCGGAAGAGACGGGGAAGGACAGCGGGGCACACCCTTTAACGGCCTCCGGAGGGGGCTATAGATTTAACCCCGTATTTATAGAGACAAAGAGCAAGCGCACACAGCTTCTATTACAACCGAGCGTACACGAAGCGATACGCCAAATAGCGGAAGATGAAGGCACTTCATTTAATGACTACGTAAACACACTTTTAAGAGAGCATGCGGAAAGTAAAGGGGCGATCTAATGGATAGGGTAAGGGCATACACGGTATTAGAACTAGCAGAGATACTACAGGTAACAAGAAGAACGGTATACAACTACATCAAGAATGGAACTTTACCGGCTTTCAAGATTGGCAAGGAATGGCGAGTAAATGAACCAGACCTAAAAGCTTTCTTGCGCTACAAGGAAACGCCGGCCGTATAACCGTAAAACCGTTTAACGCTTGCGCTACTTCTGATAATTACCATTAGCGGAAGTAGAAACAGGTATAGAGCGATACAAACACTAAGAGCCGATAAGACAAAGCGAGCGGCCAGGATAAACAGAGCGTTAGAGACGTTACGGAAGTGTTACACGCAAGGGAAAGCAAGCTGCAGAGTAACCGCCAAAGCGTAACGACGCTAGAGGAAATAACAAACGAACAAGGGGCGAAAGGAAGTTAAGAGATGACAGAGGAATTAAACGAGCAGTTGACCCCTACACAGCTTAAGGCCATAGCCTTGTTAATCGAGGGGAAGAACGACAGGGAGACCGCCGAGGAAGTAGGCGTAAATAGGGCTACCGTGAATACATGGCGAAACCAAAACCAATACTTTATAGCGGAATACAACAGCCGTATCAATCAGCTTAAAGACGTTATAGAGGCCACTCAACACGCAGTAGTATTAAAAGCTTATAGCGTGCTAAACAAGGCACTTGACAACGAGCTAATGAAAGATGAACCCGATACACGGGTAGCATTGGGCGTAATTAGAAACTATAAGGGCTTAGACCGATTAGAGACTAACGCCGAAACCATAGAGAACAGGAAGAAGGCAAGGGCGCTAAACGCAGAGAGCGACTATAACAGCGCTATGCTTTTTTCTTCTATGGGGCTATAGCGGCCTAACAAAACCTAACAAAAAATGACACTTTAAGGGCATGTTTGAACCTGTAAAAAGACACGGCAAAACATGACACAAAAACGAAAAGTGCAACGCAGTAACAGCGGAAAGACAAACCCGTGAAAGCCCCGCCATTGTCACGTTACAGGCAATGCGACACTTCGATAAAGCAGAAAAAGGGAAGCGCAACGCCACAACCAAAAACGCAACGTGCAACGCTAAAAAGGCGCACAAAAAAGATATTCATAAAGGGAATTTCTCACACGCTGCAGACCGGCGCCCGCTTGCACTTAAAAGATCGAAACTTTTTCACCGCCCCTAGGGGGGTAGGTAGCGGCAGAGGGGCGGCAAGCGAGCGGGAAGAACAAGCGAACGACAGGCGATCAACAGCAGGGCGCAAGCGAAGCCAGAGCGAAGCGAGGGAAGCCGCAGCCCATGACCGCAGCGGGATTAGCCGGCAAGCAGAGGGCAAGCAGAAAGAACCGGCAACATGTGAAGCCGTGAAAGCACAGACAGCAGAGAGCGACCAGGGCGGGAACTAGCCGCAGGGCTACCACCTATAGGCACTAGGGGCTTTGAGCTTGCGCAAGGCCACCGGCAACGGAAGCCGCAGGGGAACGACAGAGCCAGACAAGCGCATGAAGCGCCGATAGAAGAAAGGAGGCAATCAAATGAGGCACAGGCCGTTTGATGCGGGAACATGACCGGACAAAAGAAGCAAGGCCGCTAGAGACTACCTAACGACCTTGCGGGCAGCGACACCACATGCACGCTAGAGCAATAAGGCATAGCCATTCACATTATAACAGGCTATGCGCAACCAGGCACTAAACCACTAAACAAAATAAGAAGGAGCATAGCCAATGAACATGCAAGAAAGATTTATAAACGCAGTTAAGGAATACGATAAAAAAGGATTTAGCAAAGGCAAAAACAGTCAAGGCGATTTTTACCTATCAGACTTTCACGCAGTTTTAGAAATGGGTAAAGACGAAAACGGGGAAACTCAAATCTTTGATACCTTGCTATACGCAATGAAGGGGGCTTTTGTACTAGGCTACAGAGCCGCCAAAAGGGAAGAGAAAGGGAAACAGGCAGAGGGCGGCCAGGAAGAGCAGCAACAGCCGGCAAGCGCTAAGGACAGGCAAACAGGGGGGGCATTTAACCTTAACCTTAACGCCGATGAAATGATCTTTGCGTATGAGACCTGGATAGATCTAATGCTAGCGGGGGGATTAGCAGACAGTAAACGCTTTAATGCTGAATTTATGAAACACTACCCAAAAATGGCAAGCGAGCAAGCGCCTTTTGTCTTAATGTTTAACGCTTTTGTAGGGGCAATAGACCTAGTAGAACTATTTGAAAGTGAAGAGTTTAACGCACTCTTAAAGCAAGCAAAGGAAGCGCAACCGGAAGGGCAGCAAGAAGATGATAGTTAAATTCACCGACCAAGAAACAAAGCAGAGGCAGGCCATATTCGACGAGACGAGCGCAAAAATTTATGAGATAAGCATGCGCAATCTTGAATACGAAAAGGGCAGCGAGGAATACGAAAACGGGCTAGAAAAGATACTGAACATAAGCTACGAGCGTCGAAAGGCACTAGAGGCTATCTACGAACAGGCCGAAAAGAGAGCGTTTGAAAAGGTAAGCGGTAGCACTGAAAGCCTTGTAAAAAGCGCCAAATATGTAATAGAGGCGACTATAGCAGATCTTCACCAGCTTGTAAGCGAAACGCTAGAGGCGCTTAAAAAGGCAAACCCAGGCTTAACCATAAACGAAGAACTTTACTATCTAAACGCTGCACATACGATAGACGTAATACGAGAAAGCCTACATCTTCACTTAGACGCATTAAAAGACAACGCCGCAGCCCTAAAGGAAATAAACGACTATATCATAGCAGCCGTATCAAAGAGCGACTTCGTACTCAAGCATGACGCAACAGCGCCGATAAAAAGAGACTTTAAGCCGCTTGATGATTACATTGTTATGTATCACGGCAAGCCTACTACAGCCCTAGCGGCAATGAGCAGTAGAAGGGCAGAGATTAACGCTATAACAGGAACAGCCAAAATAGAGAGCAAGGGCGTTAAGCTTTCATTACATAAGTTTGCAGATCTCAAAGGCGCACTAGGCATTAACACGCATAAGTTATTTAGTGTAGGAGCTATAGGCTTTACAGCCTTGAACTCACCCGCCGACTTAAAGACAAAGAGAATGGAATACAGGATAACAATACCCCTTGAAGAATATTGCCTACAATGCGGGTATGACATCGTAGAGCGCCCTATGGGTACGGCAGAGGAACAGGCGAGAGAAAAGAAGAGAGCAGCAAACGCCCTTAAAGACGCTAAGAAGCGAATTAGAAGAGATTTAGAAATACTTTCATCTTGTCGTTTGACATGGGAAGAGACAAACGCCCGTTTTAAGAATAAAGGCGACTTTGACAATGTAGCTATCATAGGTTCTCACGGAATACGGCAGGGGTATATCTATATGGTATTCGACCCCTTTTTTAGTGAATATCTTGTACAGCTACCTATAACGCAATACCCGCTATCCTTGTTAGGCGTAGACGCAAGAAACCCCACCGCATACAACATAGGCCTTAAAATGGCGATACACTACAGCATAGATAACAACCAGAAAATAGGTACATGCGACCGGTTAAAGGTTATATCTTTACTGGAAGCTACAGACCTACCAACCTATGAAACAGTGTTAGAACAGCGGGCAAGTTGGGAATACAGGCTAAAAGAACCGCTAGAAAATGCGCTAGATCACTTAACGCAGATCAATTTCCTAAAGGATTGGCGGTACTGTAAACCGAAAGGCGAGACCTTGGAAGATGCAGATGCAGACTTCACAGACTACGAGACATGGGCAGATACATTACTACAGTTTGAAATGACGAACGCCCCTAATCATGAAGAGAGACTACAAAAACTAGAGGAAGAAAAGAAGGCAACCAGGAAGGCCGCCGGTAAGAAGAAAAAGGCAAACTAAAGAGGATCTAGGGGGGCAAAATAACCCCCCAGATTTTTATATGTGTATATGTGTATGTGTATATAAGTATGTGTATAAAAAGGGGGTAGTTACTGTCGCAAAAGGGGGTAGTTACTGTCGCAAAAGGGGGTAGTTACTGTCGCAAAAGGGGGTAGTTACTGTCGCACTTTTTTTTGAAACCCCTGGTATCACGGCATTACAGAGGCCGAAAAAAGTCAGTACTATTAGTACTTTTAGTACTTTTAGATGCGCCGCCCCCGTTTAGACGGGGCGGGCGCTTCGTATAATCAAGAAGAGATCACTACAAACCCTCTTTTTATAGGCGATAAACAACCCGCCGATAAAAAGAAACGACCTCCGGAGGGGCAGCGAAAAATGAGAGTTTACAGAAACCTAATATCATTCACGGAAGAAGAACTACAGCTAATCATAGACAGCTTGCAAGCGTACTACCGGCACTTTAACAGACTGGAAATAAACAGCAGCGAGCGGGGCGACATCGAAGAAGCAGCGTTTAGCAGAGAAAAACAGGCGCAGATACAGGCGCTAAGAAATGAAATGCTGCAGATATAAGGCGGCATGCCGTGTCGGTAAAAGTCACCAACACGGACAGGCTCACCAAAAAGACACGCTAGAGAACATGAAGGGAAGGCAATCACATGAACAGAGACCAGGCAAAAGACATAGTAAAAGACAAGCTAGAAGAATATCTAGCAAAGAAGGGTATCAACACTAAGAAGAATTTTAGCTGCTTGAACCCTAACCATGAGGATAAAAACCCTAGCATGGCATATCACGAAGAAACAAAGCGGGTAAAGTGCTTTGCTTGCGGGGTAAGCTATGACATATTCGACCTTATAGGCATTGACTACGGGCTAACAGATAACGGGGCGATCTTCAATAAAGCGTATGAACTTTACGGAATAACGATAGATAGCGATCACAAAGGCGCTGCACCAGATGAAAGGGCGCTAGACTGGAACGACACAATCACGGCAGAGCCTAAGACTGAAAAGCGGGTAGATTTTACAGCCTATTACAAAAAATGCGCTGATAAGCTGCAGCAGACAAGTTACCTAGAACGCAGAGGGATAAGCGCAGAGACAGCCGCAAAATACATGATAGGGTACGACCCTAGCTATACACGGGGAACGGGCGGCCGCACATGGCAAGCGCTCATTATTCCTACAGGCGTAAATAGCTATGTAGCCCGCAATACAAGCGAGAACGCCAATAAGGGCGACCGCTACAGAAACAGGGGCAGCAGCGTTTTATTTAACGGCAAAGCGATTAACAGGATCTATGAGACCGACAAGCCGGTAATAGTCGTAGAAGGCGAGATAGACGCATTAAGCGTGATAGATGCGGGCGGCCAGGCCATAGGATTAGGTAGCACTAGCAATTACAGGCAGCTTGTAAAGCTTCTAGAAAACAGGCAGGAAGAACCGAAAGCCCCGCTAATTATTGCCCTGGATAACGACGAAGAGGGCGAGGAAACGGCCGCAAAGCTTGAAAGAGAACTAGAGCGGCTTAAAGTGCCCTTTTACAGGCAGGACATATACAACGGCCATAAAGACGCTAACGCCGCTTTAATGAGCGATAGGGCGGCTTTCATCGAACAGGTACAGGCCGTTGAGAATATCGAAGAGACGATAAAGCAGAAACAAAAAGAAGAGTACGAAAAGAACAGCGCCGCATACCACATTCAAGACTTCATAAACGGGATAGGCGAAAGCGCCAATACGCCCGCTATTAGAACCGGTTTTATTGAGCTTGACAGCGTACTAGATGGCGGGCTTTATGAAGGGCTTTACATTGTAGGAGCGATCTCTTCACTAGGCAAAACTACGCTAGTAACGCAGATAGCAGATCAGATAGCGGAATGGGAGCGCAAAGACGTTATCATATTTAGCCTTGAGATGGCACGTACTGAAATCATGGCAAAGAGCATAAGCCGCCTAACCTTGCTAAATACGTTTATCAACCAGACAAGCACCAGGAACGCAAAGACGGTAAGAGGAATAACGGCAGGATCTAGATACGCCAATTACAGCGACGCAGAAATAGAGCTGATAAAGCAAGCTACAAGCCATTACAAAAGCTACGCTAATCATATTTACATCGTTGAAGGGGTAGGCGATATAGGCGCTGCAGCCGTGAGAGACACGGTAAAAAAGCACATAGAATATACCGGTAATACGCCCGTGGTAGTCATTGACTACGTACAGATCTTAGCGCCACATGACCCCAGAGCAACCGACAAACAAATCATAGATAAGGCCGTGCTAGAGCTTAAGCGCATTAGTAGAGACTTCAAAACGCCCGTAATAGGCATTAGCAGCTTTAACCGCATGAGCTACAGTCAAAAGGTATCTATGGAAGCCTTTAAGGAAAGCGGGGCGATTGAATACGGTTCAGATTGTCTAATAGGCTTGCAGCTTAAAGGCGCAGGTAACAAAGACTTTGACGTGAACGAAGCGAAAGATAAGAACCCTAGGGAAGTTGAACTAATCATATTGAAGAACCGGAACGGAAGAACGGGCAGCAAGATTACATACGAGTACTACCCCATGTTTAACTACTTTCAAGAAGCGCAGGAAGAACAGGGCTAGAGCAATGGATATAGATTTTACACCCCTGGAACGAATACGGGCAACCTATGAACCGCTGATAAAGCACCTAGACTTTGACGAAGAAGGGGAAGAGGAAAAGGAAGCACCGACCGAGCAGGAACAAGGCGGGCGCTCATGTTTGCAGTAGGTTTACAGTAGATTTACAGTAAGCCGCTTGCACAGGTTGACCCCCCCAATTTTAGAAGATGTAAAGGCGTTTGCGGAAGGCAAACGGGGAAGGCTAAAGCCGTGGATATCCATATCCGATGCTTGCACGTTAGCAAAGAGCAAAGTGCTAACATACTGTATGTATATCAAGCTATAAATACCATAACCTCTATGCTAATAACACTTATAGAGTATCTTAATCTCTATGCTAATAACTTCTATAAACT
>JGI24710J26742_10004746_pt1 | contig 11023 bp, 10 predicted proteins | sample BioPla2DNA2_FD_26742 | JGI IMG/M metagenome (IMG submission 26742) | reverse complement strand
GTAACCCGCTGCGCCGAGGCCCGCCGCGCCGCATCCGCCATCAGGAAAAGCTCCATCAGGTACTCGTTCGGTTGCAAGGCCGTCGGCTGCACCAAAAAGACATCACGCCCCCGCACGGTTTCCTCGAAGGTCACATAAATTTCACCATCGGGGAAACGACCAAGCGTCGCCGCACTCAAAGGAACGCCCACACGCGCGGCAATCTTGGTTGCCAGCGCGCGGTTCGCACTTCCCGAAAAAATTTTAATGTGATTACTCATAATTCCTGTTCCTGGTGGCCTTGTCCCCCCGGTGCGATGGTTGCCCGACTAGGATTTGAACCTAGACTATGGCCTCCAAAGGGCCGTGTGCTGCCATTACACCATCGGGCAATGCGTTCGATGGGCATTCCTCAATCGCGCATCAGCCATCCAATGGCGCTGTGCCCGACTGTGACAAAGACCAAGACCGGCCCGCCCAACGGACAGACCCGTACCAAAACTCGCGCACCTTACCCCCCACCCCGGAAAAAGTCAACCGCGGGATTTTGCCCGGTTCATCCGGCCATAACAGGCAACAATCCCGTGCCGCACAAACCAATGAATCATCGCCTGCGGCGAGAACCGCCCGGCGTCCTCCACCGCCGCGCGCCATTCCTCCGCGAACTGCTGCCGGTAATGCGTGCCGCTGATGGAGCCGGGGTGCCACTGAAAATCCGCCAGCGGCGGGCCGGGAATACGCACCCCCCCGCCCTGCCGCCACAAGCGCAACATCAAATCATAGTCCCACGCCGCCTTGAAATCCTTGCGCAGCCCCCCCCCCGCTGCCTCCAAAGCCGACCGCCGGAACCAGGACGCCGGCTGGGACACATAATTGATGCACTGAATCAAAAATCGGCAGGAAAACGGAAAACACATCTTCTTCACCAGCGTTGGAAAGCCGCGAATCACCCGCCCCCGCTCATCCACAATCCGGCAATGCCCGAAGAAAAACGATTTCTTCGGTCGCGCCTTGGCCACGGCCAGCACCCGCGCCAGCGCGCCGGGATGATACATGTCATCCGCGTTCAGCCACCCGATGATATCGCCAGTCGCCAGACGAAAGCCCTTGTTGAGCGCATCCGCCGGCCCGCGGTCCTTCTCGCAGATAATCGCCTTCATGCGCGTGCGCCGGGCCCAGGCAATCGAAAACGACCCGTCCGTGCTTCCCCCGTCCACCAGAATATATTCCAGCTCATCCCCCTCGGGCAGTTGCTGATTCAAAACGCTATCCATCGCTCGCGCCAGCCACCGCGCGCCGTTGTAATTGGGCGTAATGATGGAAATCTTCATGATTCCCGCCGCAACAAAAAAATCACACCGCCGACGAGGGAATACACCAAGGTAATCAAAACATACACCAGCGCCATCGCCAGCGCCTCCTCCCGCGTGGCCCCGCCCTGAACAAAAAAGAAAACATACAGGCTGTCACGCACCCCAATGCCGAAAATGGAAATAGGCAGCGCCTCGCCCAATGTAATCAGCGGAACAAAAATGCAGAAAAAGATAAAAGGCACCGACCAATTCAGCGCCTGTGAAATCAAAAATATCGTGGTGATGGCAATCATCTGGAAAACCAGCGACAGCACAAAAACCACCGCAACCAGCTTCCGGTCGGCGTGGTACCCCGCCAGCGAATCCAAAAAGCGCGACAAAAACGCATCCAGCCTGCGCGCGCGATTCAAGCGCAGGAAATTCCAAACCGCCATCAGCCAGGTGCGCTGAATCACGGCAAACACCAGCGCGCCCATCAGCACAAAAACCACCACCGGCAAAAACAAAATGCGCGGGTCCGGCAATCGCGCCCAGCCAATCGCCGTGAACAGCAAACCCCAAAGCGCCAGCGCCAGAAAACCCATCAACCGCTCCGCGAACACAGCGGCAAAACTTTTCGCCCCCGCATGGGCCCGTCGCCCCACATCCACCACCCGATACGCATCACCGCCGATGCTCGACGGCAAAAACAAATTAAAAAACGTCCCAATCAAATGACTGCAAATCAGCGACCCCAACGACATCCGAATGCCATCCGCACGCAACAGAAGCCCCCACTTCCAGGAGTTGAGCACGGTATTCACAAACAAAAGCACATAAATAATCGGCANCCATCCCCATTGCAGCCCCGCCAGCGCCGCGCGAAAATCCGCGAAATCCACCTTGCGATACAGCAAAGCCAGCAGGCCCGCCATCACCGCCAGTTTCGCCAGCAACCCCAGTTGCTTTTTCATTCGGCGGGCTTTCGGGTCTTGACCACGCGCGCCGGCACGCCAACGGCAATGGAATTCGCCGGCACAGGCCGATTCACCACCGCGCCGGCGCCAATCACGCTGCGCTCGCCAATCGTGCCCCCATCCAGCACCTTGACCCCCGCCCCCAGCCAGCAATCCTCGCCAATCTCCAGCGGCCCCTGCGTGCACGTTCCCGCCTGAAACGCCAGCGGCGTTGCGTCCTCCAAATCATACTCCCCGCCGCTCAACACATACACAAACGACGCCACCACGCTATTCGGCTTCATGGTCAGCCGGTTGGAAGAAAACAAAATGCAGTTGGCGGAAATGCTGACGTTGTCCCCAATCTCAATGTCGCCATTTTTGCAATAAATCAGCGTGTTGCGCCCCACATACACCCGCTCGCCCAGCACAATGCCGGCATTGCTCGTGCCCTTGGCATCCACCATGCAGCCGTCATCCAGCACCACGCCATCCCCCAGCACAATTTTATGCGGATGACGAATCGTGATGTTCTTCCCGAAAACCACCTTGCGCCCGCAACTCTTAAAAAGCGCCGGATACAACTTCATCCGCAAATACAGCCCCAGCGCCCCGCCCAGCCCGCCGAAAAGCGTGAACAGAATTTCCGCCCAAATCACGCGCCCCAAACTCATGTCGCCGTACATCAACGCCCGATACGCCCCCGCCGGCGAGCCCCTCGTCACCTCTTTAACCTTATATTCCGTCGCGCCCGCCATGCTCACCTCCACCTAACCGTTCGGAAAAAAGCGCCGATGCCAGATGGCGATATTCATCAAGCCCCACAGCACATGATTGTGGTTGTGCGTCATGGCCAGATGTTCCGCAATCAACTCATCCACAAACGGCAAACTGAAATCCTCGCGAATCAGCGGCGAGTCATGCAACAGCGTAACCATGAAATCCTTCAATTGCGTCCGTAGCAGATTCTTCACCGGCAGGCTGTATCCCTGCTTGCCGCGCCAGATAATTTCCTTCGGCAAAATNCCCTCCAGCGCCAGCCGGAAAATATACTTCGTCGTCAGCCCCCGCAGCTTCAAATGGCCCGGCACAGTCCCCATGAACTCCACCAGCCGGTGATCCAGCAACGGCACGCGAATATCCAGCCCCGACGCCAGACTGAGCTTGTTCGCCTTCATCAGCACGCCGTCCGTCATCATGAAACGCGTATCCAAATACGCCTGACGATTCACCACATCATCCGTCCGGCACCGCTCATTCGCCGCGCGCACCGGCGCAAAAGGATCAAACGTCACCCGCGCGCGATACGAATCCGAGAACAGGTTCTCCTCAAAACGCGCATTCATGAAATACTGCCAGCGCAAATGCAACGCCTCCTCCGGCAGCAACGCACCCTCCACGAAGCGCTTAAACATATTCACCGGCCCCTTCTTCTCCGGCCGGTCCTTCAGCCCCATCGCCCACTTGCCCAGCCAGTTGTGCCGCACCCGCTTCGGCAGAATATTCAGCGCCGAAGCCAGCCGCGCCGCCTTGTAGCGGTCGTAACCCGCGAACACCTCATCCCCGCCCTCGCCGCTCAAACAAACCGAAACATACGACTTCGCCTGCTGACAAAGCATCATCAGCGGAATCGCCGAAAGGTCCGTCATCGGCTCATCCAAATGCCAGATGGACTTCTCAATGGACGCCTCATCCATCTCGTCAATAATCAGCACCTGATGATCCGTGTCAAAATGATCCGCCACCGTCTTCGCATAATCCAATTCGCTGAACGTTTTATCCGGGAAGCCAATCGTGAACGTCTTCACCCGCCCGTTCCCGTGCTTGTGCATCATCGCCACCAGCGTACTGGAATCAAGCCCCCCCGACAAAAACGCCCCCAGCGGCACATCCGCCACCATCTGCATCCGCACCGCGTCATCAATCAGCGCGCGAATCCGCTCCACCACCGCCCCCACCGGCCGCTCCGGATGCTGGACCGACATATCCAAATCCCAGTACGACTCCACCCTCAACTGCCCGCCTTCCAGCACCGCCCAATGCCCCGCCGGAACCTTATACACATCCACAAACGCCGTTTCCGGCGCCGGAATAAACTCAAACCCCAAATACGTGTACAACGCCGCGTGATTCACCCGACGCTCCACCTCCGGCGCCTCCAAAATCGCCTTAATCTCCGACCCGAACGCCAGCCGCCCATCCTTGAAATAATAGTATAAAGGCTGAATCCCAATCCGGTCGCGCACCAGCCACAACCGCTTCCTCGGAATATCCCACAACCCGATGGCAAACGACCCAATCAGCTTGTGCACCACCTCAAAGCCCCACTCCTCATAGCCATGCACAATCACCTCGGCATCCGAATGACTCCGAAAGCGATGCCCCTTCCCCTCCAGCTCCACCCGCAACTCCGCGAAATTAAAAATGGTGCCGCTGCTCACCACCTGCACCGACCCATCCTCATTCCCCATCGGCTGTTGCGCCGCCGCCGACAAATCAATCACCCCCAGCCGCCGATGCGCCAGCGTCACAAACTCATCGCACCAAACGCCCTCCTGGTCCGGCCCCCGATGCGCCAACACGCCCGCCATACGCCGCCCCAGCTCCGGGTCCCGCCAATTAAATCCGCAAATACCACTCATAAACGTCCATCCAAAAAATGTTTTTCCACCCGGCAGTATTGCAGGAACGCCCCCGCCTGAAAAGCGAAAGATAACCCCGCCCCCACCCGCCCCCCTCGCAGCCCAGTCGCCCCATAAAACTTTTCCATACCGTGGAATTTATTTTTCCATAGTATGGAAAATCTCAAAATAAACTTTCCATACCGTGGAAAAAGAAGCGCCGGTTTTTCCACACCGTGGAAAAACCGGCGCCAAGCAAAACGCGATGGCGATTAATTCGCCGGCGTGACGGACATCCCCTTCTCCGCGCCCTCCACAGGCGTGCAGTAGGCGATTTTCTCCTTGGCCTCGGTCACCGTAGCCACGCCCACCGTCGTCATTTCCACATCCAGCACTTCGCCGGTATCCGGGTCCACCAACTCCTCGGCGCTGCCGATGTTAAACTTCTGTCCCACACTCACGCCCTCACGCGTGCCGCGGTTGATGACCAGCTTGTCCCCGCTCACGAGCATGACGCTGCCCGTCCAGGGAATGCTCTCCAACTGCTTCTGCAAAAATTCCACAGCCTGCACCACCGCATCCTCGCAAGCCTTGCCCACATTGTCCTTGCGGAACCCCTCCAAGTCGCCGCCAAGCCCGCCCAGCGCGCCGCCATGATAGCCCACGCCCAATCCACGGCGACCGGCCACGCCAACCACCTTCTGGGACGCCTTCACTTGGCCCGTCGCGCTATCCACCAGATAAATGGTGATGTTCACTTCGGCCTTGCCGCCCGATCCACCCAGAGAAATACCCTTGAAGCTGAGCCCGCCGCGCCCACCCGTGGTCTCGTTCTGCACATGCGTCACCGAGCCGCGCACCAATAGCTGCGCGGGAGTCATGCGCCCCATTTGCGGAGCCTTCGCGCCGCCCGCCATGCGACCGCTGGCCGCCAAGTCCTGCTCCTGCATGGCCTCCTGCCGCATCTCGGAATCGCCCAGAACAATAAAGTTGCCGCTCTGCTGAAGCGCATCCGTCAGAATGGTGGCGAACCCGTCGCCCACATCCCACTGCCCGCTCCATCCAGACTCATTCGGGAATTTGCTGACCGTGATGGAATAGCGCAGATTGCCCTCGGCAAAAGCGCTGAACACACCCATCAACACCAACAGACACACCGCAACAAGCACATTAACCTTTGTTCGCATAACACATTCCTTTCTGTCCGCCCACGGCGAACGGGTAATTTCAATCGGCGCATAATATGCAACAGCCCGGCCCGAAATACAAGCGGTGGCATCAAGCATTCTCTCTCCCCCCCCGGCCGCGCGGAAAAACCACCGCAAACCGGGAACAAAACATTGACACACCCCGGATAACAAGATAAACACCCCCCCGAATAAGAAAGGTATTTTCATCATGCAACCAACATATCGTCCATCCAAAATCAAACGCGCCCGCAAGCACGGCTTCCGCGCGCGCATGGCAACCGCGAATGGCCGCAAGGTCCTGAGTCGGCGACGCGCCAAAGGCCGCAAAGCGCTGACCGTCAGCAACCAGAAATAGCCGTCGGGGATTGGCGGGGCCTGCGCGCATGCACGCGGCCCCTCCTTTGTAATGTTGTGGCCTCCCTCCCGCGCAAAGCGCCCGGCTCCCCAGGCGCACCGGAAACACTAGGCCGCCGGCAGCGGTTGCGTCATCCGCGCCTTTTTGAAGAAGCCTATGCCCAAAACCAGCGCTGGCACGGACGCCACATGGTTCTATTTCTCCGCAGCGGGCCGGACGCCTCGCGCCGCTTGGGGGTCGTCGCCAGCCGCAAAGTAGGCCCCGCCGTGGACCGCAACCGCGCCAAACGCCGCCTGCGCGAAGCATTCCGTCGAAACCGCGCGCGCTTCACAATCGACGCCGACGACATCGTCCTGGTCGCCCGCCGCTCCGCCGTAACCGCCCCATGGCAAGCCCTCATCCAAGACCTCCTGCAGTTGGCCGCCCAAGCCGGATTATTGCCCCCCGCGCCATGAACCCGCTCGCCGCCATCCTTGCGTTTGGCATCCGAATCTACCAAAAGACATTTCGCCACATCTTCGGCGCCTGCTGCCGCTTCGAGCCTTCCTGCTCCAATTATATGCTGGAAGCCATCCGCGCCCATGGAGTATGCTACGGCGTTTTTTTAGGGCTGCGGCGAATTTTGCGCTGTCACCCCTGGAATCCGGGCGGACATGACCCCGTCCCGCCCCCGAAGAACAATTTGATTGGAAAGTAAAAGATGAAGAAACAAGACCTGCTTCCCGTTGTCATCATATTTGCCCTGATTTTGGCCTACCCGGAAATTGACCGGCGCTTGGTCCGCAAAATTTTCCCCGGCAAACCCGTGCCAACCCGCGTAACCGAACAGGCCCCCGACCGCTCCACACCGGAAGACGCCGCCTTTGCCGCCACCGAAGACACCTCGCCTTCCCCCACCGCGGCCACGCAACCCACAACGGAAGCCCCCCAAGCCGCCCCAGTCGCGGCAATGCCGGAAGAACCCGCCCCCCCCCCAGTCGTCACGGTGCTGGAAAATGAACTCCTGCGCCTGTCCCTCACATCCCACGGCGCGGGAATCGCAAGCGCCACCATCAAGGGCTATCCCATCAGCCAAGGCACGGACGAATGCGTCACCTACGACTTCAGCGACCGCCCCGCCGCCACCCCCACCGGCTACAGCGGCCTGCCCCCCGCCGCCGCCTTTGAAGTAGTCGCCGCCACCAGCAATTCCGTCACCTACCGCAAAACCCTCCACACCGGCCTCACACTGCAACGCACCCTCACGCTGGGCGCGCACTACCAAATCAAAATCGCGGAACAACTAACCAACACCAGCGACGCCACCCTCGCCACCCACGGCCAGGGCATTCAGGCCGGCTTCATGCACAACCTGCCCGGCGAATCCCAACTGCGCCAAGGCCCCACTCTGGGCGTGGACACCTTAACCGGCAGCGCCGGCGTCCGCTACTGGGGCGCCAAACTCGACAAATGGTTCCCGCCGAACGGCAATCGCGCCTCACAAACCATACCCGGCCCCAACGCCGAACCCGACCCCGTGGATTGGGTCGCGGTGAAAAACAAATACTTCACCCAAATCCTCACACCAGACGTCCCCGCCAAACAATGTGCCACCACAGCCGAACACGGCCCGGCCGTGCATTCATCCTTCCTCGGCCTCTTCCCCAAAACCACCATCCCCATCGCCCGGGTCGCCGCCGGCCTCACATATCCCGGCGTGGACATCAACCCCGGCCAAACCATCACCCGCAACACCACCTTTTACATCGGCCCCAAAGTCTACAACCTGCTGAAAGCCAACGGCCCGCACCAGGAAGATGTCCTCCAACTGGGCTTCTGGCGACCCATCGGCATCGGCATCCTCAAAATCATGGTCTGGTTCCATGACCACGTCTGGCCCTACAACTACGGCCTCGCCATCATCCTCCTAACCTTCCTCATCCGCGCCATCTTCTGGCCCCTCAACCACAAATCCATGGTCAGCACCCGCCAGATGCAAGCCATCCAGCCGCTCATCACCGCCGCCCGCGAAAAATACAAAGACAACCCCCAGCGGCAGCAGCAGGAAATGATGGCCCTCTACAAAGAGCACAAAATCAACCCCATGGGCGGCTGTCTCCCCATGCTGATTCAAATCCCCGTATTCTTCGCCCTCTTCGTCGTCCTGCGCGGCGCCATCGAACTGCGCTTCTCCTCATTCCTGTGGATACGCGACCTCTCCACGCCGGAAAACCTCCTCCGCGACGTCCTCCCCTTCCCCATCAACATCCTGCCGATTTTCATGGGCGTCACCATGTGGCTCCAGCAACGCATGACCCCCACCGCCGACCCTCAGCAACAGCGCATGATGATGCTCATGCCCATCCTCTTCACCTTCATGTTCTACTCCTTCCCCTCCGGCCTCTCCCTCTACTGGTCCATCAACCAAGTCCTGATGATTATCCAGTTGGCCTGGATGAAAAAACGCCACCCCNCCCCCGCCCCCGCCCCCGCCAAATAGCCCCCCCCACCGCTGCCCCGTTGCGCCATACACATTTTCCACGCTATGGAAACTTAATTTCGGATTTTTCCACGCTATGGAATAGCCGAGTGCCGAGCTCAAGCCGAAGGCGCAGAGCGAACGCGAGGTCTATAGCGGCCGGCGAAGCCGGACGAGCGAGCGAGGCTCTGCGAGCGCAGCGGCAAAAATAATTTCCACACCGTGGAAAAATTCAATCCCCGCCTGCGGCCCCGCTTGCCGGCGCAACCAAACGCACCGGAGCAAACAAAAAGTAATCGAAACCCTCCGTCGCCGACACCAGAAACAAACCCCACTGCCGAATCGCCTCCACATTCATGGCTCGCCCGCCAGAGGCGGTGCCCCATTGCGCCGCCGGTATTTTCACATGATTCCAGCCCTGCGTCACCGCAAACTCTCTCTGGAAACGCTCGGCATAAGGAGGATTGCCCGGCAAGTCATCCATGCGAACCGCAAAAACAGCCGACTCGGTCCCCGGCCAATATATCGCCGTCTGGAACGCCCCCCCTTCGCTCCAGTCTGAAACAACGGCCCCCCGGAACAGCCCCGGATACGCGAACCCTTCTTGATTTTTTGTTGTTTTACTTGTGACTCGAAAGTTGCCCTCTGCCGTCACCGACAGTTTGACGCCATGCAACGTCCATCCCCGCCCAGCCCAAAATGTTCCCGGTTGCGCCAAAACCGGGAATGCTCTGTCCTCCCCCCGCCACATCGAAAACTCCCACCCCAGCGGGAAAAGAATGAGCAACCCCAGCATCACCATCACCCAGCGCCCGCACGAGCCGCCTGCTGGCCAAGGGCGGCGAAACGAAAAACACGCCGCACCGGCAACCCCATAAAACCAGTCCGCCCACTCCGCGGAACGCCCGATGAACGGCTGGATGCACTCAATGGCGCCAGCCCCCACCGCCAACCCCAGCCATATCAGCCAGCCAGAAATTCGCGCGGGCGCAACAGCCCTCAGCACACCCGCCAAAACCGCAAAAAGAATGACATGACACGAACCGGCCAGCGCATGAGCAACGCGCGACTGTTCGCCAACCGGCAGAGGCAACAACAAGGCAAATAGCCCGCCAGCCACCACGGCGGCAGCGACGGGCCATCTCCGCCCCCCGAGACTCATCTGGTTACTCCACAATTTCCCACATCCGGTACCAGCGCGTCTTGCGCAAATACGAGGTGCGATCCTCAAACGTATAGCTCAACTGCGATTGACCCGTGGGAATGATGAAGTTCGACTTGTTGATAAAGGCCGGGCCGTTGTACTTGGGATCCCATGTGTTCCAAGTTTCCCCAAAATCATCGGAATACTCAATGATGTAGCGCCGCCCAGGGATGCCGCCTTCCCAATCGAAGCGGAGCAGGCCATCCACGGAATAGGCCTTCAGAATGCGCTCAAATTCCTTGAAGCGCACACGGAAGAGGTTGTCGCTTTCCTGCAACACCGTCGGATCGTTCACGCCAATCACCCGCCAGCGCCCGGCTGTCGTCTGATGCTGAATGTTGATCTGCCAGATATAGTATTCCAGATAAGCAGGCGCATTGGTCAGCGTGGTCCAATGTTGGCCGCCATCGGCGGAAAACTGCACCAACACCCATTCGTCGGAAGCCACCTCGTGCGCAGACCAAACCAGCGGCCAGACCAAATCGCTTTGTTCGATGACGAGATCCGGCTCATCGAGAGAGCGAATTTCGTAATAGGTGTCTTGGCTGCCCTTGCTGGCTTGCAGGGTATTGCCGTACATGCCCACGTTGAGCCGCTCGCCATTAGGCGCCGGCTCAAGACTGGCATCCTGCGTGGGATTGCCATGATCCACGGCCCAGGAAGTGACGTCATCCGTCACCCAGCCGCCCGGAGTCCAGCGGCCAAATGCAGAAAGCGGATGGAAATCGCCCATATCCAGATTCGCCAAATTGGCATCCGTAATCGCACTGCGATAATCAATCTTCATCCCGAGCTGCCAGCGACGCAACACGTTGGTCGCGCCATCAAAGAAGCCTGAATTGGTGCGGCCAAAGTCGTAGAGGTTGTAGTCCAAAACAGCGCTGCTCAACAGAGACGTGGCGCTGCCGATGGCATAGGCATAAGCGCCCTCCTCCGGGATAAAGATATTGTTCTGCATCGTATCCTTC
>JGI24710J26742_10004743_pt1 | contig 11027 bp, 15 predicted proteins | sample BioPla2DNA2_FD_26742 | JGI IMG/M metagenome (IMG submission 26742) | reverse complement strand
TTTGAATGCCTTCCCACGGTTTTATAAATAATATTTTCTTTTTCATTAGGTGGTTATAATAAGATTCTTCATATTTGTTTTCAATGTATAGCCCATTTTCGGTTATTGGCATTAATTCTAGCTCATTCACATTCAGATTTTTATCTGAAGAAAAACCCATTATCAACATATAGTTTGATTTGAATTTATTTTTGTTCCAGACTTTTTCGAAAAGTAAACTGTTTATTTCTATGGTTTTGGAGATTAAACCTTCTTTTGTATAATCTAAAACTGAAATTTCATATATATCTCCGCAGTTTCTTATATTTCCTTTTTTATTTTCAAATACATAAATGAAAAACTTTTTTTTGTTTGCATGAAAATCGCGTTTATAATAAAGGTTGGCAAGAATGTTTCCATTATAACAATAATGGTTTGACAAACCAAGGAAATATCCCATGAATTCTTTAATACCGTCTGGCACTCTTTTTTTGGAATACAGGAATATTTTCCAAGTTTCCAATAATATTTTTTCAAAAAAGCTTCGCAGAGTCATTTTATATTGGCGTAATGACAATTTATATTTGAAATTCAGTTTTTCAAGCGCAATGTTTTTATTTTTCGATGCCTGAACTATATCAAGGAGGTCTTTATAATCTATTTCAAATTCATTTTTATTCAAATTCTGACTGCGTACATGGAAGTTAATATAGTCATCTTTACCGTTTATTGAATAATTTTTCTCTACGCCTGTTATTACCTTATATTTAGCTTCATAATCTGAAGTGTAAACACAGCTGTCAGTATGATATTTTTTCTGATTTGGCATTGATGCTATATAATATCTGTCATTCCTTTTTCCAATTCTCATTCTTACGGGATTTTCTTTGTTACACATGCAATATAATGGAGTTTCAGTTTTTGTCATTATTTCCTTCATTTTCTCCAATTTTTTTTGACTGTCGATTGAAACCAGTAAATCATAGTCATCGTAAAGGTTTTTGCCAAATTTGAACAATTCGCTAACCTCCTTTCTTTAAAAGTATTTATACAATATTATATTTTAGTAAAAATATTAAATAACAGTAGAATATGCATGTTTAAAAATAATGCATGAATGTATTTTTTATATATGTATTTGATTTTTTATATTTTTTGTTCTATAATTATATAGAAATATTTGTTTTTTTTATTGAAAAGGGGTAAATTTTCTATGATTTTAAAAGAACTGATTACAGGGAAAGATTTTGATACAATTTGGAAAAGGCTTGTTGAGTTATATCCAGATCAGGAAGATTTAAAGGAAACCTACAGTGAAGTCTTTGACAAATTACAGAATCTTACTGTAGAAAAAATAGAAGATCCTTATGAAATAGTAATTGATATGATTGATGAGAAAGAAGAACACAAAAAGTTGTTCAGTAAAGAAGAAGATTCTTTAACGGAAGAAGAATTCAACCAACTTGGAATAAGCTATGATGTTTCTGGAAGAAAATCGGATGGTGTAAAATATGGCATTGAATTTGTCCCCTGGGAAGAATGGCTTGGTATGGGGATTAGCAAGGAAACACTTGATACTTTTGATGAAAATGAGATTATCGCGCATGTGCTTTGGGAAATGACATTCATAGGATATGAGCAGGAAGAAATTCAGGCAGAATTTGATCGCTTAGTGCAATTAGTAAATGAAATTGAAGAAGAATATAAACAAAAACAAAAAACATAGGCTTCTAGCCTATGTTTTTTTTACTTGCTTTTTTTTGCTTCTAATCTGTTTTTTATTTGCATCGGCTTTATTTCTTTTTCATAAAAAAGCCGCATACAGCTTGAAAAAACAAATTTTCTATCGTCTCTTAACTTCAAGTATTCATACATTTTTGCGATCAACTCTTGATCCCCCAGTTTATGAACAATTTTGAACAATGTTATTGATGCTGGGGATCTATAATCTTCCTTTGGATCGACCCACCTAAAACGTAACAATTCTTCCATTTTAATTCTCCTTTCTCCCTATATATATTCCTTCCGACCAACTTTTTTCTTATTATATTTTATATAAATATGTAAAAAAAATAACAAAAAATCTCATTTATGCCTTTAAATGGGATTCTACACAGAATGTGAACTTGTATTCTATTCTTTCTGTTCTTCTGTTTTTTCCTCCGTATTATCCTGTTCAGCATTATTTGGTTCTGGTTGGTCTTCCTGTTGCTTTTCTTTCAAACTTACTTTTATTTCTTTTATTTTGTTTTCTTTTTCAGCAATCTCGGAAACCATTTTTCTTACTTCATCATTTATTTCATTTGTTTGAATGATTACGTCGGCTATTTTCACCTTCAGGTCTTTTATCTGACCTTTCAGGACCATTATATCCTTTTGCGCTACTGCCATTTTAACACCCTTTTCTCCTGCTTTCTTTGCTTTTTGTGCCAAATCACTGAATGTTTTTTTGAAATCCATTAAAAAATCACCTTCCTTATTGAAAAATTTTTTGTAACAACACAAACAATTACAAGTTTATTATAACATGTATCCTGTTTTTTACAATTGATTTTGTGTTCTATTATAATTTAACAAAAAAAAGAAGCTGTCATACAACAGCTTCTTTTGGACGATCAATTGACCATTCAATACCCAATTCATCCGATACTTTTTGTATCAGATCAATTAGTTCAGCTTGTGCTTCCTTGGTATCAAAGTTATAGAAAAATTCTATAAATTGATACCCTCCCTTCAAATTATTACTTCCTGATTGCCAAAACGGGTGAAACTTTTTGGCAATACAGGCGCTGTCTTTTGTTCCATTTGGCAGAAGAAGCCTTATAAATTTCCTTATCTTTTCTTCGTCTACACTTTCCAACACAATACCCCAATTATGAATATTGTTCTTTTCGTGAATGTATAGAAATTCCTTCCTTTCCATACGTTCCCTCCGTTCTTCTTATATTATGTTATATTATATTAGGGATGGTGAAAAATATATAATAATTTATTTTTCTTTTTCTTTAAAATACATATTTATCTTATCAATAGTTATATTACAGGCTTTTTCTGAAATATCGCAAAATATTCCTTTTCTTTTTGCTTTTAATGTTTCTATTACGGTAGTCCCGCCACCCATAAAGAAATCTCCTACAACATCACCTTCATTACTGCTTATTTCTATTATTCTTTTCAAAAGGCTTGATGGTTTTGGGGTATCATAGCCTTCTGAAGTTTTTGTCCTGCTGTATGGATCCAACATTTCTTTTTCATCCCACAGGTTCCCTATTGGGACAGTATAAGTCTTTCTATATGGGAGCCCATCTATTAATATAAGTTCACCATGGTCATACAGTTCTTTAAGTTTATCTTCTGTAACAAGCCAAAGTTTATTGTGTTCTTTGGGATTAAAATAAAAATCCTTATATTTGAATTCAAAACTATTTTCTTTTAAATAACCATTTTCAAACAGCGGAATAAGTCTTAGTGTATTATCCTTGATTTCATTAAATGTAAAATTATATCTGTCTTTTGTATAGTACAGGATTGTATCTACCTGGCTGTCATAATTCTTGACAAAACCTCTTATTGCTTCACTATATTTTCTATATATCCTATTTCTAAAGTTTTTTGGACCGAAAATTTGGTCAAGCAATATTCGCATATATGAATCCAATCGCCAGTTGCAATGTATGTAAATAGAACCGTCGTTTTTTAGAACCCTGTGCATTTCTTCTATTCTTGGTCTATACCATTCCATTGCTTCCTCTGGTGATCCTAAATTATCATTATAATCGTTAAATGTTTTTCCGCTGTTATATAAAATATCACAGTATATCAGATTTATACTGTTTGCTTCAAGGCTTCTCAATACATCTATATTATCTCCTTTATATATTTTAATCCCATGAGTATTAAATTTTAAATCAATTGACATATTGACCTCCTATTATTTTCCCTTGTATTTTTATTATACACTTGTTTTTACAAAAAGTGAATATTCGTTTTTAGATAAACATTATAAATCAAAGAAAATCTTGAAGACATAAAGAAAATAACTTATAATATAAAAAAATAAAGGGGGATAAACAATGGAGTTACAAGAAAAAATAAATGATATAATTGAAGCTTTTAATTTGAATTTTAAGATAACAACAATTTCTGTATCTGAAAATTACGTAGCCAAAACAGATATGCGGAAAAAAGAAATAAAATATTCTCCAAAGTTATTAAAAAAAATTCAAAAGCATTTGAATATTTCAGAAGAAAAAACTGATTTATTTTTTAAATATATTTTAGTTCATGAAATTGGTCATATATTTGATAATATGAAGGATAAAGATTATGAAAATATTTTGCAAATGGAAATAGATGCGTGGGAGATTGGGGAAAGTTTGATTGATTGGACTGAAGATGAAGATAAGGAATTGTTTCAAAAAATAAAAAATTATTGTCTTGATTCGTACACAAAAGCATATTGTTAAACATTTTTTCAGGAATAATTACTTGACTAAGGAATTATATTATTGTATAATAATAAAAAAAGTAAGAAAGGAGTTGAATATTATGACAAACAACATCAGGAATAATGGAATGTTTAATATGTTTATGTTTGGCATGTTTAAGTTTATGAACATGTCTTTTTGTGATGCGGTTTTAAACATTCCCGAAAACAGTGCCTGATGTTGCAATGTCAGATAATTGATATTCAACTTTGATATATTTTGATATATAAAGAAAGATAAGGCTTTTCGGGTATTTTAAAACCGAAAAGCCTTTTTTGTATTTTCCAAGAATTTTATTGATGGTAAAATACAAAAAAATAAAATCAATACGAAAGCAGGTAATATAAGAGGTGTGTGTATCGGTTAATATTATGGCGATTATTTGGACGATGTATACTTGCAAAATAGCAAAGGCTTAAATCTTTAAGAAAGGGGGAAAGTAAAGACAAAGCCTTTGCTATAGAGAATTCATAATATAGTTTTTGAAAATTATGATAAATTCATACATGGCTACGTAGCACAATGGGAGTGCAACGCTTTCATAAGGCGCGGGTTGCTGGTTCGAATCCAGTCGTAGCTACCAGAGAATGAAATTAGTAAACTTTGGAACAGTAGCTCAGTTGGTAGAGCAGTGGACTGAAAATCCTCGTGTCGCTGGTTCAATTCCAGCCTGTTCCACCATCTTTAACTAAAACCTAGCAAGAATTCTCCCACTTCTAAGCGAAGCGAAAGTGGGAGATGTTTAGTACATTTAGGGGATGGAACAGCCCTTTGAGCGTGGGGTATCTGGTAACAGTAGTTACCTTGACCACGAAGCTGCCACTTCTATAAGTGGCGGTAGTTCACTACAAAGAACCACCCTATATAGGGTGGTTTTGCTTCATATTTCTTCAACCAAATCAGCTTCATCAAGATATTGCAAATATTCATAAACTGCTTCTTCGACAAACATTTCGATGTCTGTTTGAGCTTTCTTGTTTTCCATGTAAAATTCACGTTCCAAATCTGAAACATCAGAATCTTTTCTATTTACCAGCCATCCCCAAAATATGGAAGCTGGGATTTCCTTTACATCCGCATCCATCCATTTTTCAGGGTTTGCCGCACCAAGCGCTATTATATTATTTATCCCGTTGTTTTTCAATTCATCGACAATAACTTTTTGCTATTGATTTAAGTATTCTTTTGAAAACATTATAAACCTCCTTTTTTATAATTCTTGCCTTTTTACTTGAAGCTCTTCTTTTAAATAATATTTTATTTAAATCAAAAAATAACATGTTAGATAAAAAAAATAAGAAGTTTTCCGCCAGCTTTTTTATTTCATTTGCAACAACGGCAAACCCCTTTCCAGCTTCACCAACTCTTGCGGCTTCAATAGCTGCATTAAGCGCCAGCAGATTTGTCTGAGATGTAATTTCCAAAATAACATCAGATAAATTATTTATTTTTTCAACAGCTTTTGCATCTTCCAGTGCCTTTCTTAAATTCTTTTTATTCTCATTGTAAATATTCATTGTTACTTCCTGGGATTTTATAAACTCTTCCTTTAATTCGCTTGCTTTTTTATCAATTTCACTCGCAACATGCGCCCCATCTTCAGCTTTTTTGGCAATCGCATTTATCGCTGCGGTTACTTCTTCAGTAGTAGCATTTATTTCTTCTGTTGAAGCAGAAGTTTCTTCTATCTGTGCAGACAATTCTTCTGTCGTGGCGGCAACTTCCTGGATTGAACTATCTAATACATATACATCTTTTTCAACGGATTCTGTCGCTTCATGAAGATTATGAACACCATCAATTATTCCTGAAATAAGTTGCTTCATAGATTTGTTCATTTATCTACAGCTCCAGCCAGAATACCTATTTCATCAGATCTCTTTAATATTTTTTCTGGCATAACCTGCGTAAAATCACCTTCTGCCATCCTTTGAATATATTCGGAAGCTTTACGCAAAGGTTTGGATATATTCACAGAAATCAAAATTACAACAATGATTCCAGCAACTGCAAAAGAAAGAAAAACAATAATCATAGTTTTTAACAACTTATATAATTCACTGATTATTTCAAAGTGCATTTGCAGTCTCCTTAGAAAGGGCTGTCATTGCAATCAACGTTCCCGCAATAACCCTTTCCTCAGTTATTGAATAAGATACAAAACCTATAATAACATAAAAAAATATGTTGTAGGAGGCGATAATTTTGGAAAAGAAAATAATGATAGTAGACGATGCAGCGTTTATGAGAATGATGATAAAAGATATTCTGATGAAAAGTGGTTACGAGGTGATAGCTGAAGCAGAAAACGGAAAAAAAGCATTGGAAAAATATAAAGAAGTCAAACCAGATTTAGTAATGATGGATATTACAATGCCAGATATGGATGGAATCACGGCAGTAAAAGAATTAATGAAGATAGATCCGCATGCATTGATAGTAATGTGCTCAGCTATGGGACAGGAAGCAATGGTAATAGAAGCTATACAGTCAGGGGCAAAAGATTTTATAGTAAAGCCATTTAAAGCTGATAGAGTACTCGAAGCCCTAAAAAGACAGTTGAGATAAAAAAAGAACCGTGTTTATGGTTCTTTTTTTAATCATGAAGATATTCTCCAATATCGCCTATTTTTTCTTCAAAGATTTTTTCTGATATATTTGAATATTCATTCCAAAGAAACTCAAAAATAGATTCTCTTTCTTCATCAGAAATTTCATCCGCAAGCAATTCACAGTCAGCTAATTCCAATAATGACTCAAGGAAGTCTTCATCTTCCTCAAGATTTTCAAAAAAAGCCTCGTTTTTAGAATTCGCAGACGGATAGAACGGCTCCACCACTGGAAGCCTTCTCCCAGTAAATGGATCTATATCATCTGGTTCATAGCTAACTCCCCATTCTTCTATAGACAAATTGTCTTCTATCCAGTCTTCAGCGCGGCGTTCAATCGCTTTTTCAATTAAATTTCTTGAAGCATTTTTTATAGCATTTAAAGCAATAAACTTTTCCTCCATTATAACACTTCCCTTTTTAATTTTTTTTACTATAATATATTATATAATAATCTTTCAATATTTAAACAAAAAAAGGAAGAAGTTTAAAAACTTCTTCCCTAAATGCAAGTAATATTTTTCACTGATTTTGCTATCATTGCAATTATTGTATGATCTGAAATAAAATTAAAGGTTCTGTTCATATCATACACTTCAATTTTACACCGAGGAGCTTCAAAATTATTTTCTTCAATTATACTGGTTAACTTAAAAACTGTGTCATATTTATCTTTTTCCAAAGTGACCAGTCCATATTTCTTTATTGCTTTTAAAAACTTATCAACCCATTCATCTGTTCCAGTATGGAATGATAAATCCGCAAGGTAAAAATCTTTCAGAAGATTATAATTATCTCCGATTATCATATAACCGTTGATATTGGGATGAATTATTGAAATAAAAATATTCATAAAAAAGTGGTTATACATCGGCGATATATATTTTTTGACTGTTTCCTTATCGAGTTCATCAATCCAGTTTGTTACGGCATGAGTACCCAATTCTTGGTTAAAAATCAACTTTGAAATATCATAAACATTATAACCCTTTTTCACATAAAAGTTGATAAGATCTTTTACAGAAGAAAGATCTACAAAGTCGTCATCAAATTCAAGCAATTTTTTTCAATAACTTTTTTATTCAACTTCATATACATCGAAACATCCATCTTCCTGATCAAAAAGCAATTGTATACAGCCACTGACATATTTTTATCCTCCCTTATTTTTTTTATCACAATATATTTTATATGTTTAAGAAAAAAAATAACATTTTTTTATTTATTTCATGATAAAAGTATATAATGGTATTAACAAACTACAGAAAAGGAAGGAACTATACACAGGGGGGGATTTATAATGTTAAAACAAGTAATGTCAGCTTCTACACCAAATGAATTGATTAACGATCTTTACAATGAAGACATATCGTGGGTAGACAAGCTCGAAAAAGTTTCATTACCTTATACGATAAAAACAGATAAGTACATTATATTCCTGTACAGAGGTTTCGAGTTCTGTCTGCAAAAGCTGGCAGACAAATTGAAACTGCATTTTAACAAAGTTCTATGCCCTACGGCAGAATGGATAAGAAAAATATTTTCACCAACTGCAAAGCTTCCAATACTGGAGATTGAAATTTCTCACAACGGAGAAAAGTTAATCAGAAAATTAGATGGTACGGAAAACAATTATATATTTGCAGACTTATGCTGTATTTTGGATGAACTGAATGAGCAATTTAGCTTGTTTCAAAATAAAAAAAGTGCTGCTTAAGAGCACTTTTTTTATTTTAGTTAAGACATTCTGTAAGCATATCCGTTACTACACACATCTGCGTTACAAAAATCCTTTTCGCAGAATGAACGGTTATTACAACTTTCTGGGAACGGACATATGCCTTTTACGACTGCAAGTTTTTTATTTTTTATAAGGACATCCTTTGTTATATCATCAAGATATGCTGCTTTTTCTTCCAGTTCATTTACTTTTTTTTCTATTTCTTCCAAATCACTGTCAATCGAATCAACATGCTTTTGTATAATTTTTTTTGCGTTTATGTCATCCTTCATAATTATCCTCCCTTTTTATTACAGTTTTTTTATAAATTATATTCATTTTATATATCTTTTTTCAGATATTCTTTTATTTTTTCAGCAGATAAAGATTTATAACCTCCACGCATATATTTACATGTCTTATGGACGTATTCCAAAAATTCAGTACTGTCCAAAATTTTCTTTATATCTTCGAAAGAATATGTTTCATCTTTAAGTGTAATAAACAGACCAGAATAAACAAGTGTATTGTTATCCGCTTCTCTAAAAAGAACATTATTTTTTACAACAGACGATACACATATCTTTTTTTTCAAAATATTGGCTAATCCTTGGCTTCTTCCATATTCATACCAATTCCTGTTTTTTTCCAAATCCCTTTTTAACAAAACNTCCTTATTTACTAATAAATATTCATAAGCACAAGGNAATTTTACCTTAAAATCTTCTTCATTTATGGCTTTTATACCAGATGAAGTACTTATATATGGGAAAATGGCAAACCTTTCTTTTAAATCATTTTTTGAAGCCTTAATAATTGGTTTTAATATATCTGATTCAATTTTATAACCATTGAACATAACATACTTATCATCTATTTTTTTTACATCTGATGATATAAATATTTTATCGCATAAAGTTGCAAGCCCATTTTGAACAACGTATTTCATATTTTTGTTTTTATTTTTGTTTATAATTTCGCTATCAAAACACCAGGTTTTATATTTATCAATTGTGTCATCAAACTTTAATGTTCTAATATGAACTATTTTGTTCCCATTAAATATTTCATAATCAAAAGTATCTGAATTTAAATTGTTTTCCAATAAAACTATAGCCGTATATGTTGTAGCGTTGTCAAAAACCTGAAAATCTTTAAAGTTAATGATTTTTCTTAATAATTTTCTTTCCAGCAAATCATTTCGCATAAATTTTGCAGTTTTATTGAACATAAAGGAATTAGGTGTTATATAACATAATTTGCCGTTTTTTTTCAATAAATTTATTCCGAATTCATAAAAAGACATATATAAATCAGTTGTTCCAGAACTGCAATATTTAAAATTGGATTTAATAAATATTCTTTTTTTTTCATCAAGGTTATGTACCCTTACATAAGGTGGGTTCCCTATAACAAAATCAAAAGCTTCTTTATTTTTATATTTCAATGCATCAATACAATAGAAATTCCAATTTACATCTTTTATACCATATTGTGCAGCAATATCAGATATTGTTGATTTAGCCTTTTCAAGTTCTTCTTCTACTATTTCTATTGCTGTTATATTTTTTTCAAGAAGAATTTTTATTTCATCATTATTCAGATTTTTTTCTTTTGCTGCAATAATTAATCGGGAAACGATTTCTTTAAGGAAAGCGCCGTCTCCGCAAGAAGGTTCCATGATTGTTTTATGTAGAATATGTTCTCCTTTATAATCGACAATATCAAGTATCATTTTGACTATATATTCTGGAGTATAAATATTTCCTAATTTTTTATCTGGCAAAACAAACGACCCCCTTAAAAAACAAAATAAATAACAAATATATTATACAACAAAAAAAGCGGAAAATAAATACCGCTTATTTTTTATTCAATCCAAAAAACAATAATTCAGAAACTGTATTTCCGCCATTTCTTTTTAGATTCGATTTATACTTTCTATATTCCTTTTTAATCACTCCAACATTTTTATATTCTTTTTGCAATATATCGATGAAAAAATCATGTTCCAAAATTCCTTCATTATTGTATGATATAAAGACATAATTAAATTTTGCGGGGGCATATATAAGGCTTGATACAGTCGGAACATACCCTGAAAAATTGAAAAAAATTATAGATTCGGGTTATGTAGATTATATATCTATGAATATAAAAACAAGCAGAGAACGTTATTATCAAATAATAGACAAGAATATAAACTTATCGGATATTGATAAATCAATTGAT
>JGI24710J26742_10004740_pt1 | contig 11030 bp, 6 predicted proteins | sample BioPla2DNA2_FD_26742 | JGI IMG/M metagenome (IMG submission 26742) | reverse complement strand
TCCATGCACAGCGAACATAGATCCTATAGAAAAAAAACCCTTGTACCATTTTATGCCGGGCAGCAGAACCTTTTCCATAGCCACTGCCGGATGCAATCTCGCATGTTTGAATTGCCAGAACTGGACAATTGCAAAGGTAACCCCCGATGAAACCAATAATTACGACCTTATGCCCGAAGCTGTGGTTAACAGAGCTGTTTCCGGAAGATGTCCGGTGATCGCCTATACCTATACCGAACCGGTCACATTTTTTGAATATGCTTATGACACCGCCGTTATAGCCAAAGAGAGAGGACTTAAAAATATTATCAAATCATCGGGTTATATTAATCCTGAGCCACTAAGGCAGTGGTGCGAAGTGATGGACGCGGCGAACATTGATCTGAAAGCGTTCAATAACGGAACATATTTGAAATTGTCGGGCGTCAGGCTTCAGCCGGTTTTGGATACTCTTAAAATTTTGAAAGATAATGGAGTGTGGCTTGAGATCACAAATCTTGTGATTCCCTCATGGACAGATAATCTTGACGAGATCAGGGATATGTGCAAATGGCTGACAGATAACGGATTTTCCGATACTCCCCTTCATTTCAGCCGTTTTCACCCCATGTACAAACTCGACCAACTTCCCCCAACCCCTGTGGAAACTCTTTTTGAGGCGGCCAGCATAGCGACAGAAGAGGGCATTAAATTTGTCTATATCGGCAATGTTCCCGGAAATGACAAAGAGGATACGAAATGTCCTAAATGTGGCGCGGTTGTTATTGAGAGACAGGGTTACTCCATATTATTGAAAAACATTGCGGACGGTAAATGTATATCATGTGGAGAGACTATCCCCGGTGTTTTCAATTAATATAAAAGGTCCCATGTTACCCGAAAAATGTTTTAAATCTTTATGAAGCAATCTGAAGCTAAGGAGAGGATTTTGAGGTTAAGGGAGGAACTCTCAAGACATAACGACCTTTATTACAGGCAAAATAGGCCACTTATTTCCGATTTTGAGTATGATATACTGATGAATGAACTGGAGACCCTTGAGAAGAAATATCCCCAGTTTATTTCTGAAGACTCCCCCACCCTGCGCGTTGGTGACGACACTAACAAGGATTTTGGCCAGTACAGCCATAAATATCCCATGCTTTCACTTGGCAACACCTATAATGAGGGAGAACTTAGGGACTTTATAGATAGGGTTGACAAACTTACCGATGGGCCGGTCCAGTTTGTTTGTGAGCTTAAGTTTGACGGGGTGTCTATAAGCATAACTTACGTTAACGGCAAATTGTTCAGGGCACTGACCAGGGGAGATGGGGTTAAGGGGGACGATGTGACGTTAAACATCAAAACGGTAAAGAATCTGCCCCATATAATACAATATGACAGCGTTCCACCGGAATTTACCGTCAGAGGTGAAGTTGTTATGACCAGGGATGTTTTCAACAGATTGAACGATGAAAGAGTTTCCGAGGGAAATGAACCTTTCGCGAATCCCCGCAACGCTGCCGCGGGTACCATTAAAACCCTGGATCCAAAAGTTGTCGCTTCCCGTGATCTGACCTGTCTGGTTTACCATCTNCTGNCTGACANGNAGATACACGAAAACCATTTCGACAATCTTATGGAAGCAAAAAAATGGGGTTTTGAAGTGCCTGGCAGTCTGATGGTTTGCGACAATATAAACGAGATACTCGAATTTATAAACTATTGGGAAAAGGAGAGAGAAAATCTGCCTTATGACATTGATGGCATTGTGATCAAGGTCAACTCACTTTCCGTTCAGGAGAGGTTGGGATACACATCAAAAAATCCCCGCTGGGCGATCTCTTATAAATTCAAGGCCGAACAGGCCGCGACCAGGCTTATATCTGTGTCGTTCCAGGTTGGTCGTACCGGAGCTGTCACCCCCGTGGCCAATCTTGAGCCAATTCTTTTGGCTGGCACAACAGTAAAAAGAGCCTCACTTCACAACGCCGATCAGATAGAGTTGCTGGATCTCCATATTGACGACACTGTTTTTGTGGAAAAGGGAGGCGAGATAATACCAAAGATAGTTGGAGTGGACCATTCGCTCAGAAACGACAATCCGGACAAAGTTTTATTTATCCCAAACTGTCCCGAATGTGGAACAGAATTGGTAAGGAACGAGGACGAAGCGAACCATTTTTGTCCCAATTATCTGCATTGTCCCCCACAGATCAAAGGTAGAATAGAACATTTTGCCGGTAGAAAAGCGATGGATATTGATGGAATTGGGGAGAAGATCGTTGATCTGCTCTACAGTAAAGGGCTGGTGGTCAATTATGCCGATCTTTATGACCTGTCGTATGATCAGATAATTGTTCTGGAGGGGTTTCAGGATAAATCGGCATCAAACCTTATCAACAGTATCCAAAGATCAAAAGCGATGCCATATAACCGACTTCTCTTCGCTTTGGGTATCAGACATGTTGGTGAAACTGTCGCCAAAACGGTGGCTAAAAATTTCAACACCATTGATAAGCTTATAAACGCGACACCGAAACAACTTATGGAGATAGATGAGATAGGGCCAAAAATAGCCTCCAGTATTGTCAATTTCTTCGCTGATCAGGAGAATCTGGCCATTATCGACCGTCTAAGGAAAAAAGGGTTGATGTTCGCCGAGAGTGAAGGAGAAGATAAAGTTGTAAGCAACATATTAGAAGGCAAGATAGTTGTTATATCGGGAACATTTGAAAAGCATTCCAGGGAAGAGTACAAGGAGATTATAGAAAAACATGGGGGTAAAAACGGCTCATCGATATCGTCCAACACATCTTTTGTGCTTACAGGATCCAACATGGGACCGGCAAAAAAGGAAAAAGCAAATAAATTGGGCGTTTCTTTGATGAATGAAATAGAATTCCTGGAATTAATTGGAGAATATTAATAAATATGGGTTGTTAGCTTAAACAAAATAAATTACGTTTGTGGAATGAAACTCTTTGGGAAATTCAGGCTGAACATCGGGAACCGTTTGCTTCGCAAAAAGATAGATACTAATAGGAGAACTGTTTCATACTCAAATATTGGTAATGTCAGGAATATTGGAGTGGTTTGGGACGCGAGCGATCCGAAAGAGTTTAAAAATATATCCGCGTTCTATACAAAAATGGGACAAAGAGGGATCAATGTAAAGGTAATTGGGTTTTATGATCAAAAGGAGTTGCCCGGAGAGTTCACGGCAATTCATTATTTTACATGTTTGAAAAGAGATGACTTGAGTTTTTTTTTCAAACCCTTGACACCTGAAAGCGAGACATTTATTGATGAAAAATTTGATGTTTTGATAGATATTAACTTTAAGAATGTTTTCCCGTTGCGTTATATTACATCTATGTCGCGGGGATCTATGAAAGTGGGGCTCTACAGGGAAGGAGATTCGGCTCCGTTCGATCTTATGATAGATCAGCGCGAGCCTACCGTGGAGGAGTATCTTGAACAGGTTATTCATTACCTTGAAATGATAAACAATACAACGGATTAAATCTATTTAGATAATATGGAGAATTTTATGGGGACGGGTGTCGCGATTGTAACGCCCTTCAAGAGTGACACCAGCATCGATTTCAACGCTTTCGGGAAAGTTGTGGAACATGTTATTGAAGGAGGTGTAAATTATATTGTTGGTTTGGGGACTACAGGCGAGGCCACTACCCTGTCAAAAATCGAGAAACAGGCAGTAATAACTTTTCTTACAGATTCAATAGGAAAGCGGGTTCCACTTGTAATTGGCATTGGGGGAAACAACACACAAGAGATAATTAATTTTATAAAAGAGACCGATCTCTCCGGTGTAGACGCGATTTTATCGGTTGCCCCATATTACAACAAACCCGCACAGAGGGGGCTTTACATGCATTTCAAGACTATTGCCGGCGCTACTACACTACCTGTAATTATTTACAATGTTCCGGGCAGGACTTGCAGCAATATTTCAGCGGAGACCTGTATTGAACTGGCCAAAACATGCGAAAATATTGTCGGTGTCAAAGAGGCTTCGGGTAACCTGAAGCAGATCATGGAGATAATCAGGAATAAACCAAAAAACTTCCTTGTTATATCCGGTGATGATTCCCTGACTATTCCAATAATAGCGGTTGGAGGTTCCGGACTGATATCAGTTATTGGCAACGCTTATCCTTCACAGGTGTCCAGTATTGTCTCACAAGCGTTGAAAGGTAATCTTAAAATTGCCAGGGAGACACAGTTCAAGCTTTTGGAGATGACTGACCTGATGTTCGCCGAGGGCAACCCCGCGGGCATCAAGGCACTGTTGTCTTCCATGGGGTTAATTGATAACGTATTGAGACTGCCACTGGTCACCGTATCGGACCAGTTAATGGAGAAGATAATAAAAGCAGGAAAAGTAACTTAAAAAACTGTTCTATACGGATGCGGAGACTCTGGCGGGATCACCCTCCGCCACCCTCCCGTGGCAATGCTTGTATTTTTTGCCACTACCACAAGGACAAGGTTCGTTTCTTCCCACCTTTTTCTCGATTCTCACCGGTTCAACCCTTTTATTTCTTGGGTCGCCATCACCTCCGGCACCGTATTGGGAGAAGTCGCTTTTCGAGGTTTTCAGATTTTCGATCTGACGCCTTCGTTGGGCCTCCCTCACCTGATCCGTGTCCTGGGTTGGAATCCTTCCTTTCATCAAAGTGCCGGCGATATCCTTGTTCATTCTGATCAGCATATCCTTAAAAAGGTCGTATGACTCAAGTTTATATATCAACAGCGGATCCTTCTGTTCATAAGTCGCGTTTTGAACCGATTGTCGCAGTTCATCCATCACTCTCAGATGTTCTTTCCATGAATCGTCAATAGATGCCAGAACAACCGTTTTCTCGTAAGCTTTTGAGAGCTCCTTCCCTTCCGACTCTACCGTTGCTTTCAGATTGGTGATCACCTGGAAGACCTTCACCCCATCTGATACGGGAACTACCACGTTTTCATACTGATGCGACATCCGTTCATAGACATTCTTGAGAACGGGATAAGCCTGTTCGGATATGGCCTCCTCCTTGCGTTTATATGTATCAAGCACTTTGGCATATACAACATCGGCCAACTCTTCGGCCGTGTTTTTTTGAAATTCCGCCTCGGAAACGGGCGAATCCATTGAAAATGACCTTATCAGATCGAAGTCAAAATTTTCATAATCATTTGACTCATGATATGTTTCTACCAAGTTTAGCACCACATCATACATTGAATTGGCGATGTCTACACTCAACCTTTCACCCAATAAGGCGTGTCGGCGCTTTTTGTAGATGACCTCCCTCTGAGAGTTCATCACATCATCATACTCAAGGAGTCTTTTCCTGATTCCAAAGTTGTTCTCTTCAACTTTCTTTTGTGCCCTTTCAATGGATTTGCTTATCATTGGATGTTGGATCATCTCTCCCTCCTTCAATCCGAGTTTATCCATTATACCGGAAATTCTTTCGGAACCGAAAAGACGCATAAGATCATCTTCCAACGAAACAAAGAATATCGATGATCCGGGGTCTCCCTGTCTGCCGGAACGACCTCTCAACTGCCTGTCAACGCGGCGGGATTCATGGCGCTCCGTTCCAATAATAGCCAGTCCACCCGCCTCTTTTACCTCAGGAGTAAGTTTAATATCGGTTCCCCTACCGGCCATGTTCGTGGCTATGGTAATCGCGCCGCTTTTACCGGCTTCGGCGACTATCTCCGCTTCGCGTTGATGCATCTTGGCATTAAGTACGTTATGCTTGAGACCCTTCATCTTTAGCATACGACTTAACAGTTCGGATATTTCCACGGATGTTGTTCCCACCAGTACCGGCCTGCCTTTTTTGTTCATATCGACAATTTCAGCGATAACCGCGTTGTACTTCTCCCTTTTTGTTTTATAGATAACATCGTCCATATCGTTCCTGATAACAGGTTTGTTGGTAGGGATAACCACAACATCCAGTTTATAAATATTCCATAACTCACCCGCCTCTGTCTCCGCGGTTCCGGTCATGCCGGCCAACTTATGGTACATCCTGAAATAATTCTGGAGCGTTATTGTAGCGTATGTCTGCGTAGCCGCTTCAACTTTTACGTTTTCCTTGGCCTCAATAGCCTGGTGCAGGCCATCGGAATAGCGTCTGCCATCAAGAACGCGACCAGTCTGTTCATCAACAATCTTGACTTTATTGTCCACAACAATGTATTCTATATCCCTGTCGAACAATGTATATGCTTTTAATAACTGGGACATTGTGTGGACTCTTTCGGATTTCACCGCGTAATCCTGAAGTATTTCGTCCTTTTTCAACAGTTTTTCCCTCTCGGAAAGTCTGGCTTTTTCGAGTTCCGCTATTTGTGAGCCCACATCCGGCAAAACAAAAAAACTGGCATCCTCAACCGATGTGGAGATAAGGTCCAACCCCTTATCGGTAAGCTCGATGGAATTGACCTTTTCGTCAATTATAAAGAACAGTTCATTTGTCACCTTGGGCATCTCCCTGCTATTGTTCTGCATATAGAAGTTTTCCGTCTTTTGCAACAATGATCTGATACCCTCTTCCGAAAGGAACTTTATCAATGCGCTGTTTTTGGGCAGACCTTTGAAGGCGCGTAACAAGAGAAAGCCCCCTTCCTCGTTATTGCCCTCGCCAATAAGTCTCTTGGAGTCGACAAGTATCTGTGTGACAAGCTTGCGCTGAGCGGAGACAAGTCGCTCTACCTTAGGCTTCAGTTCGTCAAACTGGCTTGTATCGCTTTTTGATGTGGGGCCTGAAATGATCAATGGCGTACGCGCATCATCTATCAAAACGGAGTCAACTTCGTCCACGATAGCGTAATTGTGCTTTCTCTGGACAAGATCCTCCGGATTTATGGCCATATTGTCCCTTAGGTAATCGAAGCCAAACTCGTTGTTGGTTCCGAAAGTAATATCGGCATCATATGCTTTTCTTCTTGCTTGTGAATTGGGTTGGTGCTTATCTATGCAGTCAACGGTAAGTCCGTGAAACTCATAAATAGGCCCCATCCATTCAGAGTCGCGTTTCGACAGATAGTCGTTTACCGTAACAACATGTACTCCCCTACCCGCCAGTGCGTTGAGGAAAACGGGAAGTGTGGCTACAAGTGTTTTACCCTCACCGGTGCTCATCTCCGCTATTTTGCCTTTATGGAGGGCAACTCCACCGATAAGCTGCACATCGTAATGGCACATATCCCAAAAAATTGGGTTACCACCGGCAATCCAACTGTTGTTCCAGTAGGCTTTATCCCCTTTTATTGCAATATTTTCCCTTGTTGAAGCCAGCTCCTTGTCATAATCCAATGCCGTTACTTCAAGTTCTTTGTTTTCCTTGAACCTTTTAGCGGTCTCCTTAACTATGGCGAAAGCCTCGGGAAGGGATTCATCGAGAATGATCTCAAGCTTTTCGGCTATCTCATTTTCAATTTTATCTATTTTATTGTAGTACTCCTCTTTGACATATACGTCAACTTCGTTATCCGCTTGGGTTTTCAGTTCCTGTATCTGTGACTCTTCCTTCGATACATATTCCCTGATCCTCTTCTTGAGGTCAAAGCTCTTCTCACGAAGCTGATCGTTTGTGAGACCAACTATTTTTTCGGATTCAACATGGATTTTGTTTACGTATGGGGTAATCTCCTTGATGTCCCTTTCATACTTATTACCAAGAAACAGCCCCAGAACTTTAGTTATAATGCTCATCTCAATACTCAAATATTATACAAAGTACAAAAATAATGCAATATTCGGAAGATTCACACCAATAGCCAATTGTTTTGTCTCTTCCGCCTATCGGTCCGGACTACTGGCCGGTTAATGGCAATATTGGATATGGAGAGCGGCTACATTGTCTGTTTTTTTTTGTCCAATATTGCCGTACCGTTTCAAAATGGCCCACTAATAGTTATTTTTGTATAATTATCGCGGAAGGACAACGCATGTCGGGTATAGTTTGTTATAAAGAAAAAGCATACTCATTGCCAAAAACAGAAAAAATATTAGCTTCGTTGGCTCCTCATGGCCCATCTGGGCTTTATAAAACAAGTTAAAAAAACGAAAAGATGAAAACCTATATTTGTGACAATGTTCTCGTGCCTCTAAGATGCGCTCCTTCCCACAAATCCGAGATGGAGAGCCAAATGTTGTTCGGAGAAAAATATGTGATTACCGATAAAATTCTTAACTGGTCAAAAATTGCCCTTTTAAATGACAATTGTGAGGGTTGGATAGACACAAACCATCAGATACCTCTTGAATTTAATTTTACAGGGAAACCAAGTACGATCAACAAACCTCTTGTTTGCCATAAAGATGACAATACCACGATGGTTTTAGTACCTGGAAGCGAAATATACTCTCCCGACTATATTTCCAACTCTTTTTATATCAATAATATAAAATATAACGCGGAACCCTCTTTCAATGAAAGCTGGACAGTGCCTTCAGGAACGCCGGCCGATACCGCTCTCGGTTTTATCAATGCGCCATACCTTTGGGGAGGAAAGAGTTATTTGGGTATTGATTGCTCCGGCCTTACCCAACTTGTCTGCAAAATTCATGGAATTCATCTGCCAAGGAACGGCTCAAAGCAAGTTTTGCACGGTAAGGAGGTAAGTTTTCTTGGGGAGGCCCGTAAAGGCGATCTGCTGTTTTTTGACAATCCGAAGGGAGAGATTTCACATGTGGGGCTTCTTGTCGATACTGGCTTGATAATCCATGCGTCCGGAAGGGTCAGGATAGATGTTGTTGACCATCAGGGAATATTCAGGAAAGAGTTTGGGCAGTACTCACATAAACTGAGGATTATCAAGAGGATGTTTGATTGAATTACCGAAAATAACGCATCAAGGAATATTCCAGTATTTTTTCCTGGGGCTCAAATGGCCTGATATCGTCCAACCCCAGTCGTTCCACCGCGATATTGACAAGTTCATTTTCCGGAATTTCCCCACTGTTTCCAAAAAACCTCCCGGCATCCATCAAGGCTCTTAAGGGAACCATTCCAACCAGTTCAGAACCGGTAACCTTCACTCCATGTTCTGAGGCCAGTTTAACCACTTCATTGTAAGCGATATGTACAGGTGTAACATCTATATTGGTCAGGTTCATCGATACTTGTGCCCTTTTATACTGTTCCATATACCAGCCAATGGCCTTTACATTTTTCAGTCTGCCGGGTATCCTGACTTTTTCTCCGTTATCCATGGAGATTACTTTGCCGCTTTCCCTGATGTTTTTGGCTATCTCTTCGGCGATTTTAAGGGAACCAGTGTCAAGGTTTACATTGAAAGCGACCAAAAAATTTCTGGCGCCAACCACGGTTGCCCCACTTTTCGCGTTAAACTTATCCGGACCATAATCGGGTTTCCATATGGGATTGTTCAGCTTGTCCTCCAACCCTTCATATTCACCGGCCCTACAACTGGCCAGATCGCGCTTTAACGCTGAAAAGGCCGAGTTTTCATAGCAATAGACCGGAATATCCAGTTCGGTGCCGATTCTCTTGGCCACCCTCCTGGATAAAGCGACAGTCTCCTCCATAGATATTCCCGATATCGGAACGAAAGGCAGCACATCGCATGCGCCGATTCTCGGATGTTCCCCATGGTGGGTTCTCATGTCGATCAATTCTGAAGCCTCCTTGACGGTTATGAACGATGCTTTTGATACGGCATCAGGCGTGCCGACAAAAGTTATGACAGTGCGGTTGGCGTCGAAACCCGGATCAATATCCAAAACTTTTACCCCTTTGACCTTGGCGATCCTGTCCGCTATTGCCCAAACAAGATCAAGATCCCGACCTTCGCTGATATTGGGGATACACTCTACAATTCTCTTCATCTATAAAATTATCGTCCGCAAATATTTAAAGCACATATTTACTGAATATGCCCACAATATAACGAAAATCAAGGCTTTTTATCTGTTTTTGCCGATATAGATGACAAAAACTCAAATGCAATTATTATTTTTATACGATTTGGCTGGACCGGATCCTTGGGAGTCATCCGGCATATTAAAAACAAAAACTAAAAAGATGAAAAAATCACTGACTGTTATATTGTTGCTTTTTCCGGCACTGCTCCTGTTTTCCCAGGAAGAGAGGGTAAAAACAGGATGGAAATTTGGAGGCGCTCTTCCGGCGGTCACATTTGACACCGATCTGGGATTCCAGTATGGAGCGCTGGTAGAATTTTTCAACTACGGCGATGGCAGTAACTACCCCGGTTATTCCGATCATATTTATATCGAAGGGTCGAGGTTTACAAAAGGGAGTGGCATATATAGGTTGATGTTTGAATCCGATCACCTCATTCCAAATGTGGATTGGTCGAGTGACCTCAGTTATTTGCCCGATAAGGCGGCACACTTTTACGGCTTTAACGGATATGGGTCGGTTTTCAACAAAGAGTGGATGGACGAAGGGAGCGCCGAATATAAAACCAGGATGTTTTATAGGTACCAACGCAACCAGTTCAGGTTCAAAAACGATTTTCAAGGTTCTTTGGCGGGTAAAAACTTTAAGTGGAACGCCGGCTTTGCCTTCCAGAATTTCGCGGTAAGTCCGGTTGACATTGAAAAATTGAACAAAGGAAAAGATCCGGAAGATTTGTTGCCCGATGTTAACGGATTATTTGATATTTATAAAGACCTTGGAATTATTCCCGCAGATGAATCGGATGGAGGGTGGGTAAATTCCCTTAAAGTTGGTCTGTCATGGGATAGCAGGGACAACAAACCCAACCCAATGAAAGGCGTATGGACAGAACTGGGCATTGAAGCCGTTCCCGGATTTTTGGGCAATGAATCCAGTTTTTCAAAATTCTATCTGACACATAGACAATATTTCACATTGATTGAAAACGACCTTTCCCTTGTTTACAGGGTTGGATATCAGGCTACACTTACCGGCCATGCCCCGTTCTATTATCAATCACAGGTTATTACATCCAGACTGACAGGGGCAACAAGTGAGGGACTCGGCGGTTCCTCAACATTGCGG
>JGI24710J26742_10004738_pt1 | contig 11034 bp, 10 predicted proteins | sample BioPla2DNA2_FD_26742 | JGI IMG/M metagenome (IMG submission 26742) | reverse complement strand
GATCTAGTGGATAAGCAGCAAGCCTTAATTCCTTACGATTTTTCTATATAAGAAAAATAAATTAAAGCATTTTTAGGAAACCCACTTGACAAATCTTTCAAGTGGGTTTATTCTTATATCAACTTATCAATTCATACTAAATTAATATGAATTGTATGTTTGTATTATATGGTAATCTAAGATTTATTTTTCTAATATTCATTAGACAAATATTGAAAGAATTAATATTATATAGAGCTTTGCGAAATCATAATGTAAGGTTCGTAATCACTCTCTTAATACTAAAATAATCTAGGAGGAATTTGTATGGCAGATAAAAAACTAAGATTTGAAACATTACAAGTACATGCAGGTCAAGAAATTCCGGATATAGCTTCCGGTTCCAGAAGTGTTCCCATTTACCAGACCACCTCATATGTATTCGAAGATTGCGCGCAAGCAGAAGCTAGATTTTCATTAAGAGAAGGAGGAAACATTTATACAAGACTCATGAATCCAACTTCTGATGTATTNGAACAACGAATCGCCGCCTTAGAAGGTGGAGTCGCTGCCCTGGCTACCTCCTCTGGTGCTGCAGCAATTACTTACTCCATTCAAAACATTGCCCAGGCCGGAGACCATATTGTTTCTGCACAGACCATTTATGGAGGGACCTACAACCTTTTTGCACATACCCTAAAGGAATTCGGCATTACTACAACCTTTGTAGATGGCGATGATGTGAACAATTTTGAAAAAGCAATTCAAGAAAATACAAAAGCTATCTTTATTGAGAGTCTAGGAAATCCAAACTCCAATATTATTGATATTCAAAAAGTAGCTGATATTGCTCATAAACATCAGATTCCATTAATCGTTGACAATACCTTTGCAACTCCTTATTTGCTTCGACCAATCGAACATGGTGCTGATATCGTTGTTCACTCAGCAACAAAATTTATTGGAGGCCATGGAACCAGCATTGGTGGAGTTGTGATTGATAGCGGTAAATTCGATTGGGAAGCATCCAATAAATTTCCTACTTTAACGGAACCCAATCCCAGCTATCATGGAGTGAGATTTACAAAAGCAGTGGGAGCACTAGCATATATTATAAAAATGCGTGTCACCTTAATGAGAGATACAGGATCTTCCATTAGTCCATTTAATTCCTTCCTATTTCTACAAGGTCTGGAAACCTTATCCTTAAGAGTGGAGCGCCATGTATATAATACACTTAAAGTAGTAAAATACTTAAATGAACACCCCATGGTACAAAAAGTAAATCATCCTTCCCTTGAGGATAATCCTTATCATAATCTTTATCAAAAATACTTCCCACTAGGAGGGGGCACCATTTTTACTTTTGAAATAAAGGGAGATGATAATACAGCCAAAGAATTTATTGATAATTTGAAGATTTTCTCTTTACTGGCAAATGTTGCTGATGTAAAATCATTAGTAATACATCCTGCCAGCACAACCCATTCCCAGATGAATGAAGAAGAATTATTGGCATCTGGAATTAAGCCCAATACCGTTCGTTTGTCCATTGGAACGGAACATATCGATGATATTATCGATGATTTAGCACAAGCATTTGATCGTATTGAAAGGAGTTAAAGTATATGTCTAAGGTAAAAAAAAGAATTACAGAACTTATTGGAAATACCCCTCTATTGGAACTATCAAACTATAATAAAGCCCATGATTTAAAAGCTACCATTATAGCAAAATTAGAGTATTTCAATCCTGCAGGTAGTGTAAAAGACCGTATTGCAAAAAGAATGATCGAGGTAGCCCTAAATAGTGGAGAAATCAATCAGGATACCGTCATTATTGAACCCACAAGTGGAAATACCGGTATAGGTCTTGCCAGTGTTTGCGCTAGCTATGGCTTAAAATTGATCATTACCATGCCGGAAACCATGAGCATTGAGCGTAGAAACCTTGTAAAAGCCTATGGTGCTGAATTAATATTAACGGAAGGCAGCAAAGGAATGAAAGGCGCAATTGAAAAAGCTCAAGAGATTAAAGAAAATACTCCAAATAGTTTTATTCCATCCCAATTCGAAAATATGAATAATCCAAAAGTTCACGAAGAAACTACTGGCGTAGAACTTTGGGAAGATACCGAAGGAAAAATAGATATCTTCATTGCTGGAATCGGTACTGGTGGTACAATTTCAGGAGCGGGTGCTTATTTAAAATCAAAAAATCCCGACATCAAGGTAATTGCCATTGAACCAACTGATTCCCCAATATTATCCGAAGGGCGGGCAGGTTCTCATAAAATCCAAGGACTTGGAGCAGGATTTGTTCCAAACACTTTAAATACAAAGATTTATGATGAAGTCATCACTGTAAGCAATGAGGATGCTTTCGCAACTGGAAGAGAAGTGGCAAGGCAGGAAGGACTTTTAGTAGGTATCTCTTCAGGAGCTGCCCTATGGGTAGCTACTCAAGTAGCAAAGCGCCCAGAAAATGCTGGAAAAAATATTGTTGTAATACTTCCGGATACTGGAGAACGTTATTTATCTACACCTATGTTCAATGAATAATCCATTTTATTGAGATATCAATGTATCACCCATGCTTTGCTTTGTTAAAATGGGTATTTAACCTTTAAAAGGGGTATACAGTTATGAACCATACAGACAGCTATACTTCCTAGTTGGGAACATATCATGTCATAGGGTTCGATCTGTATACCTTTATGTTTTATAAAACCCAATTTACCGGATTTCGGTCATCCAACTTTAACGGGGAATTAAGCCCTTCAACTATATTGGAATTTGAGCCTCCCTGCTGAGTCTCCATGCTTTATTCGAATTTAAGTATCCAACATTATCCGAATTAAGTATCCATCTTTAACGGAATTTAAGCCCTTCAACTATATTGGAATTTGAGCCTCCCTGCTGAGTCTCCATGCTTTATCCGAATTCAAGTCATCCATCCTGATCGGATTTGGGTCATCCCTTATCAAAAATGCTCCTCTTGTACTTTCCATGCTAATTTCTTAACCCCAAATAAGCTGAAACTTTACCAACTCCTATTCATATAATAAATAGAAAACCATGCCAAGAATTTGAAATGAGGGGTTTTAATGGCAAAGATTATTATGGATGCAAGTTATGGTGGTAGGGCTACTGGTGAGATATATCAGCGACGTTTAGAAAAGGATGATACCTTGCGTTTGGCTCTTGCAATAGGTGAAGCACTGATGAAGCAAGGGATCGATGTTGTATATACTAGAACAACAGACACATACTTAACACCCCGTCAGCGTACCGATTTTATCAATCGCGAAGGGGGAGACTTGATGGTTTCTATAAAAAGAATTACTGGTGATGCGATTCCCCAAACGCCAACTNTAAATTTTTATACCAACTCCTATACCTGTCCTGGTAACTTAGTAGCAGCAAATATTGCGAGGCAGCTAGAAGAACTATCTTTTCAAAATCAAGGAGTCATTGTTCGAACCGATTTATCTGTTTTGAGGGATATCAATATGCCAGGCTTAGTGATTGGACTTGGGCATATTCGATCGGATAGGGATAATGCCCTTATTGATGAACGCTTTGATGAGATTGTTGCAGCGGTTACACAAGGAATCATAGCTTCCTTTGATTTCATAGAACAGGGAACTACCTTAGAAGAAGATACTTCCTTAGACCAAGACTCATCTTTAGAAATGTATCAAGGTTTCATGGATATGAATTTTTATGAATTTAACCAAGAGGTTCCTTTGGAGGAGGAAGAAGAAATAGGAGAACCCTTTACTTACCGAGTACAAGTAGGTTTATTTCGAGTGTATGAAAATGCACTAAATGTTTTAAATCGACTCACCATGCAAGGTTATCAAGCTCAGATTGTGGATCAGGGAGATTTTTATTCCGTACAAGTCGGTGACTTTCCAACCCTAGATGAAGCAGCAGAATTAGAAAGAAATTTACGGATCCTAGGTTATAATACCTTGTTAATTGCCATATAATATTAAGATAAGATTTTCAATCTTATTCTAGATTTTTGAGCACACTCCTATAAATTCCGGTACCATGTATTGACTTGTCTTATTTTTTCAATTATAATTAATTGAATATAAAAAAGAAGCAATAATTACGGTATATCCGTAATATTTCCGGATGAAAGAGTGTGTTTTTATGTTAAAAAGTATGACAGGCTTTGGTCGAAGCGAGATTTCCAATATAGACCGGAAAATAACGGTAGAAATAAAGGCCGTGAACCATAGGTATTGTGACATAGCAGTGAAGATGCCAAAAAAGCTTAACTTTTTTGAAGCAGCAATTCGAAATACCCTAAAACAGTATGTAGGACGAGGAAAGATTGATGTCTATATTACATACGAAGATTATACCGAGAATAATGTATGTGTCAGGTACAATGCCGATCTTGCAAAAGAATATTACACTTATCTTGAACAGATGAGTAAGGATTTTGGTATTGAAAATGATATTCGAGTGAATGCTCTTTCTAGATACCCAGAAGTATTTACTTTAGAAGAACAAACCATTGATGAAAAAGAATTATGGTCACTAGTAGAAGAGGCAATCCAGACAGCAGCAGAACGTTTTATTGAAACAAGAATCAATGAGGGAGCTGTTTTAAAAGCTGATATCCTCACCAAACTAGACCATATGTTAGATTTAATCGATGAAATTGAAAAAAGATCTCCTGAGATTTTGAAAGAGTACCATAATAAGTTATTAGCCAAGGTAACGGAACTTATTGGAGATACAAAAGTAGAGCCCAGTGTCCTAGTAACCGAAGTGGCAATATTTGCAGATAAAATCTGTACCGATGAAGAAACCGTTCGTTTAAGAAGTCATATTCTAGGTATGAAAGATACCTTGAACGAAGAGGATAATATCGGTAGAAAGCTTGATTTTATAGCCCAGGAAATGAACCGAGAAGCAAATACCATTTTATCAAAAGCCCATGACTTAGAAGTAACCAATGTAGCAATCGATTTGAAAACAGAAATCGAAAAAGTCCGGGAACAAATTCAAAACATCGAATAAAGATAAAGAAATGAGGAAAAACATTGAATAAACTTATTAATGTTGGTTTTGGTAATGTTGTAAATTCCAGTAAAATTATCAGTATCATAAGTCCAGATGCAGCACCAATTAAACGTATGGTACAACACGCAAAAGATTCTGGAATGGCAATTGATGCCACCTGTGGTAGAAGAACAAAAGCTGTTATCATAACAGAAAGTGGCCATATCATACTTTCCTCATTGCTACCTGAAACCATTGCAGGTAGAGTTAATCAAAAGGAAATAACAGATAATCAGGAAACCTTATCTGTGGAATAGAAGCAATCAATGTCTAGCATAATAAAGATTCATGGAAAGGAGAGTGTATATGTTACATCCATCATATACCGATTTAATGAAAGTAGTAAATAGCGAGGTNGAACCAGGCGAACAACCTGTGGTTAATAGTAGGTACTCTATTGTTTTAGCAACAGCAAAACGTGCAAGACAACTAATCAATGGAGCAGAACCTTTAATTACGACCGAATTTCCCAAACCTTTGTCTGTTGCAGTCCAGGAAATCTATGAAGGTAAAGTAAAATTTGTTACTGATGATGAAAAAGTAAAAATCGATCAACAGCAATAGGAATTGTATTCAGGCATAGGATCATGCTTGATCATTCAGCACTTTCATATAATCAATGTGAAAGTGCTTTATCTTATGTAACTGTTATTTCCTCACAGAAAGGAAGTAAAAGATGTCAACTGATTTTAAAGAGACTGAAATCCAAGCACTTACAAATGAAAATCAATTTGAGTACGAAGAACCCTATAATGCCGTAAATACTGTAACGAAGAATTCCAAAAGCAATATGAAAGGCTTCCTATCCGATTTAATTTTTTATGCCGTCTTAATTTTTGTATGTATTTATATATTACCTAACTATGTAATTCAACGTACCATTGTAGAAGGTTCTTCAATGGCAGAGACTTTGCAAGATGGTGAACATTTATATGTAGAAAAAATCAGTTATCGCTTTAATGCTATAGATCGATTTGATATCATCGTTTTTTATCCCTACGGAAGAGATCATGATGATTATTATGTTAAACGAGTGATTGGCTTACCAGGAGAAACTGTACAGATTATTGATGGTAAAATTTATATTAACGGTGAAATCCTGGAAGAGGATTATAGCAAGGACGAAATCCGGGATGCCGGAAGAGCAGCACAGCCGATTCACTTAGCAGAGGATGAATATTTTGTTATGGGTGACAATCGAAATATCAGCAAGGATAGTAGAGATGGGGATATTGGAAATGTAAAAAAGAAAAACATTGGTGGCCGTGTGATCTTTCGGATACTCCCCTTTAGTAAATTTGGAACCATCGATTAAAGAATTTACAATAAAATTTCACGGATTATCTCTTGCTTTTTTTATAAAAATCAGATAGAATATATGATGTTTGTCGGGGGTTTTAGAATGAAAAATATCAAAGAGCATATCAAATCCGGTAACTTTAAACCATTTTACTTATTATATGGAAGTGAGGATTATTTAAAAAAGCTCTATCGTGACAAATTAAAAACAGCAATCCTCGGGAACAGTGATGACATGAATTATTCCTACTTTGAAGGAAAATCCATTGATCAAAATCAATTGGCAGAAATGGCTCAAACCCTTCCTTTTTTCCATGATAGAAGACTAATTCTAATTGAAGATAGTGGATTGTTCAAAACACAAAGTGAATTAGCTGGGCGATTGGCGGGAATGCCAGAAAGTACAATTATTGTATTTGTTGAAGCTGAGGTTGACAAAAGAAACAAGTTGTACAAGCTGGTGAAGGATAAGGGTACAATTTCTGAGATGAACGTACTCGATGAAAAAAATCTCAAATTATTTATCGTTTCCTTACTTAATCAAGAAGGTAAAAAAATAACCCCAGCAACCTTATCCTATCTATTGGAACGAACAGGGGCCGATATGGTCAATATTCGTAATGAGGCAGAGAAACTCTTGTCTTATACCATGGATCGAGAGGTCATAACTGTAGAAGATATTGATGCGGTGGTTACTGTCCAGATTACCGGAAAGATATTTCAAATGATTGATGCCATTGGTTCAAAACTGCCAGATAAAGCCTTAACACTTTACTATGATTTATTAGCCCTAAGAGAGAAACCCCTGTCGATCCTGTTTTTAATAACAAGACATTTTAATATCTTATTGCAGGTGAAAGATCTAGTTTCCTTAGGTTATCATTCTTCCACAATAAGCGAAAAGGTAAAGATACCCCCTTTTGCAGCTGGAAAATACATCTCTCAAACCAAGAACTTCACCAAGAAACGTTTACTAGAAGCCTTGGAAGCCTGTACCGATATTGAAGAACAGATTAAAACAGGTCGTATCACAGAAAAGATAGGGTTAGAACTCTTAATTGTAACATTTAGTAAGAAGGGATAATCCAATAGAATAGCACAATATTCCTTAACTAATTAGATCTATTTCAGTTTCATATAACAATCTGATATCAGTTTTATGGAACAATCCGATTTCAATTTTATGGGATAATCCGATTTCAGCTTCATGTAACAATCCTATTTCGGATTTATAGAACAATCCGATTTCAGATTTATGGAACAATCCAAAATTAAATTAACGAAATAAATCTATTTCGAACAATAAAACCAATACTATGGAGACGTATCGAAGTGGTCATAACGAGCTTGACTCGAAATCAAGTTGTCAGGTAACTGGCACGTGGGTTCGAATCCCACCGTCTCCGTTTCTAGCTAAAATCCTAAAAGAGAGCTTATGCCGTGGGCATAAGCTTTTTTGTATTCAACTTTCCCTAACTTCTTGGACTAGATATATGTTATAATATTTACAAATAAATGAAACCTTGGAACCAGATTCCTCGTCTAAATTATGAATAAAAATATTTATTAATTAGAAAGGAGTTATTTTATGCAAAAATTTTTAGCTGTCCTCTTAAGTGGAGCTATTTTATCCTCCAACATAGTATTAGCGGATCCCGTTTTAAGCAGTGGAAATGAAAGCACTGCAGTGACAAGTGAAGCAGCAGTACCAATTAGTGCCAAAGTAGACACATCACCGACGGATCAAGAACTGGAAAAGGCTATCCTGGCTGTTAAGAAGAAAATTACAATTCCAAAGGAATATTCAGAATTTGATTACTATTATTCCTACGGAAATTCCTATCAAAACTCTTCTTGGAACTTAACCTGGAGAAATCCTGAGAATGGAAGCTATATACGGGTTGCATGTGATTTAAATAACCATATCGTTTCCTATAATAGCAACGATTATACAGCAAAAGTTACCGGTATTCCTAATTATTTAAAGAAAGAACTAAAATCCAAGGCTGACGATTTTATTAAGAAAATAGCACCTGAGGTTTATAATCATCTTGCCTTTGTGGATTCCTCTTATCAAGGAATCTATAGTGGAAATTATATTTATACTTACCATAGAACTGAGAACGGTATTCCTTTTCCTGATAATACAGTTACGGTAAGAGTGAATTCCCTAACCGGTGAAGTCAACTATGCCAACATTAACTGGCTTTATGACACCCTTGTTCCTTCTGGGAAAACCCAGTTAAGCAAGGAAGAGGCAAGTAAGATTCTGAAAGAAAATATGACTATGAACCTTGTATACCGTTCTGACTATTCTAGAATCTATAGTGGAGATAGCGATACCATTCGTGCTTATTTGGTATATGAACCCAGTAAGAATTATATCAGTGTGGATGCGAAAACCGGCCAAGTTTATAACTCAAAGTATCAATGGGTTAGCATGGACGATAGTAATAAAGAAGCAGTTGATGAGGATACTTCAGATAAATCTATGGATAGTGGTAAATTAACAGAAGAAGAAATTAAAAAAATCGAGGAGTTAAAATATATAATATCTAAGGATAAGGCAATCAAGGCTATTACTGAAAATAAAGCCCTTTATATTGATAAAAATATCAACACCATCACAGCAAATCTAATGAAATATACTAACAGCAAGAATGATAGCAACTATGTTTGGCAGATTCGGATGAATGATACTCGTCCTATTGACTATGAGAAGGGATTTGATTATTATCGTGCCTATGCTTATGCTAACGTGGATGCAAAAACCGGAAAAATATTAAGTTTCTATTCTTCCCTAAATAGCAACTATGATGATATCAACCAGAAGTGGAATGAAGTTGAAATTAATTACGATAAAGAACAAGCTCGGGAAATATTAGAGAAATTCTTAAAAGCTCAAATCAAGGATCGCTTCGAAAACTCAAAACTAGTAGAAGATCGTCATGATTATGTGGCTTATTACATTGATAAAACTCCAGTTTACGGCGGTTATCGTTATGATTATCAGCGAGTAAATGAAGGTGTTATCTATCCTTATAATGGTATCTACGGAGCAGTGGATGGAGTAACAGGGAAAATTTATAATTATTCCTCCAATTGGAATGATAATATTAAATTCGAATCCCCTAAAAATGCTATGACTCCAGAAGAAGCTTTAGATCACTATCTAAGTAAGGATGGCTATGAACTTCGTTATGAAATCAATGAGGTAACAACTTATCATCCAGATCCAGTTCGTGAAGAACGCTATTATGATCCATCGGATGTCTATACCACAGAGCATGAAATTCGACTGGTTTATACTCCTGATATTAGTCCATACTTTATCTCTCCCTTTACAGGGGAACAGTTAAATTATGATGGTAGTGTTTATAGCAAAACCAAACCCTATGAATATAAGGATATAACAGACATCGAAAAAAATCGTCCAATTTTACTATTATCGGATATGAACATTGGATTCGAGGGTGAATATTTTTACCCTACAAAAGAGATTACCATAGCAGAAGTGAATATGCTCTTAGAAAAATTAGGCTATGGTTACTCAACGGAACAAAATCTAGGAGATGTAAACTCTAAAATAAATAAAGAAAAAATTGCTCAGCTATTCATCAATCGACTAGGTTTCGAGAAAATCTCAAAACTTCAGGGAATCTATCAAACAGGATATAAAGATCAACATTTGATTGATACAGACTACCTTGGAGCAGTAGCTCTTGCTAAGGGTCTTGGTCTGATTACTGCAGATGAAAGAAATAACTTTAATCCCAAGAATAACATTACAAGAGAAGAGGCCATTCACCTAATCCTAAACTTTATTGAAGCACAGCAAACCAATCGATATTATTATTAGAAACAATATATTTATTGATTGATATTATTATTAATTGATATTATTGAATTTGCTTATTCTTAATTGAATTAAGATTAATATTGCATTTATTATAATTGAAATTTCAAAACTCCCTTCTAGTAAACTTACTGGAAGGGAGTATCCTATGTAATCTTCACAACAAAAAAGCTGATGTAAATTAATTTCAACTAATTACATCAGCTTAAAAATTTTCATTTCAAGATTCAATATATCTGAATAGTAGAAGATTATGCAAGTTTGTTTACTTTCTTAGCTAAACGGGAAACTTTTCTTGCAACTGTATTTTTATGATAAACACCCTTAGAACAAGCCTTCTCAAGTTCTGCAATCGCTGCATTTAAGTTTGCCTTAGCTGCTACTTGGTCACCTGCAAGAATAGCAGTTTCTACTTTCTTAACCATAGTCTTTACTTTAGATTTAATTGCCTTATTTCTGGCAGCTTTTTTCTGATTTACTAAAATTCTCTTTTTTGCGGATTTTATATTAGCCAAATCTCACACCTCCGAATTATTATTAATATAATAGATACCTGAATTATTTATCTATCCTCGACCAACCATATAACCAAGGACAACGGGTTTTTGAGAGTGAGCTGCCTTCTTGGATCGTGGTTGTACAAATTTTTTTCATCGGACTCGGACACGGACGCTCCAATGAAAACATACTATTATATAATAGTATACCCATTCTGTTCTGTCAATACATATTTTCTTGAGTTTCCGTACTTTTATCCACAAGCCCTTGTTTTGCTGGATTTATTATAAACAACTTTCAGAAAACACCCAAAATATA
>JGI24710J26742_10004728_pt1 | contig 11047 bp, 7 predicted proteins | sample BioPla2DNA2_FD_26742 | JGI IMG/M metagenome (IMG submission 26742) | reverse complement strand
ACATCATCAGAGGTTCCATGTGTATGAATAATGGGGATTGGACGAGAACTCTGAAAAGCACTACCTCCCATTGGATATCCTGAAACTGGAGCAAAGGCGGCAATCTTATCGGCAATACGTCCCATTGCATGATAAGTAAACATTCCTCCCATCGAAAATCCAGAAAGATATACTCTATTGCGATCAATCTGATGACGATTATACATCGTATCAATAATAGCAAGGACAAAATCAATATCTCGATTACCTGAGAGATCCCATGATTTATTAATCCCATTAGGATACACCACCGCAAAACGAGCCGTATCAGCTATATCTTCCCAATGAGCCATTCCTTGTTGATAAGGAGCATCTTGATTCATTCCATGTAAAGAAATAAACAATGGAGAATCTTTTTCTAAACCTGATGGCACATGCGTCAACATATTACGTGAAGTTGAACCCACCATAATATTTTCTGAAACAGGGGCTGCAAATACACTTGAGATTAAACAAAAACCAAGCATTAATGTTTGAAATTGCCTCATACAACACTCCTTATAAAAACAAAACCAATCCTCAAGTTTTACTTGTTTAAAAACATGAGCCTATGTCTAGAAGCATACATAAATCTATTTCTTAATTAGTCCGTTTTCGCTTGCATTCTAGTCTTTTGTATTGATAAATAGTCCACACCATTTTGACTTAAAATTCAAGAATTTGACCAAAATTGGGTTGTTTTGAATAATCTGAAAAAGGGTTGTAAAAGCAAAAAAAAATCCTTCTCGAGTGAAGAGAAGGATTATTTTGATTTGCATCTATTATTTTATTAATAGAAAATCAGAACTTATTATTTCTTAATTTGAATTAATTTATTCACATGACCGTCTGTTGAACGAATCATATAAGCGCCAGTTTTTACATTTGATTTTTTGATTTCATTTTTCAATGAAGTCAAATCAGAGGCATTAAATGTTCCCATATAAGCACCTTGGAAATTATAAATGCGATAGCTCTTTATACCTGAATTACTGTAATTTACTGTATTTTCAATAGATGTAGTTCCGTTAGAAAAATTCAACCAATCAATATCAGCCCAGCTTCCTGTGATTTCGAGTCGAATCACATGAGTCCCCTTGGAGAGCGCTGATGTTTTCGCTGTGACCACGCCATAAGTTGCATAACTAGCATCCGTATTTGGAATCGTAATATTCTCTGTAATCGGCTCATCACCGATGAACAAGCGGATAGAAGAACCATCATTTCCAGAAACAGCATTAATTTCAAGGGTATACACACCTTCTGTTTTCACATCGACCGTATACTCCATCCATTCACCAGTTTGTGTATGCCCAACAGCATAACCACTTCCAATGCTCTTGATTACATCGACTTTATCAGTACGATAATCCGTTTGTTCTGAAGCAGATCCACCGCCGAGGTCGTAATAAGACGGATTTTCATCAGAACCCACATCATAGTCTTCCGCTTCAATTTTGCCAGGTATAGCCCAAGCTGTACCCTTGTAAGGCGTTTGCGGTTTTAAAATAGTCACTGTCATGTCTAATGTCGCTGTTTCATCACCCGCTTTTGCTGTGATGGAGACCGCATATTGATTGGAGCCACTCGCTTGGTAGGCAGGAGCCTCTTTAAAGCTCAAGTCGCTTCCATTGATGACAAACTTATCTTTATCAGCGCCACCACTAATAGAAAAAGAAACAGTCCCTTCGCCATTGGTTTCGAGTTTCGCCACTTGAGTTGCACCTGGATTCAAAGAAATTTTTGCTTTTGTCTTAAAAGCAAACCCTACAGGACCCAAGGAATAATTTTTTACAAAGTTCCAAATTTCAACACTCGTACCAGAAGGTTCATGGTCTTTTCCTTGTATCGTCACTAAAACCATGTCCACCCCTTCATCGCATGGGCCCCAGAAGTCGCGTGTCGTACCAGACTTAGGTTGTGTCGTTGTGGCTTGGCTTGGACAACCATTTCGTGTACGCCATCCTGAGACAATATTAGCGACTCCGTCATAGCCCACAACACCATCGTTAGTTCCATGTGTATGAATAATGGGAATAGGACGAGAACTCTGATAAGAATCACCCCCCAAAAGGTAACCCGAGATAGGAGCAAAGGCGGCAATTTTGTCTGCAATAACTCCCATTGCAAGATAACTGATCATGCCGCCCATGGAAAATCCTCCAAGGTAAACTCGATTACGATCAATTTGATAACGTTCTTCCATATCATCAATAATTGCTAGAAAAAACTGAATATCTTTATTCGATGTACTCTTGGTATTGATATCCCATGTAGAAAATCCAGATTGCATGGACTGTGGGTATACCACAGCAAAACGGGCAGTATCCGCCACTTGGTCCCAGCGAGTATTGTTGTGCTGGTAAGTTGGATCTTGATCCATTCCATGTATGGAAATAATCAACGGCGATCCTGGCTCAAGGCCCGAAGGCACATAGGTGAGCATCTTTCGTTGATCGCTTCCCACCTGAAGTGTTTCTGAAACGGGAGCAGCAAACACACTTGAAATTAATAATAAACCAATCAGAAATATTTGATTTAGTTTCATGAAAACTCCTTATTATTATGTCATTGTTCAAATATTACCCAAACAAATTTGAAACAATACTTAGAACGCCTATATCAATTTAAATAACTTATTATATTAATGTTGCTTATTACTTTGTAAATCTGTTGTATAGTAAAACAACACCATGTTTACATCATCTGCAAAGCTGCACGCCAATCAAGATAAACTAATCTTTCTCTCACCTTCATCATAAAAAAAGAAGCCAACCATGATGAAGCAAGAATGTCTATCATGAAAACGAAAACACAAAAAGACCCTCCTTAAATTAGGAGAATCTTTTTGTGGTTTGTGTCTGGTGTTTTATTGAGAGAAATTCAAATAAAATCCACTATCTTTTTACTTCAATGATCTTATTCGTATGACCATCTAAAGAACGAACCATATAAGCGCCAGCTTTAATATCTGATTTTTCCATTTGTTTTTTCAATGAAGTTAAATCAGAAGCCTTAAACATTCCCATATAAGCGCCTTTGAAGTTATAGATACGATATGACTTAACATCTGAAGTATTGAAGCCAAGTGAATTTGCAATACCATTTGTTCCATCAGAAAGATCTAACCAATCAATATTCACATAGCTTCCTGTAATAGCAAGCTTAATGACATGGGTTCCTTTTGTCAACTTGGTCGTTTTGATTTCCACGTTGCTATATGTATCCCAGTCAGCGCCAGCTGGAACTTTGACTGTATCAGTAATCGCTTGATCACCGATGAATAATCTAAAGGAAGAATTTTCACTTCCAGAAGCTACACGTGCAGTTAAGGTGTATACAGCTTCATTTTCTACATTCACTGTATATTCTAGCCATTCACCAGCCGTTGTATATCCAATAGCATATTCTGACCCTGTTCCAATTTGAACAACGTCAACGCCTTCACCATTGCGAAGTGTTGCATCGCCTTCGTTTTCTGTATCAGAATCATGATAAGCACATTCTTCACCGCAGACATCAAATGCTTCTGCTTCGATTTTTGCAGGAAGTGTTGGTGTAGTACCGTTATAAGCGGCTTGCTTTTGAGTAACAATAACATTCATTTCTAAAGAAGCAGTTTTATCACCTGCAGTCGCCTTCACTTTCACTTTATAAATATTGTCTTTACCAGCATCACCTGGAGAAGCAAATGAAGGAGCGGCCTTAAATGCTAAATCACTACCACTGAGAGTAAATAAAGCTGCATCATCACCGCCTTCGATAGCAAACGTAGCGGAACCTTCAAAGGATGTTGTTAATTTGGTAACAGCGGTTGTTTGTTCTTCAACGCGAACCGTACTAGGTGAAGTAATTCCACCTCCACCACCTAAATTTGTAGTATTCACACCCTTGTTTTTGGACAAATAGTCTTTCAACCATGTCATTGCAGGACGATCCTGTCCGTTCTTAATAATACCTGAGTGATCGATCCAAGTCGAACCATAGATGTATCCCCATAAAGTGATACCAGCTACATATGGTGCTTCCATGAAGGCAGTAATTTGTTCTTGATAGCATTGTTTCTGTACGTTATCATCAGCGGTTGAAATATCGTATTCACTAATGTATAAAGGAATCTGTGTTTTATCATATATCTCTTGAAGAGTACTCTTAAAGGTATTGTAATTGAGACAAGCGCCGCCGCCTCCAGTACCGCCAGCACCACCACCTTGAGTCATCATATCATGTGCTTGTTGTCCGTAGGCATCTACAGGAGCACCAGCTGCTTTGATCCTCTTGATCAAATCAATGCCTTCATTCTTATTCCATTGGAATGTATTGTAGTCATTGTAAATCAAGATAGCATTCGGCCAACGTTCTCTTGCCATCTTAAAAGCAGTAGTCACAAAGGTATAGTCACCATTGTTATCACCACCAAGAGCTGGGATAATGTTATTATTTTTCCCGTAACCAGAATGGTATGAATTTGTTCCTGTACGAATAGCTTCATTAACCACGTCAATCATTTCTAGGTCTGGAAATTCTTTTTTAACTGCATCAAACCATGCTGTAATAGCTTTTTTTTGTTTCTTCAGTGCTTAATCCATTGAGCCAGTTAGGGTATTGCGATCCCCAAACTAGGGCATGAAACTTAAAATGCCCCCCATTATTTTTTGCCCAATCATAGGCTGCTCTACAACCTCTAAAGTTGTAACTACCTCTAGTTCCTTCAATAGAAGCCCATTTACACTCATTTTCGGCTGTAATTTGATTCCAATAGGTGCCAAAATCACTTCTGACCTGCCCACCTGTGGTAATATTTCCTACAAATTTGCTAGCCCCATCAGCTAACCCAGGACCTGCTACAGCAGAAACTGCTGCACAGAGCCCGATAACCAAACACACCTGACACAAAGTCTTTTTCATAAAAGTATCTCCTTTGGTTTCGACCCTTTATGAAAACACCTCTTAAACCATTCTTTTTTTTAGATACTAAAAGGCTTTCTATGGACAATTTATCCATAGATGCTTATCAAAATGCTTGGCGACTTCCTTCAACAATCCACTTACACAACTCTTCAATACTTGCATAATCTGGCACAAAACTCTCGATTTTGCCCTTTTTTACACGTTCTACGAACTGAGTCCAGCACCTTTCATTTTTCCCATCTAAACCCAAATGCTCTTCAATTGCCCCTTTGGTCCAAATCCAAATTCCCTTGTATCTTAACTTTGCATGAATATTTTTTAGTGGTTTTTCAGCCTCTTTCATAGCAGCCATCATCGCAAAAGCCTTATTCCTCGGTTCGAGTCCGAGCGTTGCCTCTAAACAAAAAAACGGATACAATTATCCGTTTTTTTGTTTTTTTGGCTTTTTTTGAATTTTCCCTAGATACTTGAATGTTTTTAAAACAAAAACTTCGGAAGAAAATCTCCCGAAGTTTCTGAAGTTTCTGCGTGTGTTATATGAGAGACTTAAAAACCTAAAGCTTCTTTAATTCCATCAATCATTACGCCATCTTCAAAAAGTGAGAACCCACCAGTATAACCCCAATGAGTTAAAGGAATTTGAAGGAGCTCACTCATTTCTCGCATGGCTTGAAGATAATTCAAACGAGACTGTGGATCCGAGCGTAGATTATAAGCACCAAATTCATTTAGAATCACTGGCACTTGATGTTCTACTGCCCACTTCTTTGCAGGAATCACTTTATTAATAATGGCTTCTTTGTTTCCTGTTTTATAGTAATTCTTTACTGCTGTTTTTACCCAGCTTACTGTGGAAGACTTTACTCCAAAATCACCGCTATAAGTAGACCATTTTGTAGAATCATAAGGGAAAGGAATGTTTTTCAGCGTTGCTGTTTCACCCCAAGAAGCACCTTGATGAGTAAAAANAAATGGTTCGTAGCAGTGGATTACATAAATGATTTTTTTGTCNGCAAATGGTTCNCGTTTAANCAANTTATCAATATCATACCATTGCACATCACCAAATAAAATGGCTCGAGTAGTATCTACTGTACGAATCGAATCAATTAATCCTTGAGCTGTTGCAGTCCAATTCGCTTGTGCAATTTTGCCATTTGAATTCATGCCTGGTTCATTTAACAATTCATAGAACAAATCTTCTCGAGGGCTATTGGCAAAATGAGCAGCTACTGTTTTCCATACAATACCCATCATGGCCTGGTATTTTGGATTTGCAGAACTCGTAGCATTAAAAGAACCATCGTATTCATGGTAATCAATTGTTAAAGAAAGACCATGTCTTAATGTCCATGCGTCTAAAGAATCAAGAAGCGTAAAGAGAGTGAGTGTGTCCATCACAAGAGCAAGCGTATCGGTTGTATCTGCAACAAATGCATCTCGATTAGTGGCATAAGCATCTAAATCCACTGGCAAACGCAAAGCCTTGACACCAGATGAAGCCATCAACTGAATATCTTTTTCACCATATGGTTCAAGATCCCAACCTTTGAAACGGGCTTTGTTTTCTTCTAACCAGTTTGTAATATTTAGACCTTTATCTAGATACTTCATTGCTAATTCTTGAAGAGGATTGTTAATGGTTACGTCAAATGTATCTACCAAAGGAATTTGAGGAGCATAAATTTGCATGTCTGGCAAATCTTTAGCCACTTCAGAAGTATCCATCATATAAAGATTATCAATCAACAAAGAATCGACAACTAAATTTCCTTTCGCTTGAAAACTGATTGCTGTAATATTTGCAGAATTGAATTCCACTTCTTTACCCCAGCCTTCTTGTGCTAGGTCTTTAAATCGAACAGTCACCTTTGTCCATTCGCGAGCAGCCTTTACAGAAGCCATGTGAACATCATAATCTTTAATGTCAGACGTTTCTACACGAACAGTATGTTTACCCCCTTTATACCAGTACGAAATCCCCCCTAAACGAGAAAAATCAATCGTAGCAGGAATTTGCACTCCCCAACCAACATAAGGATCGTATTCATAATCCCCTTTGTTTAGGGAATATTTTACAGAAAGGGAGTAGACTGAATTATAGCCTTCACCAGTCGTAGCATTGCCACCTTCTGCATTTAATGGCATTTCAATAATAGAGGCAGCGCCATTATCAGCATCATTAAAGGTGTACCACTCTGTCCCTAATAAACTTTCAATCGTTCCATCATCGAAATCATCGACCAAAATACCAGGGCCTAAAACTATAGGAACATGCAAAGAACTGGAGGATTCCAGTATCTCACTACTAGAAGAGACTAAAACGTCTTCACTACTAGAAGAAATCAAATTTTCATCTACTTTATCTCTATTAGTTGGATTATCTTCACCACATGCTACCAATAAAGCAAGTGCCAACATTGGAGCAACCTTTTTCAAATATTTAATATTCATATAAAACCTCTCATAATACATTTAACTCAAACCTAATAAACAATATAGATTATTTTTTGCATATACGCAATAATTTCTTATAAACCAAAAGAAGCTATCTGTATCAACTGTATCTATACAACGAAAATAGAAAAGATTACAAATTACTTCCATTTAACATATACTATTTCAACTTGAATGTGTTGATTATCTTTTCACCAACCTTCACATAATGATCGTATTGATCTACTTCACAAGTTAAGGTCAAAACATACGCTTTATTCTTTTCAACCCAATAGTATTGTAACCATTTTAAGGAATAAGGTTCTTGCTTTCCCGTATAGACAATCCGATGAAATGACTTATTATTATTTGTTAGTCTCTTGGATTCAAGTATATGAGCCTCTGAAATCACCATTTTAATTTGATTCTCTGAAATCTCTACATATTGTTTTAGATCAATACCTGTATTCTCTAAATTTTGAATCATTAAATTTATGTTTTCTCTAAACAAATCATTCATAGAATTTTGTCTCGAAAGCAAAACCACATCCAATCCCATTTGCCCCGTTTTATCAAGATCAAATGAATCTGGATAATAAAGAGAGTAACTCGGATCATCCACTAACTCCCAATTATTAGGAATTTCCATCTTTTCCTTTTTCATAATCATTTGAGCAAAAGATAACGAGCTCAAAAGAAGAACTCCTGCACAGAAAAAAAATGATCTCATCATCTGATTCCTTTTAAAAGAGTGAATGGACTACATCTCATACATAAAATAATCATATTACTCTTTGGATGTGATATATAACTCGCAATAAATATTGGGTATTCTTACTATTGATTCTTTTTGAAATTCTCGGCTTGTTCGAATATTTCGACATAAACTTCGTCGCGCTCGACTGGAGGATAGCCGAAATTATCCAAGAGAAGGATTAAACCTACTTTTAAAGAGGATTTTATATCTTCACGTTTATTCCAATCAGGGAATTTTGCTTGGCCATCGACTAATTGTTTTACAGCCTTAGCAAGCTCTATCATTTTATCATCTGGATACTTAAAATCATACTTTATGCAAAGCTCTTTAAGTATATCATAAAATGCTTTTTCTTCAAAATCAATACCCAACTCGTCTCCAGCAGAAAACTCTTTACGAACAGCCAATATCATATTCGTTAAAGCTTCAGCCATTTCTTCATAAACTTCACTGCGTAAAAGATCTCACGCCTCTTTTGGTCTCGTAAAGGAGCCACTTTTATGTATCTGTGGCTATTTTTGCATTTTTTGGATGCAAAAATTATTACTTCAACTCCATGAGTTGATTTATTTGTCCTGTTTTTGAACGCACAAAATAAACACCTGTTTTTAAATTGGAACGATGCATTTCTCTTTTGAGTGAATTCATATCTACCGCATTATAATTACCAAGAAGCGCCCCATTCAAATGATAGACGCGATACTCTTGCATCCCTTTTCTAGAAATAAAATGAAAAGGCTCTGAAAGACGAATCGTCCCTTCTGTAAATTTCAAATTGTCAATATTGACGTAGCTCCCTGTGATGAGAAGTTTTAATATGTGTTCTCCTTTTGAAAGTTTGATCGTCTTAGCTGAAATGGTGTTATAAGTGTCCCAATCCCCAGTATTCTCTACCTTAATGGTATCAGTAATCGCAACATCATCTATGAATAACCTAAACGAAGAATTGTCTCCTCCAGCAGCGATTCGTGCTTCAAGGGTGTAAACGTCTTCTCTCTCTACATTGACTGTGTATTCAAGCCATTCACCTGCTTCAGTGTAGCCTAGAGCATAGTGAGCACAATCGGTTCCTTTCACAAAAACACCTTCGGCAATTTCAGCACAATCAAGACCAACAACGTCTACAGCATTTTTTCGATAAGCATTCCCTTTATTTTCTGTGTCTTTATCATAAAACGAAACTTGATTACCACCTAAATCATAATTTTCTACTTCTATCGTACCTGGAATGGATATCGGATTTCCAGCGATTTCCTCTTCGCCATTGATACTTCCAAAGGGTTCCTGTTTCACAGGCTTTACTTCTACTGTATCCGTCCAAGAACGCTTCATGCGATCCAATCCAGATTGGTTTACAATTTCAAGCTTGATATTAGTACCTTCGCCAACACGCTTAGTCATACTATACCAATCGCCATCTCTAAGCCCAGGCCAATAGAAGCTACCCATTTTCCATTCACGCAATTGTTCAGGAATGCCACGAATATAGGCCATAAAATAATTGGTTGGCTGCTGATTATAATCCATAAAGTCGTAATAAACGCCATTCTTTGTGCCAGGACTCATTGCGCCACCCCATTCTGTACAAATGGTACGATCGGCATACTGACCCACTTTTGCCTTAATGGCATTTTTCCAGCCTTCTTCAGTGGTGATGCCCATATTCCAGAATGTATATTCATGCACTGCAAAAAGGCACCCATCAAAACGGCTATCGCTTGCAATATCAGGTATATTCTGCGCCATGCCACTTCCATCTAAAATAATGTGATCTCGAGGCACATTAGGATATCTTTCAAGCCATGAAGCATAGAGGTCTTTAAGTTGCTCTTTCGTATACATATGGGGCTCATTGAATATCTCAAAATATGCATTTGGATCTTCGCCGTATTTTTTTACGACGGTATCCCACATAGCCCACCAGTTATCCATATTTTTTGGGCCAGATGGTTGTGCCGGGCCCCAATACCCTATAACCACACGCCCTTTTCTTAATCCAACATCAATAACCCCAGTATAGGTATTCCAAAACGTGGAAGCCGTAGGCTCATTAATAGGAAGTCGAACGCTATTAGTTCCAAGCAATTCCACAAACTGACCTATAACGCGATCAGCCACAATCGAAGCGGATTCATAAGTATCCGTAAGCGACAAGCCAGAAAGCACAAGAACATCCGAGACGAAATTATCTCGTTTATCGGCCCAGTTTACGCCTCGAAATTGATTTGTGGCTGCAAACGCAGGTGAGCAAACCATCGCACCAATCATTACTATTTTAAAAACATTCATGTTTTCTCCTATAGAATAAGCAATTACCACATTGCGTATTCCGAATATTAGGTTTATTCTTTCACTACTATTTTTAGTGCTTTATCTCCTTTTACAGCACGCACTATATATACGCCATTTGTATAACCAGCAAACTTCATTTCCTTTGCAAAAGCATCGTTCTTTGAAATACTATTCGAGAGCATCGAGCCATCAAAATGGATACGGCCAAGATGCTTCCCTGTAATGCTGAAAACATTGAATTCACTTACTTTTACTTGAGACAACAATTCAAGATTCTGATTATTTACTCCAGCATGAATTGCGGTTTTGATAGTATCTGCGCAGTTTTCTTCTTCACAGAAATAAAGCCAATCCACATTCACATAATTGCCTGTAATCTGTAATTTGAGAGCCTGTTCACCAGCTGTCATTTCTTGAGTCATCACACTAACCGTGGTGTACGTATCCCAATCGGCTCCTTTTGGTACTTTAATCGTATCAGTGATGGCTTTATCATTTAGGAATAGACGGAAACTAGAGTTTTCTGAACCGCTAGAAACACGTGCGACTACATAATACTTTTTAGTTTTTTCCACATTCACCGTATAACGAACCCATTCACCCACTGTAGTATAGCCAATCGCATAACCTTCA